>Ga0164242_10001317_pt1 | contig 29322 bp, 31 predicted proteins | sample OricomgcompostMG_FD_108783 | JGI IMG/M metagenome (GOLD analysis project Ga0164242, IMG submission 108783) | Miracle-Growth compost microbial communities from Emeryville, California, USA - Original compost - Miracle growth compost (MG) ...
TGTATCGGAATCTGTCCCAAGGTAATTACCCCGTACGCTTTGTAGTCTTGCAATAATAAATCGTTAGTCGCTGGTCCCAGTCCCAACACCGGCAGCGCTTGCCCTTTTCTTGCTCATCTCCCGTTTTATCGCCGGCTCTCGAACGGAGGGCATACTATACAGGTAGTAATGCATTCGAGTCGATTATGCAGGGCCAAAATGCGCTATTCCAGGGGTCCCAGGGGTTCATCCTTCCGTTCCTGAACCAGGGGGGGAGGCGGGCGGGACTATTCCAACTTCCAAGGCTTCTCCCCCCCAGGGCTTGCAAAAGGGTCATCATCAGCTGGCCATCTTTGGTCCTGGCTATCCCAAATACGGTTGTTGCTGTCACCCTTCCCCCCGCCTCGAGGACAAAATAGGCTCCGGTCTCCAGGGCCAACGGACGGGATTGACACAATAGCGGGGTACTCGACGCGACACCGTGGAGGCGCAGCTCTCTCGTGTACTCGTGTAATCTGCAGCTTTTGTCCATCTCAATGTGGTGGTGGTGACCGACTTGCTGACTCGCTGACATTTGTCCGGTGAAGCAGCTGCGAAATTGACACGGATCTGGAAAAATGGCTATAGCACAGTAACAGAAAAGGTAATAAGATTTGTTTGGGTGTTTGATTATCTAATTCTGGGGGAAGGAGGGCAAAACAAAATTATGGGGCCCGTCATCTCGCCTTTCGAGGGAACGACTGAGGATATGTTTCATCGGATACCACAGGTACCTGTGTGAGAGTACCTAAGGTGGTTTGTGTTTGCTGAATGCATTGTCTGTACATGCGGATTACTTAGTTGCAGTTGCGCAGCCCTTCAGGTTCGCCTGAGTAAACAAGAGTGACCAGTATAGTACCACGTTGTTATCTATCTGGAGCTATCTCTCCGGTGTTATCCTGTTGCGACAGTGGTGCTGGGGCACGGCACAGATGTGATCTCGAAATGTCGCGATGGATGGATGGGACCCCTGAACCCCAGCATTAATGTCTCTATCGGATGGTACCTTGTGATTTTGGTCGGAGCCAAGAGCTGCAGGTTCGCAATTACAGACTGTGCGATTCCCGACGCGCTCTCACTGTATGCCAGGCAGAGTTGCATGTTAACAGCAACAACCGGTTCAAGTAGTGGAGGATGCTGTGGATGGTTCCTGAAGGGTTTCGGTCGGTCCTCACGAGAAGCATGCTGGAAAGCGGACATCGGGCCGTTCGTGTTTCTTCTTGGTTCTCATGGGGCTGACGTGTTTAAACATCCGTTGCTGAAAGGGCTGGCTGGCTGACCGACTGACTTGGGAATGGGATAAACCTGGCCGGCAAACCGCCCTCTCTCCAATAGACCCACCCAAGGCACCACCACCATTGAATCTCACACAGTGCAATACGAGAGCCCCCCCTTGCCCAACACCACCCACACTGTCCCACACTGTCCACACCACACGCAACGCACACGCCCGCACCCCTCCCGGTGCTGCCCCCAAATACATTCATACTAGGTACGGAATACGATACTTGGGTACCTCCCCCTACTCTCCTCGTACGTACCCACTTTCTACCACCGCCCTTCTTTCCCTCCTCATCCTCCCACTTCTCTCCTGTTGGCTGTCAGCCTGTCTCCGTCGACAACTTCAACCCATCCCTGGCTCAATTCCAGTCGCAGGTCTTGAGACTTGCCCTGGTTTTGTCCGTCCGCTCCTTTAAGCACCCATATTTTACATTCATGGTGAGGCATTGCCTAGATTTGATTTTTTTTTTGGATTATTTCTGCGCGCAATCGCCTCAGTTTCGTACCCTCCCTTTCGGTTTTTGACGCCCCAAGGTACGCTTCGTCTCTCCACTATCGACTCGCGGAATATGCTATAGCCATCTACGGGAATTGTATTGTACTGACCCTCGATGACCTTTCTAGATCGCATTTTGTGTTGCCGTCGATCGTATCCCTCTTCTCTCGAGTCGTTCTAATTCCTTCGCGCCCTGCCAAACCTTCGAGCGACCCGACCCGTGGTTTTCCCCTACCCCCTAATCGTCGACCGGGACGCTCGCCCACGCGAATTGTCGGCTCCAGCATTCATGCAGCGTATGCCACCGCTTTCCAACCAAGTTGCCTAACTTTTCTGTTGCCGCAGCGCGGCTCGGGAAAGAATGGCGACCATCCTGGGTCCGGACGTGATGGTGGACTCTCTCGCGCCCGAGAACCACGACCTCGCTGTCCCGACCGCACTCAACAATTTGCCTCCTAATCTATCGCCTCACTCTAGCCCACAGTTGTCGCCCCGACTAGACTGCCCGCCGCCGCCCAATCCCCCGTTTGTGTTCCCGGCTCGACCCTCTTCTTCTCAGGCGCCCTACTCCCGTCCCTTGCGGAACCGTCCTGGCCCTACGTTAGACTTACAAGGAACCGCCTCTGTATCATCGGGCGAAAATGGCAGCGACGGCCCCAGGTCATCGGCTCTGCCTGATTTCTCATTCCCCATGGCGCCGCCCCCAAGCGGTTCTGCTGAAAGTTTCTTGAGCCCTCCCCACTCCCCTCAATCTCCGAGGGCGATCCCCGCCAGACCTGTTGGAGTTGGCCATAGGCGAGGAGGAAGCGAGTTTGTCGGCGGAAGCATCCGAGGCGGTGATTCCATCACCGTGATGGGTACTAGCCCGACAAAATCCGAGAGCGGTCTTGCTTCGCCGCTCTTGGCCCCGAGCAGGCCTCGTAGAGGCCACGCTCATCGCCGATCTGCTGCTATCTCGAGCCACGATCTGTCCTCCATAATTCTACCCTCTCCCACTACTGCTTCCGCGGTCAAGGGGAGTAGCGCCCCGACAAGCCCTGCACTTTATGGTCGGAATGACGACTTCAAATTCCCCCGTAGCGCCGGTCAAATGGATCCGCCTCAGTCGATTGCTTCTCCTAAGTCTGAAAGCGACATCAAGAAGGCATCTACCTACGCGGCTCCGTCAGAAGAAGCCCAGCTTACTCCAAGGCCTATCGCACGGAACAGGGTCGGCTTTTCAGACACTCTCGAATTCATCCCAAGGCCTCTTTCTCTCGTGTCAAGCGATACGTCGAGCACAGCAACAGCCCGCCCTGGACACTCGGTTTCCGGGAGCATCTCGTCTGTAATCTCGCTTACCAACTCGACTGTGGCGGAAAGAGAACCGAGCTCTCTCGCGAAAGTCGACCCCGCACTGAAGAGAAGCGATTCGAGACCGAGCACTGCGGGCGCGGTACTGGAACGTACTCAGAGTACACAAGATACGGACCAGACCTCTCCGCGCAGGCGGAACTCAATCCCTCATCTAACCCAGATGCCCCTTTCCGATACAGTTGACGCACCGACGCCTAGTCCCACCAAGACTCCCAAACGGTGGTCCTTCTTTGGCCTTGAGCCCTTCGTTGGGTCCAGTTCGCCTACGCGATCGCGGCCTGTCAGTGCGAGTTCCTCAGAATCACAACCAAGGACTAGCACATCACCCAGCCCTCTGTCCGACGATGTACCGAAAAAGCCATGTGCGAAAGAGCCTAAATCGAAGGAACCCGAGCTAAAACCTATAACCAGGAAGAGGAGCAAGAAGCAAAAGAAGGTGAAAACCTGGGCCGGGGCCATCCTATCTCGAAAGAAGTCGAAGCCCCGCCACGTCAAGCACAAGCGCCGAACGCCGACCCCTCCGCCGCGTGATATCGAGGTCGAGGAGATTGCCACCCGCACGAGCGTTGAAATGCCCGTAGCATCAGTTATGCCAACCGTCTTGATCACCGAGGCCTCGGCTCTTGAGGGTGATAATTCCTGGGAAGCGTCTAATGCAACACCTGCCCAAGAAGACACCTCTTATCCCATGATTGATCTCGATGCCGCCCTGGGCCCCTTCAACACGCCTTTGCCGAGGAATCCCGAATGGGAGGCGGCTCAAAGGGCGGGAGGGCTTACGAAGAGGCAACTGCACAGTGCCGCAGGCATGAGCCGATTTTCTGGGCCTGGCATGCATTACCATCGGCGCGCCGAGAGCGCACCGGAGATGGTGCCTTTCGAGGACAGCCGTTTCGGCCTCCACCGTTTCGGCAGTAATTCCACCATGGCTGATGTCTTCGAGGAGGATGAGGAGGATGAAGGCGGCTCTGACTCGAACAAGAGTACAGGGTCGTCGACGCCAATGCCTGAAACCCCGGCCGAGGAGCAGAATAATGTCGGCAGCATTCCCAGAGAAACTGCCGTACCCGCGATCAGCACCGATGACGCGACTCCCGATCTCCGTACCAACCCTCAGCTACCTCTCGGTCCCAGGCGAAGGGGGAGCGATATCAGCGATTCCGAGAGGTCGCAGACAAGTTCCAGGTCAAGATCGGACCATGCCGGAAGTTCTCTGCACGAGGATGTTATCATCGAAGAGACCGACGGCCCTGATATGTCCGACTTTGAGCGGAGGATTGCACCGGGTTACGATTCGTGCGATTCATCGACGCCTTCTCCACGCCAGATACTCAAAGCTAAAGATCTGGCGCCGGTCGATGTCAGCCCTCTACATCTGCCAACTCCGTCGCTAGCACCAACCAGCCCTTATTCGATGACGCAGTCGTCGGCTTTCCCGTCTCCCCGGTCGCCAGCTTCCTACGACGCGCACCGGATTTCCACTGCCCCGTCCTCGGTTACCGAAGACAATTTCCACTCCCTTCTCATGGGAGAGCCCGGCCCAGAAGTTCGGATCTCGGTCGACGACATTCCATCCTTGACGAGTAGCAACTCAACCATGACTCGGGAGAGCATTCACGCTTTCAATCCACAAGCCAGGGAGCCAGCACTTCGAGATCAGCCAAGACCTGCCTCGTTTACCTCGACCGCCTTCGGTAGAAGACGCTCTAGCCTGGCGAGCCTGAATCGCCTCATCAACACCTCCCATGGCGAGCGGAGCAAGCTGTCAATGGAGGTGCCGCTTGAAGGCGAATCTGAGAGGAAACCCAAGGTCAGCAAGACAAAGCGCCTCAGCCGCATGATGCAGTTTTGGAAGCCCAAGGAGAACACCCAAGCATAGAGAGCGGGTGTGTTCTCCTGGCTGTCCAAGTTGTCTCCGGCCCGACGTTCGTCATGTGCTACTCCTGGTGACCCTGGCGCAGAATCCGGAAGAGTTTCAACACGATAAGAAAAGGCAAGGTGATAATGCGGGTTTCGTGACGTGGTATCCTCTGAGATCTAGGGTGCCACAACGGCGTGGCGAAGTTAGGGAAGGGAGAGTGAATGGGTTGGCGAGTGGATGTTGTTGGTTCCGACTTATTCTTCCACCGGAGATTAAGGGGCGGGCCTGTATGATGGACAGATTGACTGGTTTTTCCACACTGACATGGCTTTGGCGTTTTAACGATAGCATGAAGATCACTTGCATGAGCAGAAAGCGGGTATCTCTCGACCGAACTTGGGCAAGTTCTAGCGAAATGGCAGGTGGAATATAAGACATTTGGGAGGAATGGGGCGGTCCTCGGGTTCTTCTCCGGACATATCGCCAAACAAACTGAAGCAAACGAGTTGTACGAAGACAGAAAGGAAAAAACAAGGAGGGTTTTCTCTCACGGCGGCACCGTTCTCGCCAATGCAGCACTTTTCGCAGCTTGGCTTTTTTTGGCTTTGGGCTTTCTCTCTTTTTTACAAACAAACACTCTTAGACGACTTGAAGATGAACAAGCAAGTTCGAGTAGACTACCTATAGTAATGAACATAGTGGTATCCGAGAACTTGGCCATATACCTGACTCACATGATCGTGCTGCAAGTAATCCGTAAACCCTGGTTATACTAGACCCAGACTTCAACAGCATTTCGGCATTGTCCATTATGGCTGTCAATAAGCTATTAAAAGTGCCGTTCCCCTGATGGTACTGGTAGTTGTAGGATGGCGTACGAGGGAAATTTTCCGAGCATGCGCTAGGGGGGAGCCTGTGTTGAGCTCGAGGAGAGTTGCCTCGGCATTTCACCAGCAATGCGCCGAGCATACAAAGTGCTTCAACCGCGTACCCTGGTCGCGGATCTCCGATTAAGCTCCCGCACCTCCAACATCCACACCTCCAATAACCGAAGCTCTGGTTCTGCCGTCATCCTTCAGCAGGAAGACCCGGCATTTCGATATCTGCCGAGTCCTCGAGCTTTTACGTTCCATTAACGCTCGAGTTGAACATCTGTTTCTCTACCGTTAATTACCAAAAAGGAGAAGAAAACCTTCTCCGGCGGCCCCCTCCATCCCATCCCATGTCCTCCAAATCGCGCAATGCAACGCATCGGCTGCTGAAGGAGCTCGACACATGGCACGCCGAGGCCAAGGATGAGAAGGGCATTGAGCGCCTCGGCCCTGTTAGCGACAGCGAGATGCTGACATGGCAGGCCGTCATCAATGGCCGGGGCATCGGCTGTGGTTACGATAGTTAGTAGGCGTGCAAAAGACCTGCCCCCTTTTGCCCCCCCCTCGTCTCCGCCTCTTCTCACCCCCGTGCCTCGCCTCCTAACTCCTTGCTCTCCCGAAAGGAAACCGGAACTAACAAGAAGTTTTCCCAACAGATGGCCGCTGGCTCCTCGAAATCGTCATCCCGCCGAACTACCCGCTCTCGCCGCCTGCGATCCGGTTCGCGACGCCGGTGGTGCACGCCAACGTGGCTCTCCGCACGGGCGAGATCTGCCTGGACCTGCTGCGGGGAGGGGACGCGTGGTCGCCGGCGTACACGGTGCTCGAGTGCGTGCGCGCCATACGCGTGCTGCTCGCCTGCCCTGCGTCCGAGAGCCCGCTAAACGTCGACGTTGCGGCGCTGCTGAGGGCGGGAGATGACGTTGGTGCGAGGCGGTTGGTTGAGTTTTGGGTTGCGGATGAGGGGGGGAGGTATGATGGGGAGTGAGGACGAGGAGCGAGGAAGAGGAATGAGGAAGGAGGGACATATACATCATGTTGGGAGCGAGGTGCGAGGGTAGTCCTACCGAGCATGGTTCTGATCGTTTGCTAGTTCCGTCAAACTTTTGACTCTCGTCGAGCTTGGAGTTTATGGGGGGGGATGCATCATATATACATTAATTATTGGCTCGGGTTTGAAGCTGCTCAGCCATGTCGCGCATATGCTGTTGTTACTTTGCCTCGGGCTTGGAATCAGGTTGGAGTAGGCATGGAAGATTGACAAGTCATTCACAAACATATGAAATTAGACGTTGGATTCGTGTGTGTGGCGAGCGAGACAACTAGGTTAACCGATTCGAAATGTCTATGCCTTTGAATACCTCCCCCCATACGCATCATGAAGCAGAGAACCTAAAGGGTTGTCTCTACATGCTTAAACTAAAATGCCATTCAAATAAGGGCGCCCGCAGAGCATGGTACAGATAAAATAGGTTGAATCCACTGGCTCGTCCCCTGAGCCTCCATGTATTCCAGACTCCCGTCGTCCTTGATGGTATGTCGGATGGGTGTGCTATACTACAGAAACGCCGAGCCACCACCTGATGAGGAAAGAATCAAAAAGAGTAGGCCTCGACGTTATGGGATTCGTCAGCCCGTTGTTCCCCCCTTTTCCCCCTCCACCCCCGACGGTCAGGGCCTTCGAGGTCGAGGTTCCCCGTCGACATCTCGGAACGAGCCAGGCCGTGATCTATGGTCGCTGGAAACATAAAATATCGTGACAAACGCAAGTGCGTTGAGTTTGGCTAATGTGTGCTTGCAACGTCTTACTCGTTGTAGTGGTAGACCTTTTTTTGTGTCGTTTGTTAGTATTTTGCAACTGACGAGTATGCGCAGGATGCTCTCACCTTGTAGTTTGGAAGTCCTGTTGCTTGCCAGCCCAGCCTCTTGGCCATTTTGGCGAAGCCCTCGGTCTCAATGAGGTGGTAGAAGGAGAACGGTGGGAACATGGCACCATCCCTGTGAACATCGGCCTTGACTAGCAATGCTGTTCCTCCAACGCCATCCAAAGAAACCTCGGTGTGGATGTCCCCATCGTCGGTAGTCATGTAGGCCATTAAGCCTCGATAGGTAGGCATGTCTGCGTAACCCTCAAGCAAAATGTCGTCCGGGCCCATCTTGGCCCCTAGCTCCTGCGCAGTAGCGCTGTCTTGCCAGCTGTTGAAGTCATAGGCCCGCTCATCTTGTTTCTTCGTCTCTTCATTGTAGTAGCGTTGGAAGCAGTTGGGCACGATCATTGGCTTGTCGTGGGAGGCCAGATCCTGGATCAAGTCGGGCGGCGTTTCGATGATGTCGGCATCCAACCACAGCACCCAAGAGGTTGCTGGGCCCAAGGTTGAGAACAGGAGAGAGTTGCGCGCTTTGGACATGGCAGCTCGCCGCTCCTTTTGATTCTGCATCTTGTGCCTCTCGGCCTCATCCTGCGATTGTAGCGGCGGGTCAAAGTCCTGTCGCAAGATAATGATGCTCTTGAATCTGTCCTTCTCGGCACTCTGCTTCTGGGTCTTGGCAATCTGTTCCTGGAGTGCTGTGGTCGCCGTATTCCCCTCCTTATTCTTGGGTAGGATGAAACCAAGGGTGATGAGCTCGTGGGGATAGGAGAGCTTCATCAGATTGTCCCAATATTCCTGGTAGAAGCGAACCATCGGGGTGAGGAGAAGAACATTCTCCCGATTGTCGATCGGGTTCTTGGTGATGGTGACATTGTTGAGGTTGTATCGTGTCACAGGCGGCGGTTTCGGCCTTCCCTTGGAGGACGACTTCCGGAAGGGGGACGTGGGCGGCGATAAGGGATGAGAGGCGGCGGTCGATTTTCGGGCAGAAGAGAAGTCGGAGTTCGACGGGGCTATTAAAAAGTATAGAATGAAGATGCAAAGGACAGCCCCGATAAGGAGGGTGAGAGGGTTCGCCTTCTTCAGGCGGACTGGCCCCAATGGTCGCGCCATGGGTTCATCTGGATGCCTCAAAGGGACAAGCTGTTCTCCGTCATCAAGGGGGTCATCAAGGGCGTGCGAAAAGCGTCTGGATGAACGGCGAAGAGAGCAGGAGAAGCAGAGGCAAATGGATGACAAATACGCTGATACCGCAATGCCAGAACACCGCACAATGATCGAGGCGCCCGTGTCGAGAGTCTGGATGCTGGTGATGGGACGAGAGAAAGGTGGTGAAATTGATAAAGGTAGAGTCCTCTTTGGCACTCGTGCTATTTTCCGAAGTTAGGTGGGTGACCTTCTAGGACTTAGGTATACCTTGCTAGGTCCCAAAATGAGGGATGCTACCAGCATAAAACACCCTCTTTACTGTTATCAACGATAATCCAAGTACTCTCTAGTATACATAAGTACAGATACACTGCAAAACATACGCCCCACATTAACAGTGTGAGTTAAGGTCATTGGTACCTCTCCCCTGATCCTGCAGGGTACTTCAGAAGGGAAAATAATGTACACAGTTTCCATACTAGTAGATCGACACTATGGACAGTGCCCTTTTAGCCTGGAAGTGTCTGCCGGACCAGGGTGCAATTGCAGGAGGGACTGTGGCTGGAGTTGCTAGACTGGCCTGTGGGTTACCAAGCCACATTTTGATGGCGAGGCGGCTCTTTCCGGCCGGAGCACACGTCAAAGCAGCTGCAACCTAGCATGGAGCTGATGCAGGGAGCTCCCCTCTGAAGCCTCACCTTACCTATCCAACAACAATTTCCAAACATAGCTCTTCGAGCCAACCGCAACCAAACTACCACCAACCTCCTCAGCTCGTCTTTCTCCTCCATCCGGCACTAAATCCATAGAATTGGCAACATGTCCATAATACCCATCATCACCTTTAAGGCCGGCTTCTGCGAGGTCGACGTAAGTTTATCCCACCTCCGATTCCCTCGCCCACCGTTGTCCTCCGTCGCTAATTCCCAAACGCAGCAATCGGTAAAGCCTTACAAGATCAACCCCCAGCCTAAGAAGGGATACATCTACCTCTACAGTGAAGAAGGTATGACCCCGGAAACCTTGCTGCGAAGCTTAACTTGAGGCTTATTCTCCATCCAGACTTGATCCACTTCTGCTGGCGGGAGCGAACTGCCCCTCTCGATGAGCCCGAGCTCGACCTCGTCATGATCCCCACAGATGGGCAGTTCGTCCCCTACGACACCAGATCGCCCGCCCACCCGACCTCCAAGACCGACGGCCGCATCTTCGCCCTCAAATTCAGCTCCTCGTCACAACGGCACCTGTTCTGGCTGCAGTCCAAGCCCCAAGGCCGGAGTGGCGACCCCAGCTGGTTCAGCCCCCGCGACCTCAAGATCGGCGACATCGTGCACAGGCTGCTGCAGGGCGAAGAGGTCAACGTCAACCGGGAGCTGGCCGCGGTGCGCAACGACAACGACGACAGCCGAGGTGGCGACGATGATGACCAGGCGATGGAAGATATCGAGGGCCACGGAGACTCGAACGACCACCAACACGGAGGCAGTGGCGGCGCAGGCCCTGATGCTACGGGAGGCGATATTCGGGAAGAGGGCGAGGAATCCCGAGAAGGCGGGGCAGACGGCGCTCGAGCGTAGGTGACACATCACATTTACTTGCTGTTCGTCCTGCATACGGAGTTCACACCTTGGAATATCTGCGATGGTTCAGGAAGATCTGCCGGGTTCTGGCGCTTGCAAGAGTGACCAGTAATGTCTATGTACTTGTAGACTCGGCCTGCCACTGGGCGCGGTCCATGCAATTTAGATATGGCTTTTCCTTTGCCGCGATCAACAGACAGTCCTCCATCCAACATCCCGTGACTGCGCTAACCCTTTTATGTCTTCTAGGGCAAGTTCCTCGGCTCCGGATGCGGCCGCAGCGGTGAGGAACTTTCTACAATCTCTCCAGGGGCAGCAAGGTCTCGGGGGTGGCCAAGGCGGTGGCGGCCAGCAAGCCCAGCCCAAGTTATATCCAGCGCTGAACGGCCTGTTGGACCCGCCGACGACCATCCCGATGATCAACGAGGCGTCAGAGGAGTACCTCGACACCCTCCTAGGTTTCCTACCGCCTACCCTCCTCGTCCTCTCACAGCAAGGAGCCGACAGCGACTCCGTCTCAGCCGAACCCTCTGCAGAAGCGCTAACCGCGGCGCGGGAGTCAATGAGCAAGCATCAGAAGCGGGAGCTTCTAGAGAAGGTTCTTCGGAGTCCGCAGTTCACGCAGAGCCTGGGGAGCCTGACCGTTGCGCTGCGGGACGGGGGGCTCCCCACCATAGCCGAGGCTCTTGGTATTAGTGTGGAGAACGGGGGTCTGGTGAAGGGAGGGAGTGTCCCTCTCGGTGGCGGCGACGCGGTGGAGGCGTTTGTTAAGGGCGTAAAGAAGACGGTTCAGGGGGGTTGATGAGAACTGGTCATCAAGTAGCACGAAGGCGAGGCGAGGATGCGGGTGCTTTTGCAGGGGCCTCTTGTGCCTCAATAGAGTCATCGATAAATACTACCTGGGCTGCCCAATAGAATGTACCAAGCTGGTTTTCCGACATTCAGACCCAATCCGGCTTTGAGTGCTTTGTTATTCTCTACCAGTATACTCTCTAACAGTACGATACACCGCTCTCGGGATGGCCAGCACAACGCACTTGGGCATTGTATTATCTGTTGTTATCTATCATTACCCCTAATATATGACTGACATGACAGGTGTGATTAATTCCATGGTAATGAATTGGCTATCTAAACCCTCCCCCCCCGAAATTCACCAGTCCTTCCACAAGGAGGTGTAGTCTTCTGGTTCAGAAGATTGGTCCACCGGAAGGGTCAATGGGAGGTACAATAGCGACCTCTCTTCGGTTTCCACTATAATGTGGATGGTGTCATTCCCATCATAGACTACACCGAGTCCGAGATTCCCAGGCTTGCTGTCCCCGGAGCTGGGCGGCCACTCGTCTCCGAAACACCATAGGGTCACCTCGGACCCCCATGGGTTGGCGAAGCTTCCTCCCACATACCCGTGATAATGTATGCAATTGTCGCTGCTACGGGTGATCACGTTGAGAGGTGCCGCTTCGTTACCCCCAACCATCATCTGGGTGCTAGCCATTTCGATGCCTTCATTCTCGCCCGAGGGGGACTGCTTCCAGTATGACCATCCGCTGGCCGGACCTTGTTGGCGGTACCAGATTGTACCCTGGTGTATCATGGCCAGCACCGTGATTTGAGACGAGCCGCCTTGGAGTGTGGATACTCCAAATGAGACCGTCATCGGTGAGCCGGCTGGATAGCCCAGGGCGCCCAGATTGTCCCAGTCTTGTACCCACCCGCCGTCCGGGGTCCAGTGCGTATATATGATTTCCGTGCCAGTGGAAGCATAGACGTCTAGGCTATCTTTACCGTTGGACGCGAGGGCGGGCTCACCAACGAAGACGTGGGAAACGGGAATTCCGTCGGCAAACCCGCGAAGGGTTTCCCACTCGCTCCACTGAGCTCCGTCGAACTGAGCGTGCGCAACCTCTCCCCCGGCAGTGACGATAGCCACATCGACGAGACCTTCGGCTCTTGAGACTGCAGCGGGCCGGGTTAGAGTGTTACTGCCCAGGTTAAGCCAACCGGCCTCGAAGTCCCAAGCGCCGTCATGGTACTGCAGGCTCAGCACGGCACCTTTGTCGTCGACGGCGATGGCGGTTCGTTTGTCTGCCGCGGTAGCGACGACGAACGGTGAGATGCTGAATGTCCGGTTTTCATCATTCTCCCATTTCACCCCGGTACTTTTCCACGCTAGAACGCCGTCGTCTCCCAATTTCCAAGCTATGAGTGAATCAGGATCGCCGGGGGCACCAAAGCCAACCCCGACATTCCGCACTATGGGGGTAGGCGTCAAATTGGCCGGCCGAGTAGGCGAGGGTGTGGGCGTGGATGAAGAAGTTGGCGTGGATCCGAAGTAGGTTCTACGTCGACGTCTTCCTGTCAGCAGCTAATCCGCAGTGTTTGTTATGCTTCGTCCTCTTTCACAAGGCTTTTGTTCCAACCTACATCGATTGACTGTGATGTTTCTCCTTCGACCCCAGGACGGCGCCGAGGACCACAACAAGAATAATAACGATCACCACGGCCAACACTATGGCCATGCGAGTCTTGGGTGACTTTCTCTGCCACCAACCTTGGCCCGTCTGATGTGGAAGGAGTGGTTTGGACCCAGGGGATTCAATATCGGGTGGTTTTTCTGCGGAGTACGCAGGCGGCGGCGTCAACGGGCGGAGCAGGACATCGTTGCCCAGTATGCCATGACGACTTTCTGCCATACCTAGCGACCGGCCTACACTGATGGGGAGGAACGCGAGTTTGCTAGGACGGGCCAAGAGCTAGGCAAATGGACGACACAGGGGTATGGGATTGCTATTATACATAGTATAGAGGCACGCTACGCGCGTCCTTACTCCTCCACTAGCATCAGACATTTCGGACGAGGCCGAAGGATCAGTGGGAGGGTTGCTGGTTGGTAAGTGCCAAGACTTTGGGGCTGGCATCTCGGCTACATCGCCGCAGTAGCGTCTTGCCTGACGATGGATGTCATTTCCGTTGACAAGGCAACCTAATTATGTGCTTCTTATGAAGTGGTTAGAACAAAGCCGTTTTCACTCGATTTTGTCACACAACTACTCCCTTCGTCAGTCCCATCTACAAGCACGCGCAGATCTGGCGATTTAGCGAAGGGTACTTGCCTGAGCACTCCTCTGCAATTAAACAGAGGCACTAAAGCGCCTACAACTACGAATCCGTCCACTTGAATCAACCCCCCCAACCTTGGGTTCGGTTGGCTGGAATACTACCACGGTAAGTAGGGTGGTGGAAAGGCGGGCGGTGCAGGATGATTCTGAAGTAGCAAGTCATATGAATTCGCGAATGGTCAATGGGCTCGCCAAAATATTCCGCACAGTTGGCTACCTCCTAGAGTATTTCCGCGGAAAGGTCTACTACATGGTATTGAAGACGAGGAGCCTTCAAATGCGCCTAACAGGGGGTGCCTCGCGATTGGGGCACTTCCCACTTCCTCCGATCCCCACCAGCCACTCATGCGGCTCGACCCCTGACCCCTAAGTCCAGGAAAAACGGGGAAAGTTAAACATTCAACTTCATCTCACCGAGCTCCGGAGCGCGACAAACTTCCAACCCTATCCAATCATTGACATCGATACGCACGAAGGGTCCAGACCACATGGGCTAGTGCTACTTAGTAGTGATTCCCTTTCGAGAACTGAAATTCGACCCGCGGCTTACGAAGCAATCGATCGATTCAGCACACCCTCTCGCGATAATCCCCCCCCCCCTTTCACCCCCTCAACTCCCTTTAACCCTATTTCCCTCCAAGGCCTCCAACCTGCCGGCCATGGACCAAGCCGACATCCCCGCGCTCCTGTCGCGGCTCGCCAGCGATGAGGATGCCGTGCGCAAAATGGCCGTTTTCAAACTCCAATCGTCCATCAACGACCCGGCCTTCGCCGACGTCTTTATATCCTCGGGCGGCCTGGTCATCTTGCGGCGGCTGATCATGGGCACCGGGGGCAACACATTAGCGTATGCGCTGCAGAGCCTTAGCCGATTGCTCGAGGTCGATATGGGCTGGGACATCTTCGAGGGCTCGTCGGCCGGCGACTTGGTGGAGCGGGTTGTCGAGCTGGTCGTCACCAATCCCCTCGTGAATATCCTGCGGGGAGCCATGTCGATTCTCGTCGCGTTGGTCAGCCATTCACAATCCGCCGGCCGAGGGACCGTGAAAACGCCAGGATCGTTTGGATTCCGAGCCCTGAAACCCGCCGTCGCTGTCTACCCCCAGTTCTTCGAGCTCGTCATCCAGCAGTTGCAATCTGCCGACCACGCATTGTGCGCGAATGCCCTCATGCTCATCAACGCCCTGATACGAGACGCAATGTCGAACGATGGGGGTTCGGCGGCGGCAGTCGTAAAGGGGACTGGTGTGGGGGAGGAGTGGTCCAAGTTTATCAAACGGCTACAGGACCTGGGCCTGATCAAAGCCGTATACAATCTCATGCAGAGCTCTGCTTTACAGGACCTCGCACATCCGTTGCTCGAATTCCAGTCGTTAACCAAACTGTTACTGCGTAGGTGGAGAGAGGTCCGGGTCGATCTCGAGAGGCCAGAACACCGGCGAGCGCTGAAGGGTCTACACCTTGCCAGCGCTCCAGACAGGTACCTTCCAAACGGGGCTGCGAAGGTGGCTGAAGAGGCCGAGGCGAATAAGAAGGGGAGTAGGAGGCACAATCCCGAGAAATGGAGGAGATTGGGCTTCGAGACTGAGTCGCCGGCGCAGGAGTTCGAGACGCCTGGTTTCTTGGGGATGATGGATCTCACTGACTACGTGAGGAAGAACGAAGATGGGTTCCAGAAGATGCTCCTTGAGCAGTCGAGCAACCCACTGAGCGAACGGTGTCCTGTTGCTCGAGCCAGTCTCGCCGTGAGCATGATACTGTATGATCACTTCGAGGTGGACAAGTCCGACATGGAGGACATCAGGGGTTACCAAACATTGGACGGCACCAACAAGACTAACGACAAGCTGTTCCGGCCTCTTCTGTTCCAATGGTCAAGACTACACACTGCCGGATTACACGCATTCTTCCGGATGTGGAAAGCAACGGGGGCCGAGCGCGAGGACTTCGACAAAGTGGCCGAACTGGTCAGAATACTCATCGACCAGGTGGTAGGGCAGGCCCACAGGACCAAGGATGTGCTTGAAGTTGAAGAAGACCTGCAAGAGCACGATTGCGGGAGGCTCAGGGAGCTACAGATGGAGCTGCTCGAGCTCTCGTTCGACGACCAATGGGGCCAACATCTCTACCAAGTTCGTGAGGACCTAAGGCACGAAGCGTTACAATTCGTGAAAGAGCAACGCATCCGATGTCTGCTTCAGGGCTCCTGGTTCTCCAAACCTCAACCTCGCCAACACTCCCGCCAGGGCAGCCAGCAGAAGCGACGTCTCTATCAACCGTGGCGGTTTGCCAAGCTCTCCCACAACCGGCGATATCTCCACTACGCCGACTTCCCGGACCAGTTGCAACACGACCCCGGTCTCGATACCCTGACTGAAAAGGTCGACCTGAGCACCATCAGCTCCGTGGTCTCCAACGTCTCGGCGCCCGACGAGACCCAGAGTCTATATAGCGAGTCAATCTCCAAGGACCCGGGCACGCCGGCGACGACAAAGCCGACGACCAAGATCACCATCTACAGCTTCGCCAACCCGGACGACGGCCAGAAGGGCGGCAGCGGCGGCGACGCGAAGGAGCGGGCCATCCTGACACTGTTCCCCATGAACCATAGCCTCGCGTCCGAGTGGCTCGACGGCCTGCTCATGCTCCTCAGCCAGGCGCCCATCACGGCGGAGACGAACAAGCTCGTCACGCTGGTCAGCGAGTACGGGCTGAAGATTCGGCTGCTCAACGTTCGGCACGAGTCGGTGTATTCGGGGCCTCCGGCTGGGGCTGGGGCAGTTCCTAGTCGGGAGGGGTTGGATGACGATTATTACTATGATATTTAACCTCTCCCTTGTTTTTAGTCCTGTTTCTTCATGGTACTTGTTTTACCCACTTCTTGTTGATTGGTTTCATATACCCCCTTTGCGCGGAATGCTAAGATAGCTAACTATGGAATTGCTATCGTTGTACTTCTCATATTTTGTGCCATAGCTTCTCGTTCCAATAAGGTTTCCAAGGGCTGCGTAAAAGTGTACTTTTTGTCACAGGCCATTAGAGGCAGATACTCTCAGAAACCTGATGCCTCGACGCAAATGTGATACCACTGGAGCTCCGTATCCTATTGACAAAAGAATGAATGACCTGTATTCTCAAATTCCTGAGAACAACGGAAAGGAGGCACCGACTTGGGACGATTTACTATTCTCTCCCAACTAATTCGCACATCAATAAGTTGTCGTCCTGTGAGGCTGCCTCGATTTAGCCACATCCTCGTAATAGGCATATGCAGGGGTCCGCTAGCGCGGGGTTGCCATGACGCCAACTGGAGCAGCTGCCAACTTCAACCAAATGCCCAGCCTCGCAAGCAACTCGCAAATACCGCTATCATCAACCCCCATGGTACACATCATGGCTGAATCTCAGGCTCTTCGCAATGCCCTGAATGCCAATATTGTTATGACATGACTAGCACAAGTTGAAAGGCATACTATGTTCACCACCCCTCAGAAATCATATCGCGGAGGTAGGGGAAGGAATTCTAGGACACCATCGTCAAGCAAGGTCAGGCTAGACGGTTTGTTCGACAACGGCCAATGGTTCTGTAAGTAACATCTTTACGGTATATAACACCACGGTGACGCCTGTGCGAAGGTTGCGACGGGATACTAGACAACTAACCAACCGACTGAGACAGGCAACTGCGAGCCACGACTTCCGGGACTCCGACTCCAAGTCAAGAAGAACAACAATAACAAGGGAAGATGGTTCTACACCTGCCAGAAGGAAAGAAGGGACCAATGCGGCTTCTTCATTTTCGAGGATGCCGCGCAGGTGCGGGAAAAGGGGTCACTGCTGAGGACTCCTGGGCCTGAGGATGCCTCCTCCTCGGGGATGCCCACGGCGTCGCCCAGCCCGGCGCCGGTTCAGCGCACGTTGTTCCGCGAGCTCCTCGAAGGAAGGCCGCGAGCGCAAAGCATCTCGACCGAGCTATCGACGGACGACGAGCTGGACCTGGCAAGTCTGGCTAGTCGAGCGTCGCAACAAAGGAGGGCAGGCACGATGAATTCGCAGGGCAGTTACCCCCAGCCACAACATCCTGCGCTAGGACATAACACCGTGGCTACCCCCACAGCCAAGAGGAAACCAGATGTGCTCGACGAGGGCAGCGATGCGGAGTTCGATGGGGATTTCAACTCGGACGAGGAGCGGCAGATGATGCAGTTAGCCGACGAGAGCGCCAAGAGCCATAAACTAAGTCAGTCTCGGGCTGCGATGGGATCAGGAGTCCAGCGAGCGCCGTTCACCACACCTAGCGCACAACGAACACACAACGCTCTAGGCGGTCTGCCGACTCCTCGCTCTCGGAATACTCTGCTCATCGCATCAGAGCAGCGCGAGGCCAAGAGGCAGAGGATGGAAGCCGCCTCGCCGACCCCGGCACACAACAGCACAGACCAAGACAGATCTAGCCTGTTCGGGGACGACTATGACATTACGGAGGAGGTCATGGGCCTGCTCGGACCGACACCTCTGGACGCATCGGTCCGGGAAGGCGTTCGGGAATCCCTGAACAGGTATGCGCTACGTATGCGGGGCGTCGAGCGCGGCAGGGAGATGGCGCGAGCGACGGTCAAGGCCAAGGACGGCAGGATCGCCGAGCTGCAGGCGCGGGTGGCGGCGCTGGAGAATGAGCGTAGGGTCAACAAGGAGCGGATCAAGGCGCTCAACACGGGGTTGACGTCGCTGTACGGAGAGGACTTGCCGGACTCATGAGGGTTGGATATTGGGGTGCGTTGTGCGCGTGGGATCGGATGGACTGGATTTTTGATTGCTTAGTTAGCTTTGCTGTGGGAGTACATCGGTGGATATCTGGATACCCCTCCCTCATACTGCGACATTAGAATTAGTTATGCTGGCGGCCCGTGTTTTATGAAAGGAATGCTGCTCTTATTTGGGGTCATTTTAAGTGCCTACCTGCCCGCGACATGTTAGAGCAAACCAGGCCTCGAGGAAACTCCGGTGCCGTGCTCTCGTCAGAGAAAGCCACTGAGGGGTTGCAACCACTTACAGGCCATTGGGGCCAAGATGCTGTAATTACTGGTGAGTGACCGAGATTAAGCGTCTTCTTGCCCTCTTCCTGAGCGCGTCGTCGCAGGTCGCGTTTAAATGTGGACAAGGGTTACAGTGCGGGTATCAAAAAGAGATGGGGGCGCCTCAAGCTCATTTAGCCCCCCGGGTTAGGGTTGTTGGCACTGTTGTTCCTCCCAAATGCGGCAAGATGTCGTCCAGACGCGCCCCGTGATTGGCCAATGCCCCTTGCTCTGCCTCTTTTTCTCTCGACGCGGCGGTCGAGGAAAAGAAGTGGGGACGTGCCATGCCACGGTCGCTCTCTTTAGTGTTAGCCCCCATTACACGTCCCGCCATACTCTGGAGAGAGCGTGCTTCTTCTTTTGAAACCCCCCCTCTCTCTGTATGCTATATACCACCGTGGTGTCCGCGTTGCCAGTCAGAGATCTCCTCCTCCTCCCGTCTGTTACGTGAAGCCCTCTCACTTCCCTGCTCTTCAACCGCGACTATAGGGTATGCGTGTATGCTTGAGCTGTTGACCTCATCACCCCCATCCTTCGCCATGGACAGACACGCCTCCTCGTCCCCCTCCTTACCCTCCTCTAACCCTCACAACAACGCGGTTCCTGAACAGCAAAGTCCCACCACCGGATCCGACGAGATACGCGAAGCATTACACGAATCTCCCCAGTCTTCGCTGCCAAACTCTACTCCGGCCTCGGAACGCCACCCGAAAGGAAAGAGGAAAAGGACCGCGTATGTCCACCCATAGCAACCGAAGCTCACCACCCATATACCCCAATGGCACCGCCAATGACCAGTATTCGCTAACACGTACACATATAATAGCGCGAAGGACAAGTCAATACTCGAAACAGCTTACAATACCAACCCCAAGCCCGATAAGACGGCGCGTCTGGAGCTCGTGAAGCGCGTTTCGCTAAGCGAGAAAGAAGTGCAGGTTAGTTTGTGGGCAAGACACAGCAAAGCTACCTTCCATGGCCCCCATTCCTACCAGCGTGTCTGAGCATGTGCTAACAATACTTCCCTAGATATGGTTCCAGAACCGCCGGCAGAACGACCGCAGGAAATCGCGTCCACTCTCTCCGCAGGAGATCGCCGCCCTCAAATATGGAGGCATGCAGTTCCTGTCCTCCGACCCAATGCCGTATAATTCGTCCGGGGTATTCCAACCCTCCCCGTTCCGGATGGTGTCGTTCCCGAAGCCAAAACCCACGTCACCGGCCGCGTCGGAACCTAGTCCGGGTAACTCCTCCGATGACGTGGAAAGAAATGCTGGAGCGGTAGAGGCAGCTGCGCCGGGCAGCTCACCGGTACAGGCAAATGAACCGTCGCCCCGTGAAGTCGAGTCGAGTGACGACTCCTTACACCTATCTCGGTCCTTTCCTAGCTCTGTTGGATATCTGTCAAATCGTTGGAATCTCGGCAGCTCATTCTCCACCCCGTCGACTCTCGGTCATCGCGTAGATGATGATTCGATCACGTAAGAACCCCTTCGTCCCAGCCAAGCCACGTACCTCAGCTAACCTTTTGTCTTAAGACTGGAACCTTTCCCGGCTTCTACATGCTCATCCGGCACGCCGCCATCTGGCTCCGTGCTTCCACCGCCTAATTCTCAGCCGTCCCAAGTCCGCATCTCGCTCTCCTTGGAGGGGAAAGCCGAGGTTATCTCAGCAATCACGTCTCCCCCACACCTGCCGCTGCCTAGGCCATCCCCGCAGAGTATTTCGTCAATCCCCCCAATCCGTCGCCCCAGCCTTCAGCGGAGTCACAGTGTCCAGCCCGTAGTCACCCTACCACCCATCTCGGCGCTCACCGGCTCCCTTCCCAGTTCCGGGTCTCGTGCCCTGCCACCACGGCTAACCAGGGGACGGTCTCGTGACGTCCACGCGTGGGAGTTCTGCTGCGACGCCGACAACCAAGAAGACGTGCTTATAGCGCAAGCAAAACACGAAAGCAGAGGGTCCGCAATCGCGGTTATAAGCTTGCTGAGATCGACAAGCTCTGCTGGTAGCACCGTGGGTCCATTGCAGCCCAGTAGCAGCTCGAAGCGCAATGCGCCGATAGGCAAGGCGTCGTCACGGCCCGGGGTTTCCAAGAAGCTGAGGCTCAGCCGGTCCTCGAGCAGCATAGCAAGGCTGCAGACGACCGTGGACGGAGATAAAACCGTATCTACAGCTCCTGTAGAGAAGGAATTCGATGGCGTAGAAGGAAAAGGTAAAGAAGGTGCCATCGTGATGGGCTCTCCGGTCGGCAGCGACTCGGACAAGGAGAATTGGAGCCCTGACGAGGAGGGGAACCCACAGCACCGCCCACTCCACCGCTCTCGCCACCATGCGCCAGGAAACGGCAGGCGACCGCTGCCATCCGGCGTAGCTGGGCCCCAGCTGCCGAAACCCCGCCGAACATTGGGCCGTCCGCTTCAGGAACACCCGCCCAGCCTCGCGGCGAACCGGGCAAACACAGCTCCCGTTCCCGGCCGGCGGGCCGGGAAGGGCCGACATGACTCCCCGCTCGAGATCTTCGAGGACGCGGACAGAAACAGCCCCACGAAGTCCGGGGTACCCGACCTCGAGGTCGAGCGCTTCATGCGCGGCGAGGTCAGCCCGAGCAAGAAACCTGATGTGGACGCCGTGGCCGGCCTGTTGTCCCTTAGTCAGGGGAACTGGCGGTGATAATCTTGTCCCCCTTTGTGCTGCTCTCCGCCACCCCCACTAGGAGGAGGCTCTGCGGTTGGGCGGCTGTTCCCGCCCGCCCTGGCAGCTGGGTGATGTCACCAATTGACATGGTTCTCCCCGAGAGCCAAACAGCTCCTTTTTTTCCTACGGTTATCATGCGTGCTTGTACCCCAAACAGGTGCGGCTCCCCATGATCTACCATCACATGTAACAGGGCCGCGGACAAAATTACGCTTGGGTCAGGGAAACGGAAGGGTGCGCCAAAACAGATCGCGTATGACTTTGATGAGACAAAAGACCGCTCACACGAACCCCCGACACCATCGTGGGGTCTTAATTTTTCATTTTCATTCTTTTATTTTCCAGCCGACGTCTGACTCTATGTAAACTCTTATAGGAGGTTTTGATTCGATCGTCTGTTATGCAGCTCTGGGCGTGTAGGTTGAATGGGGGTTAGGTTCACACAGGTGTTGGAGGCAGGCAGGGGTTAACGGCCAAGGGAGGGGAAGGTGGTCTTGTTTATGTATGTCTTGCTGTAGTTCACGTCTGCTATATACGTCTATCGATGGAGCTTGCCAGCAGAAACCCCCTTGCGTCACGGTGCCGTTGCAGAAAAGTAGCAGTTCCACCAATAACTTAGGCACTGTATTTCCGCGTGAAGGGCTAATCAGGGTGGTTCTTCGTTAGATCAATCACGTCTCAGCGTAGCCGAGAGATTCTGCCACAAGGGTGACCGCATCGTACGTTATATTATATATGAGAGGAAGACGGAGAATGCCCTATTCAGGCAGGCCGCTAGTATTCGCCTCTCCAAGGTTCACCGTGTCTCTATCTAAAAAGTACCTAGGTAGGTCTGGTATTCATGGTCTCTCTAGAGGAGAAAGGCCAAATTGATGCAATACGCTGCAGTGCGGTTCCATCAGCCTTCTACAAGGCTTGTCTCTCTATAGGTATACTCCTTCTGCAAGGAGGTTTGGTGTGGTGTGGGAATCATTCTCGTCGAGATTCCACCCGATGATGTAATGCCATAAAAATGTCGGTCCGATCGATGCTTGCCCTGATGAAAACCCAAGGAAATACAAAAGGAGGACGAAAGAAAAAAGATGCGAGGTCAACTCATACGGTGGTGTTATCCACGTGCTGAGCCTGCGTCACATCATATCGCGCCGTTACGTATCACGTAGAGCCGCACTGTTACTATCACGGAAAGTCGAAACTCTCCCTCTTCACATGGCCAAGAGGCTCATCTGTCGCCTCAGCGGGCTCGCAGCACTGCTGCCTTCCTCGCTGGCATAGTACCCCGAGTCCGTGTCGATATCCCAACCATCGCTCTCGCCAGAATCCTTCCCGTCCTCACTGACGGAGGTGCTGCCGTCATCAAAGCCCTTCTGGGTCGCGGCGCGCACGTTCCAGCGGAGGGTACGGGAAACGGAATCAAACCACTCTGTGTCGGTCCGCACAACGGTGGGGAAGGGGTACTGCGATGCGGTGATGGTGACGTGGTCGCCTTGCTTGAGCTCGACGCGGCCTTTACCGTCAAACGAACAGTAGGCGGTCGCACGGCTGTTGCAGGGGACGGTAACGCGCAGGAGCATTGTGTCGGACAGGACCATTGGGCGGAAAGAGAGGGTATGGGGGCAGATTGGAGTAAGCAGGATGGCCGGGATATCCGGGTGGACAAGTGAGCCACCAGCCGAGAGGGAGTACGCGGTGGATCCTAGGTGGAGAGTTAGCATAACAGCTCTTTACCAAAAAAAAAAAAAACAAGGAAGGTCACGCTGAAGGGATTGTTTTACTTACCAGTCGGAGTGGAAAAGATGCAGCCGTCCGCCTGGACCACCGTCAGCAGCTCGTTGTCGCCGTAGAGCTCCAAGTTGGAGACGTAAGGCGATGGGCCGCGATCAATGACGAGCTCGTTGAGAACCTCAAACTGCTCTCCCTCCTCGACCTCTTGGCCTTCGGAGCCATTCCGGTAAACGGTACAGGTAAATCGCATCCTCAGATTGACACGCATACCCTCGTCGCCGAGGATACGATTCAAGTGGACCTTGTACTTCTCGAATTCGAAGGTCGTTAGGAATCCGAGACTCCCGAGGCTGAATGACAAAATCGGGGGCACAATGCGCTGGAAGAGCCAAGACGTGAATAGCACGGTTCCGTCACCGCCGAGGGTCAAGACCAAGTCGAACTTCTCCGGCTGGCTCCAGCACAGGTCCGGGGTCCAGTACTTTAGCATGGACTCGAAGTTGGGGTTCTCCTGTAGGATGTCGTTGGCACCGAAGCGCTTAGAGTTACGTAGCTTTGCATCAACGTAGACATTGACGCCGAGACTGGAGCCGTAACGAGGCGTCCTGAGGAGCCACGCGACAAGCTCCTTGGTGAGGAGGACAAGCTGGTTGTCGCGAGCCTTGGTGACTATCATGATGTTCCTCACGGCACGCTTGATAGGTCGACGCTGCAGCTGCTTGGACACCTCACGCACGCCGGTCGCAGTCTGGACGAGGCGCGAGTGGGACATCCACTCGTCATTCTTGATCTCCTCGAGCACTTTATCGATATCCACTGCATCTTCGAAGCGATTGTGGTAGAAGCAGGGAGACTGAAGAGACGGCAAGGCGGTTGTCGGAGTTAAGGTGTTGTTGTTCTGTGCGTTGGCAAGACCGTTCAAGGCGTCGCATAGCTTCTGAGAGGAGGCGGTCGAGGGCCGATTGTCGGCACCCGCGCGGCGGGGCTGCTGAGCGGAGAGCATGCCGGGAAGAGACAGTGCTTCGGGTTTGTGGCTGCGGGCGACCGAGGCCAGTGCCTTCAGAATAGTCTGCCGGGGGACAGAGTCGATTGACGCGTTCTTGCGGTGGCCGTACACAGCGGCGGCCGCGGGATCCGCCGAGGGAGCGATCTCGGTCTTGTCGGACCGGAGGGCGAGTGGAGAGAGTGAGGAGAGTGGTTGTTGGCCTAACGCAGCGAAAGCGGAGGAAGGAGGTTCTTGAGAGTGGACATCGAGGCGGGTGACAGCGGTGACGGCGGTGACAGCGTCAATAGAAGGATTGACAAGGGCGGGATGCCCTTTAATAGCGGCGCTGGAACTCTTGGGACGGTCCAGGTTTCCGGAGAAGGGGTTAAGATCCCGGTGGGTCAAAGTGGTGGGCGAGTAGATTTGACCCGACATGGTGGGGTAATAATAGTGGTTGTACTTTGGGGGTGTGGCTTTTTACCATGTACTTTTACCACGTACAGTGCAGTACTTTGTCGGCAGTAGCTTCCGGCGCTGAGTAACGGCAAGTCGCGCAAGCGAGCAGGTCTCAACTCGGTACGTCTCAAACTCGGCGCAACTAGACTTTCGCCTGTGCGACACACCTCCTGCACGAATATGCAGGTCGAGGTCCCAAGACTTCTCCCTGTGTTATCGACGTCACTGGACCGCGGGTGAAGAGTCTCCCCAAATTGAATACCTCGGCCGGTCGGTGTAACTGCGAATTGTCTCGGAAGAGCGCACTTTCGGGTCGACAAGTACGAAGTAACTACCCAAGGGACCCTCCTGTTCAAAGACATGTCAGCGGACCCGGCCATCGATTCCCGTCCCTCCACCATGGAGCTGGTGCTTGCTCTCGGACGGCCCCGTTGACGAAGCTGGAGAAGCTAGCTTACCAAAGTGAGCCAATAGAGTACCGAGGATGCTGGCTGCCAGTGTGGGCGGGCGGGAGCGCTCTCGGGCCAGCAGAGATGGGTGGTGGGAGGCTTGGTCGCCGTGTGAGTTGCTATTGGTGGTGATTCCGGTGTGATGTGATCCGCGGTGCAGACGCACTGAGAGTATGTATCTGTCCAAGGTCGGGTGCGGTAGGTAACCTTCGTTTTGGCAGGTTGACGCCGGGTCTATTAATGTGATGTGATGCGATGCCGAGAGAAATGCTAGAATGTGATATGCAGTGGTGTGTCTATTCGGAGGAAATGCAGAGGATGTAGATGCAGATGCGACGCTAACGAGGACTGAATCGAAGGCTATTGTATGCCGTAAAGGTAGAGAGGTTCGACGCCAAGTAGAGCGACGTTGACCCAAGTTTCGAGAAGAACAATGCACAAGAGTGCAAGAATGACAATTAAACAGTTCAAGGTGAAGAGGTTTTAGTCGAGAATCGAAGTGATTATATCAAGAGCGCCACGGGCGGATGGTGAAGCGGAGGGTCAAGAGTCGAACCAAGAGGAGAGGTGAGGTAGACAGGAAACAGAGTAGAAGCTAGGGGACACAAGGTAATTGCAAAGAACTACCAGAGCTCTCTCTTGCTTCGATATCTGCTTCGATGCCGACCTGCCTCGACGAAGGGAAAAGGGGGAAGGAGGGTCGGGTGGAAAATGTTGGGCCAGCACACAGGAGAAAAGACCGAAAAGGACGGCGGAGAGCCTCATGATCAACCATTTTAATATTCTAGGGACAAGCTCTTGATCGCCGGGGAGCTGCAGCATGGACCCTGGCCAGCTGCGTGGCACCAAAACCAAATGCAGCAGGGAGCTTCATGGGGCTGGAGCTGGACAGGCAGTATTGCTGTACGTACCGATGCTCGACACTCCCATACGCCACGCACCTGCACTCAGGTGCTTACCTGATGCTTGACCCGGCCGTTCTCCAAACAGACCGATATCTGTTCAGCCTGGGGATTGTCTCGCACAAGGGTAAAGCTGACGAATCAATGCCCCCCGGACAGTCTCGAGCCACAGTAGTCGAGCACAGATTCGGGGTCCCATTGACAAACTGGCAAAACTCTGATGCGGAGGGCATTGCCCCTGTTTCTCCTTCCATACATGTATACCTTGGCCTCACATCCACTCAGCAGAGGAACGTGGGGACAAGGGACTGGGGTGTGGAAGAAACCAGCCGCCAACAAAGGGTACTTTCTTTGCATGTCACAACTCAGGGACCAGTGTGGGAGAGTGTGGGAAGCTCCAACCGCTCCTCGAAGTCACGTCGAGTCTCATCCTGAAGGCGAGAGGTGGGGATAAGGAGTCGCTAGTGGGGCCGACCGTCCAATGTCACGGATTGCCCCTGTTGGTAAACGCCATGGGGCAGAATGCACCGCGGCGCGGAGTGGGGTTACCCAAAACACCAAGAAACCGGGACATGACAAGGACAAACCCACGGCGGTCTTCCCATCTCCTTGTTCTTATCTTGCAGTCCCCTGCGAAGCTACAGTAGTACTTGTTAGGAAGAAAAGGGGGAAGGGGGGAAGGGGAAGGGAAGGGAAGGGAAGACGGTAGCTTCAACAGATCCCGCTGTCCACTGCAACGGTCCGCTGCAATGGATCCCTTTAGCTCCCTAAGCTGGTTCGGTTCCCACCGTCGATCCGCCGCCAGCTAGCTAGCAGCCGCATAACAGAAGCTTGGACCCGTCCTGCAAATGCCTGGAAACATTTCCGGGGCAGTTCGTAGCGAATGGGAAGCGCACCTTCAGGCCCTTTTTTTTTTGTTCTTCGCAAGCTTCGCTCCCACAACCCGTGCGGATCAGACACATCACTTGTTAGCTTCTCGCGCGAATCAAGCACTTGGCAAAGGTCGCGGACGGCATATTGGAAAAGCTCCAACTAATGTGGTTTCGCGGGAGGAGGAGGAATAGAGCTTGTATGCCACTGCCGGAAAAAAAAAGCTTCTTTTCGTTCCGTTGCCGGTTTGGTCGCCCGTCCTGTCCTATCTGTGAACTCGCCATGTCATCCCCTATCTTGCCCTGCAAAAACCCTGGGTATGCGCAGTACGGGTTCGTACTAGGGCCCTGGTCGCAGTCAGTTTAGAGTCCCTTGTCAATGACACCTGCAAATCCCCGTGCCAAAAGGCCCATGGGGAGCCACACAAGGGTCGAAGGCGAGATGAAACAGCGCCTCAACCAGCCATCGCAAATCCCACACACAGGCCCTTGCAGGGAGTACCCACAACCAAGTCTGACGCACGGAAGGTGAGCGCGAAAGAGGTTTTTTTTTCTTCTGCTGCGCCGCGGAAACCGTTCGTCTCTCTGGCCGCGCATCGTCGAGAAGGCTGAGAGAGGGGCGAAAAGGATTTCCCAAAAGGGGCAATCAGCTCATACCAAGACCTTTCCAATGCCGTGACAGCCGCTGATTGCCTGTGTAGCCGCTTACGATCCTCCCGTCCGTCCGTCTCGTCTTACCCACCCGACACTCACACACCCTCTCCCACACTCATCCTTGCCTGGCTTGACCAACGAACCCAAGTCCACAAAAGTCCCTGCAAAGCAAAACTTCGGCCCTGTCCTGAGGCAAACGGTGATGCAGACGACTTGGTGATAAGTTCTTTTTCATGCGAGCAAGCGCCCGGCCCTTTCGGCCCCTTTTCGGACTCGTGTTCCCCCCCAACCCCACAAGGAAACTCCCAGGTGAAGGTGTTTTGTTTTGGAGCCATGATTTTCACTTCCAGTGGAGGTCGGCCGCGACTTTGGCCTCCATCGTAGACCGGAGGAAATGCCGCATGTCTGGGCCGCCCCGTTCCTCGTCATCCATGACCATGTCGAGACCGGCCTTCCTGACCGATTCGCAGCAGATCCTCTGGGCGACTGCGTAAACATCGTCCCATTCTGCCATGGTGAAATCGCCTTGGCTCTCCGCGAGTAGCAGACCGTTGTCAGAGGTGAAGGCGAGCACATGCACGGACTCGGCCGCCGCCAGGTCCCGCTGAGATGGGTCGGCAACAACCCTCTCTGACGCTCCCTTGGGAAGGACTGCTACAACGGTAGCAGTTGCAGTTGCTCCCATCGGCACAGAAGCCGATAGGAGTGCCAAAACAGCTGTCTGTAGCAAAACTGGGATGACGGGTATATTCTGCGGAGATCAGCAGGTCAGTTGCCGGGAGTGAGGCCCGATTCGCTACGATCAACCGAGAGGGATGCTACTCACCGTGCCGGCTTGGACGAATTTGGCGTTTACATAGTCGTTGACCGGGGTAGCCTCGATCTGAAGAACGATCTGGATGAGAGAACGGGGAAAGTTCTTGACGAGAATGATCTGAGAAAGTGATGGCTGTAGCAACGACTCAAGGTGCCGCTCTCGCGTCCCTATATAGTAAAAAAACAGTAAGCACTTGACCCTCGCGGTGGTACGATGTCAGAAACCCCTACCTCCAACCCCGGCTGCTGGTCGTACGATAACATCTACGTGGGCCTCATATGCATGTTCATCTCGCCTCTGTGCCTCAATCGGACCATTGACGGAGGCCGTTACGGTATATCCCGCATGCGAATACGTAGCAGAGCCATCCGCTCGGGGAAGAACGGACAGGGCCGCTGCCGGAGTAGACGTAGCGGTCATCCTACAGAGTTGTCGAAAATCTCTGAAAGTGGAGGGTAAATCTTGAGGCTCTGCAAATAAGCTCGCCGCAGGATCTGAGGCGTGGTTCGATTTTGGTAGTGCAATTTGTGGTCAGGCAGTGACGTGAGCTGCCCCGCATTCTAGCCCATGCAGCGTGATTGTTAGCGTGGGGCTCAACTGAGGTACCGACATGATTCGACCTGCATGCTCTTCCGCAACCTCACCATCATCAAATATTGCCTTATCCCCCAAAGCTTTATCGACCTCCAGTTCAAAATTGCGGCTGAAGGGGTATTTTGTATTCATTCCAACGACTCCTTCCACACGTGTATTCCTCCACTACGCGAGCCGTGGATTACAAAAGCGAACCAGGTTTCCCTACTTTGAACTGCGTGGGGCATCCCTCTGTCTTTGGGTTTCCAACCCAACAACCTCGGCGACACATCGAAGCAGTAGTCAAGCGAGAATAATCCAGTCCAGCCGCCATGGCTTCAGAGACTGCGGTACCAGGGAGTAACGGCCCACCGGCCTCCAGCATCCCAAACCTCAAAGCCCGCATTCCCAAACTCGAACCCCGCCGGCGGCGACCTCAACCATCGAATCCCCTCCCGGTCCCCGAAACCCCGACTCTTCCACCGCCGCCCGAACCCTCCACCCTATCCTTCAA
>Ga0164242_10001318_pt1 | contig 29313 bp, 30 predicted proteins | sample OricomgcompostMG_FD_108783 | JGI IMG/M metagenome (GOLD analysis project Ga0164242, IMG submission 108783) | Miracle-Growth compost microbial communities from Emeryville, California, USA - Original compost - Miracle growth compost (MG) ...
AAAATTCATGTTTTCGGTCGACGGCGGTGGAAAGAGCCCGGTTCAATACTGCTTCCGCTTTTTTTCCAATCATTCCTGCCTCCTATTTTACCGGTTCCATCGTCAATTTTAACGGAAATCCGGACTTACGGGCCTTATCGGTCACTTTCACGACTTTGCTCTCCGCAATCTCGAGGGAATAGATCCCGGCTACCGCCTTACCCTCTTCATGGACTTTGAGCATGAGCCCTACTGCTTCTTCAGATGGCTTTGAAAAATCAACTGTCAAGACCTCGATCACAAACTCCATCGTCGTATAGTCATCATTATGCAAGATGACTGCATATTTCGTCGGTTCCGCAATTTTAGGGATCGCTTCTTGAACCGCGGCACTTGATCCACCGCCTCCATCGCTCTCCGTCAATGATTTGTCTTGATCCATTTTAAGTCTCTATTTCAGCCTATCCTATTTTACACAAAATAGGGATAATGAACGAGAGGGAAAAATCAATGGGATTCCGGGGATTCGACCAAGAAGAAAAAACAGATTCAAATACCGCTACATCGGCATCGGTACAAACGCAGTCGAACCCCGCGGCGGCGACCAAAGGCATTCCGCTCCCGGATTTGGGACTTCTCAACCCTCTGATTCAAGACCACGAAATTACCGAGATCATGGTCAACGATTTACGCAATATCGCGATCGAAAAACGAGGCCAGATCGTAGTCACTCCGGTGCGCTTTAAGTCGATCGACGAGCTGAACCGAATTGTCCGGATTTTGCTCGATTCGTCCGGAAAGCAGATCACGCCAGATCAGCCTTTGGCGATGACCACCCTCCCCGACGGATCGCGCGTCCACGTCGCCGCTCCTCCGATTACCGAGTACGGGCCTTGTATTACCATCCGGCGCTTCCCCAGACGCTACAGCGTCGAAAATTTCATTCAGAATGAAACCATGGATCAGCGCATGGCTTACTTTCTGAACGCCTGTATCGTCGGAAAACAGAACATCCTGATTAGCGGCGGAACGGGTACGGGGAAGACGACCTTGCTGAACGGCCTGATCGCGCTCATCCCGCCTCACGAACGGGTCATTACGATCGAAGACACGGCCGAAATCCCGCTCATCCTTCCGAATCAAGTCAAGATGATGACCAAACCCAAAAGTCTGGGCGGCGAGTCCATCACCGCCCGCGACCTCGTGGCGAACGCGCTTCGCATGCGTCCTGACCGCATTATCGTCGGCGAGTGTCGAGGCCCCGAAGCGATGGATGTGATTCAGGCGATGAATACCGGGCACCAAGGCTCGATGACGACCATTCATGCGAACACGGCGCGCGACGCACTTTATCGCCTCGAAACGTTGATGATGAGCGCAGGCATCGACATGCCCTTGAGCGCCATCCGCCGACAGATCGCAAGCGCGATTCAGATGATCGTTCAAATTCGGCGTTTTCGAAGCGGGACTCGAAAGGTCGTGTCCATCCAAGAAGTCACCGGCACCGAGCAAGATACGCTGCTTCTTCAAGAAATTTTTTCGTTCGAGACGACGAACCCGCATGACATTCAATCGGATCAGGGAAGCTTCCGCTTCAACGTTTCGGCCAAGGTGATCGAGAATCTGAAACTCCAAGGCATTAAGGCGCTTCCGTAAGATGCTTCCGCTTCAACTGAAAGATCGCATCGATTACCTGCTTCAAGAATGGGTGAATCAAAATTCGTATCACGGCAATCCCGCCGGAGTGAAAAAAATCCAAGACGCGGTCGCGACTGAACTGGATCTTCTGGGAATCGCGCATGAGCGGGTTGTTCCCGAGTCCGACAGTACGGGCGAAATTCTGAAAGCCGTATTGCCTGCGACTGTTGTTCCCGCTGGCGACGAACGCGCGCCCATCGTAAGTTTAATCTGTCATGCCGATACGGTGTTTCCACCCGATTCTGCGTTTCAGCTCATCACCTGGACTCGCGACCGGAATCGCGCGATCGGCCCGGGCGTGATCGACGACAAAGGCGGGATTCTTGTGATCCTGCTCGTCCTCGAAAAACTTTCGAAACTGGCGAAGCGGAATTTTACCGTTCAAATGATCTGCATGCCCGGCGAAGAAATCGGCTCGCCCGGATTTCATGCATTCTTGCGCCAGATCGGCGACGAATCATCGATGATTTTAGGATTCGAGCCCGCCCTTCCCGACGGATCGATCATTCACTCGCGCCGTGGAAACCGCTGGTACGAAATCAAGATGACCGGCCCCGGCGGCCATGCCGGGCGCGACGCCGGGACGGTGGTCAATCCGATGGCCGAGCTTTCTTTGAAAATCGCCGAGCTGGCGAAGTTGACTGACCTCAAGGCCGGCGTGAGCGTCAGCCCGGGCTCGATCACGACCGACACGACCGGCTTCAACGTCATTCCGTCACAGGCCGTGGCTCGCATCGACGTTCGTTACGACACGAACGAGGCGCGCGAGGCGCTTCATCAAAAGATGCTTCCGATCTTAGAAGGCACGGAGTGGTCGCTCGTCGAGGATTGCCCGGCCCTGCCGCTCAATCCAGAAAGTGAAAAGACGGCGAAGCAACTCGTTCAGCTTGTTCACAAGATCGAAAACCGCGACATCACCGCTCAAAAAGCCTTCGGATCGTCGGACTGCAATTACGCCGGCCGCCGGGGCATTCCCATCATCGACGGCCTAGGCCCGATCGGCACCGGCCTGCATTCGCCGAAAGAAACGATCGAGATGCGCTCGATCTTCACACGGGCAGAGATCGTTTTTCGTCTTCTTTCGGGTGTCTGACTACTTTTTGATGCCCAGTGCGTTAGATAACGCACTGGGCATCAAAAAGTAGTCAGACACCCGAATTCAAAAAGTAGTCAGACACCCGAATGACACCCGAATTCATCACCGCATTCATCAAGCGATGGTAGCGATTCAGAACTTCCCAGCGCACGCGATCTTCGGCCATGTTCTGGGCGAACTTGAAGTGAAAATCGAAATCAGCGAGGTTCCGTTGGGCCAGGCCGAAATCAACATGAGTGCTGATCAGCCTTAAGGTCGTCTTCGCATACCACTGAGCCATCTCGCCGGTCGAATCTTTCACCTCGTCCATCTTCTTCATCGCCTCTTCGGCCAAAACACGCTTCAGCGTGTACGGAGAAGCACCAATAAAAAGGTGAATCAGATTCTCCCTCACCTGCTTTTGGTCGAGCTTCGGTTTGACCTCTTGACTGTCGGGCAACTCGGCCGGAGTGTCGGCGATTCCGTCCGGGTACTCGATGCTCGGTGCTTTGCGCGCATCTTTCGTAAATTCGGTCGGGCTTTTCATGTCGCTTTGAATTTGCGCCATCTCGTAAGCGAATACCTTCAGCGTCTCGGGCGAAGCGGCTTTCGACTTCGCTTCGATTCCGCGATAGCGCGAACCCATGACGAGCCCACGGTAAATCCCTTCGAGTGATGCTCCTTCATTCAAGGTATGAACAAGCGTTCCGAAATTGCTGCGATCATCGATCTCTTTTTCATTGAAAACGACTTTCATCATCTCAGAAAGCAACTCCGAGTTCGCCTTCGCCAACTCGCCTGCACTCATTGCTTTTTCAGGTTCGGCGGCACTTTTCATCTCGCGATCCATCTGCTTCGGTAACGGCTGATGGTGGGTTCCGCCCAATCCGAAACGCGCGCGGATTTCATCGATCGGACGACAAGCGCTCGAAACCATCCAAAGGCCAACGAACACCGTTACAGTCAGTTTTTTCGCTTGAATCATCATTACCTGCCCTTATCCCTCGACTTGGCCCAATTGCTTCGGAGCGAACGACCGCCCCACCGCTCCGGCCAAGACAATGATCGTAATCAAATACGGAAGAATTTGAATCCACTGAACGGGTACGGGCTTTGCCCCCCACAACACGACCCCTTGAAGCCGAATCTGCGCCGCCTCGGTAAACCCGAACAGCAAACACGCCATGACCGTCGGGATGGGCTTCCATTTGCCTAAAATCACGGCCGCCAATGCGATGAACCCGCGCCCAGCCGACATGTTGCGAATGTAAGACGACGAAAGATAAATCGACAGCGTTCCGCCTGCAAGACCAGCGAGGAAACCGCTCAACATTACGCCTTGCCAGCGTTTCCACTGAACCGAAACGCCCGCACTTTCGAGCGCCTTCGGGTGTTCGCCCGCAAAGCGAAGCCTCAAACCGAACTTCGTGTAATAGAACACGACGTAAGTCAGAATCACCGCCGCCAGAACGAAAAACAACGGAGCCACTTCGAACTGGGCCGCAGTCGGAATCGGCGGAGTCGACCCCGTCGAGTCGTACCAAATTTTCGAGAAGAACGGAGGAACCCCGAGCGCAAATAGATTGATCGCCGTTCCGGCTACGATCTGATTCGCCCGATAACGAAGAACCGAAAGGCCGTACAAGAGTGCAATCCCGACACCCGAAAGCCCCGCGATGAGGAATCCGAGATACGGATTTTGAAAATGGTAGGTCGAAACCGCGCCGAAGAACGAACCAATGAGAATAAACCCCTCCAGCCCGATCTGAATGACCCCACTTCGCTCGCACCACATCCCACCCAAGGCCGCGAAGATCAGCGGCGTCGAAACGCGAAGGACCGGCATCAACCATTGTTCGAAAAAATGTTCCATCGTTATTTCCGCTTCCGAATGAAGAGCCGATCCCACAATCCGTCGGCGGCGACGCCCAAAATAATCAAACCTTGAATCAGGTACGACAAATCGCGCGTGATTTTATCGGTTTCAAGATCGAGGCTCCCCGATCCTTTTTGCAAAATTCCGAACAAGAATGCGGCTGGCAAAATCCCCAAGATATTTCCGCGCGCGACCAAAGCAACGGCGATGCCGACGAAGCCGTAATCGGCCGAAAAACCGATGGTAAAGCGATGCGAATTCCCGAGCACCTCGACAATGCCGACCAAACCTGCCATTCCTCCGGCCAAAAACATCGAGGTCATCCAAACTTTTTGTTTCGAAATGCCGTAAGTCTCCGCAGCCTTCTCGTTCTGGCCCACGACCTTCAGCTCGTAACCCCAGACGCTGTTCCAAAGCCAGTAATGGAGCGCAATCGAAACGGCGACCAAGACGATGATCAATCCCCCCATGGGCGCGCCGTTGAAGACAGCGAAAGGCTTCAGATGAAACGCCGCCGGCAGAAGCATGGTCGCGGCCTGAGCGCTGTCCGGGTCTTTGATGACGTACAAACAAAAGTAAGCCGTGATCCCGGCTGCGATGAAATTGAGCATGATCGTCGTGATGACCTCATGACTGCCTCGCTTGGCCTTTAAAAACCCTGCGATCCAGCCCCAAATTCCGCCAGCGACAAACGCCATGACGACGGCAAGCCCGACGGCGAGGACCGGCGATTGAATGGATTTTCCGACGACTCCGGCCCAGGCGGCGGCTAAGGCGCCGACCGTGAGCTGACCTTCCGCACCGATATTGAAAAGCCCTGCCTTAAACGGAATGGCGACCGCAAGCCCGGTCAAGATCAACGGAGCGGTATAAAACAAAGTCATCCCGAAATCGTAGCCCGAGCCGAAACTGCTCTGGTATAAAACTTTCAGCACATTCCACGGCGATTCGCCTGCGTACTCGCAAATCAAAAGACCGAGTGCCAAACCCAAGACCGCACCGAGCGATGAACGCAGAAACGAACGGGCAGAGGCCCGAAACGTCGAACCGAACGTGCCGATACTCATGAGGTGCCTCCTGCGCGGGATTTTTCTCCGCCGCCCATCACGCGGCCGATCGCCCATGAATCGAATTCAGGACGGGTGAACTCGGCGTGAATCTTTCCGCCGAAAAAGACGAGCATGCGATCCGAAAGATCCATCAACTCGTCCAGCTCGGACGAAAACAGCAGGATCGCTTTGCCTTCGTTCCGCTCGTGCATGATCGCCTCGTGAATTTTTTCAATCGCGCCCACGTCCACACCTCGGGTGGGATGCGCGACGAGCAGCACCGAGGGCTTCGGGTCGAGCGCGCGAGCGATGACGAGTTTTTGCTGATTTCCGCCGCTCATCCGACCAGCCCACACCGTCGTGTACGGAGGACGAATGTCGAATTCGTGAATTTTCTTTTCGACCTGCGACTGGGCGGCACCCCGGCGAAGCATTCCGTTTTTCGAATAGCGAGGATCCCAATGCTGGCCCAAGATAAAGTTTTCGGTCATGTCTTGATGAAGCAAAAGCCCTTCCGAAATACGGTCTTCAGGAACCAACCCCACGCCTTTTTTTCGAAGCGTGAGCGGGGTATCGCCCGACGATTCTTTTCCGTGAATCAAGTACGAACCGCATTCGTGCCCATGAAGCGATTTCGGATTCGATAAAAATTTCAGTAACTCCGTCTGGCCGTTCCCCTGAACGCCGGCCACACCCAAAATTTCGCCTGGTCGTAAATCGAAGTTCACGTCATAAAGCGGTTCATGGACGTTTTGAACCGACAGCTTCGTCACCCGAAGTGCAGGCTTTTGCTGATCGGCGTTCATCGGCATCTTGCGCACGCCTTGATACGTAAACGAGACCTTGCGTCCGACCATCATCTCGGCCAGTTCATCTTCGTTCGTTTCTTTCGTCGGGCGGGTACCGACGACTTCGCCCCGGCGCATGACCGTCACCTCGTCGGTAAATTCGAGCACTTCTTTTAATTTGTGCGAAATGAGAATAATGGTCTTCCCCTCGGCCTTCAGCCGCTGAAGGTTCGTAAACAGCTCTTTCACTTCTTGAGGAATCAATACCGCCGTCGGCTCGTCGAGGATCAGCACGTCGGATTTCTGATATAACAGCTTAATGATCTCGACTCGTTGCTGCTCGCCCACCGAGAGTCGCGAAACAGGGTGGTGCCATTTTTCAAAATGAAGGCCGTAATCTTTCGAGATGCGCTCTAATTCTTCGAGTGCCCGCTTTCGGCGAATCAAGCCACTCATCAACCCACGACCGGAGGGCTCGTGGCCTAAAATAATGTTATCGAGCACGGTTTCGGATTCGGCCAACATAAAATGCTGATGGACCATGCCGATGCCGAGCCTCATCGCTTGGACCGGGCTTTTCATCTCGGTGACTTTTCCGCGAATGACGAGTTCACCCCCATCGGCCGGATGAATGCCGAACAGAACCTTCATCGCGGTCGATTTGCCCGCGCCGTTTTCGCCGACCAGGCCGTGAATCGTACCCTGACGGACCGCAAAGCTTAAATCGCGATTCGCGAAAAAGGCCCCGAACTTCTTCGAAACCTTTTTGAATTCAATCACGTTCATTTCTTTTTCGAGACGAGGTAGTAATCGGGCACCTTAATTTTACCCTTGATGATTTCGTTGCGGATTTTTTCAACCTTGGCCAATTCAGCCTTCGAGATCAATTTTGAATTGTATTGATCCATCGCAAAATCGACGCCCTTCGATTTCAAGCCGTAACGGATCAGGCCCGTTTTGAATTTGCCTTGTTGATAAAGTTTGATCGAGTCGAACACGGCTTCGTCGACGTGCTTTAACATACTGGTCAGGATGTATCCCGGCTTGACCCAGTTTTGGTTGGAATCGACGCCGATGGCGAGTTTCTTTTGTTCTTCGGCCGCATCGAACACACCCATGCCCGAGTTCCCGGCCGCGACGAAGATGATGTCAGCGCCCCGGTTGTACTGATCGAGTGCTTGCTCTTTCGCTTTCGGAGGATTGTTCCAGGCATCGCCGGTCACGCCTAAGTAATTCACGAACACAGTTGCCTTCGGATTGATTTTTTTGACGCCGGCCTCATAGCCCATCTCGAAACGATGAATGAGCGGAACGTCCATCCCGCCAATGAATCCGACCTTGCCGGTTTTCGAGTGAAGCGCCGCAAGTGCTCCGACGAGGTAGCTTCCCTCGTGCTCTTCAAACATGACCGAGCGGACGTTCGGAAGCTTGGCGTCTTCGTCGACCAGGATAAACTTCTGATTCGGAAAGCGGGTTGCCGTTTTTTTCAAGGCATCGAGCTGGTGAAAACCCACGGCGATGATCAGGTCGAATTTCTTTTCGGCAAACGCGCGCTGAAGCGACTCGTAGGCGCTGTTGTCGGGCGCCTCGACGGTCTTGGTCTTTACGCCCAGCTCTTTTTCGGCGCGCTTGACCCCGGCATAGGCAGAAGCGTTGAAGGATTTGTCGTCCTTGCCCGATTTTTCAAGGACCAGACCGATCTTCAGGGGTTCGGCATGAACCGCCACCGTATCCACCAGAAAGAAGAGGACCAAGCAAAAGGGAGCTGCCGCTTTGAGCAATTTTTGAAAGGATTTCATATTTCTTTTTTACCTGATTTTATCTACGCTTTCAATCAGTGTGAGCATTGTAACCGCTGCCAAAAAAGTGACGAAAAAACTGAGAGACGAAAGTGGCCAATCCATTTTTTTGGTCGCCGTCGTGATCTTGAGCTTTCTCATGTTCTTCGACTTCGCGATCAACACCGGCCTACTCATCACAGCCAAGATCAGCGTTCAAAACGCAGCCGACGCCGCCGCCTATGCAGGCGCCGCCACCCAAGCCCGTCAGCTCAATGCCATCTCGTATCTGAACTACGATATGCGAAGGCAGTATAAAAAGTTTTTGTTTCGGTATGTGTTTGTCGGGAGTTTGGGGAGTCCAGGATTTCCTCAAAGCACCCTCCCAGGTGCCCCGCCGCCAAACCCTGACGGAACCTATAACTTCCTCAAACAAGACTACAGTAACTCAACCAATGGAGCCCCTGCGCACCTTCTTCCAATCCAAGTTCCAGTCGTTTGCATTCCACTGACGACGGGTGGACAGCATAACGATAATTGCATGTCGATCAATATGCCCAATACCTTGGATCAAGTTCAAAAATTATTCCCCGGCGGCGGTGCCACGGCGATCACCAAATCCCTTTTGAATGATTTACTTGCGATCCAACAAACTCAAAGTACGATCTGCGCCGGACAAAGTGCGATGAATCTTTTTGTTTTAATCAACTGGCTTTTTCGAGGCGATGTTACCCAAGCATCGCTCAACGATCTGAACAACATGTTGAGCAGCATTAAGCCGGCGGATCGACAAACGGCAATCAATACCGTCCAATCCCTGGTCTCCGGGCTCGGTTTGTACCCACGGAATATCATCACCTTGATGCGAATCGAAACCTTAGAGAGCTTTCTCAATCAACGGGCCGAGCCGGCAGTCACACTCGACAAAGTCCACTCCTGGGAAGGCGCGACCGAAACCGCCGATAGTCACGAACGGACCATTCAAGCCTTTCGATCGGCCTTAGCCAACCTCAATGCGTCGGTGATGGACCCTAACGATCTCACTCTAACCGAATTGGAGAGTGACCATCAATTCCAACACGACGACATTCAGGTAAACTTCAACGCCTATGTACAAATCAATGAAGCCGGTACCGGATCGACTAGCGGATCAGACACGATCTGCAATTCCGGCATCGTTCCCTTTGAAGCCAAAAGTGCTCCGGTCGGCGTCCGGCGCCTTTCCTCGCCCAACACTTATTACGCAGTCAAAGTGAAAACCAAAGCGAAACTCTTATTCCTTCCGATCAAGGACGGGCTTGAGCTTGAAGCCGTTTCGGGAGCCCAGCCTTTCGGAAGCCGCATCGGTCAACAGCAAATCTCAAGCAACGACTTTGTGATCGACAAAAGCGGTAAGATTCCTTCCGTAAACAACAAACCTATTTGTGATTCCTCGTTGGGAGGGGGGCCCTGTCTTTCACCAAACCTCGTCATCGGAGGTAATAACTCGTTTTACACGACGAAATTCCTTCAAGCTTTACGCGATAAAGCCATCAAGAATGGGGTGTTGAACGATAGCACGATTATGCAAGCGCAAGCCCATGCCTTACTTCCGAATCCGGCAGAAGTCGGACATTACAACATCCTCCCGCCGGCAAAAAGCGACATGGCCAGCGAGTTCATTCCCTATTCCACTACCCAGAGCGACACGATTTATCGATTTTATGCCCCGCTGTTTCCGGGAGGAGAAAACAACGCAAAGGAACGCGTCGCAAAGCTTCTCGACAAAATGTTTAAAACCACGAACGTCGGCACGAACTCTCTTGGAATTGACGATCAGGCAATGAAAAGCAGCCTCAACCAAACCATTGACGCCTATATCACCAAACTCGATGCCGGAACCGACACCGAAAACGCCGAGACCACCACCTTCGCCGCAGTCGAACTTCCGATGAGCCCCGGCTCAAACATCCAGCTCGACTCCCAACCCGACTTCTGGCTCACCCAATCAAAGGAAGTCTTAAGCTCTTGGAGCCGCTCTGGCGCACCCCGTTTTGGCTATTCCGTCAGGTTTGTCACGATGCAAAATTTACTTTCGTTAGGGATGCCGGATGCTGACGGAGACCTCGAAAAAGTATCCCACTAAAACTGCGCTTCACGCTTGCCAAAACCTCTCTCCTTTCGATAACTTTTTTGGACAGGAGAAACACCATGGCAAAGAAAAAGAAAAAACCGGCCCCGAAGAAAAAGACCGTTAAAAAACCGGCGAAGAAAACAGCAAAGAAACCGGCTAAAAAAGCCGCGCCGAAAAAACCTGCCAAAAAGACCGCAAAAAAGGCAGCGCCCAAGAAAACTGCCAAGAAGAAGACCGCACCCAAAAAGGCCACCCAGAAAAAAGCCGCTCCGAAAAAAGTCGCCCCAAAGAAAAGCGCGCCTAAAAAAGTAACTCCGAAGAAAGAATCGGGCGGCTCGGAATCCGGCATGGGCTCGAACCTGGCCCTCGGCCTCGGTGGCGCCGCAGCCGGCATCGCGATCACTCACGAGATCGATTCGCACGAGCCCAACGAGCATGAACACCTCGGCCACGACGAATTCGAAGAACCCGAAGACGCAGGCATGGAAGAAACCTTCATCGACGACGAAGAATCGCTTCAAGACCTCGAAGAGGAAGAAGACGAAGAAGATTATTTCTCGCGCAACTTCGAAGACGACGACGAGGAAGAATACGCGGATGAAGACCTCGACGAGGAATCCGACGAAGACGACTTCGGCGAAGGTGAAGAAGACGAAGAGGACGATTTCGGTGAAGACGAAGATGAAGATCTTGATCCGATCGACCTGGACGATGACGACGACTTCTCCGACGAAGACGAGGATTAATCATTAATGAATTGCGGGAGCCCGTGACGGAATGGATATCAGAGACGTAGTACATGGTGTTATCCAAATTGAACGTCACGAGCTCCCGATCATTGATTCTTTTTACTTTCAACGACTCAGACAGATCAAACAGACCGGCTTCGCCGAACACTCTTACCCGGGCTCTACTCACAATCGCTATATTCATAGCCTAGGCGCCCTTCAAACCATCACCGACATCTTCGAATCGATTTTTTCGAATCTGAAAGAACATTCTCCGCAAACGTTTACTCGCTTCCGGGCACTGGCCCGCTTCTCGGCGCTATTGCACGACATCGGTCACGGTCCGCTTTCGCATACGACCGAATTTGCGATGCCCGAAGTTTCAAAACTTGCCGTTCCAGGCCTATCCTTGGGTTCCAAAAAATCCGCTCGCAAAGCGACCCACGAGGATTACACGCTGAAGATCATTCTCGATTCGCCGCTCACTCCCTTGCTCGAAAAAGCGACCGAGCCGTTCGGGTTTAAGCCGCTCCACATCGCCGCCACGATCGAATCCGACCTTGAGGTCAATGACGATTTCTTCATCGAAAAGATCGATGGCCAGCGCGTGAATTTCCGTCCGATTCTGCATCAGCTGATTTCAAGCGAACTCGATGCCGATCGGATGGATTACCTTCGTCGCGACAGCTTTTACTGCGGCGTCAGTTACGGCGAATTCGATTACGGATGGCTCGTCTCGAATCTCGACTGGCACGTCAAAGACGGCGCCGCTTATCTGGCTCTGAAACACCGAGCATTGTATTCGTTCGAAGACTTTTTACTCTCGCGCTTTCACATGTTTTTGATGGTGTACTCGCACCATAAAACCGTGATGTTCGACGAGATGCTGGCGAAGTACTTGAACGATCCCGGTTGCGAGTATCAGCTTCCGGCCGACATCGAAGCTTACGGAAAGTGCACGGACGCTCACCTTTATGCGCACTTGGCCCGCTCGACCAATCCTTGGGCCGAGCGAATCGTCGAGAAAAAGTCATTGCGACTTTTACTTGAAACCCACAGCGGAATTCCTTCGACCGAGAAGGCACACGAGCAACAGCAAAAACTTTTTCAAAAGACCCTGACCGAACTCGAATCGAAGGGGATCGAACCGATCACGAACATCTCGACCAGCATCCTTTCGAAATACTTCGGCAAAAAAGGCGATCACCCGATTTTCGTTCGGTACGACAACCTACTTTCGGCCGAAAGCTTCATCCCCCTTCAAAAATGTACGAATCTGTTCACGCAGTACCCGAATCAGCGCTCGATCTCGCGGATTTTCGTCACCCCCGAAGATTACGCAAAAATTCGGAAAGACGGCCACCGCCAAGAGCAGCTGTCGTTTGAGTAGTCGCCCCGATCAGCGATGCGCATGAGCCGCAAAGACAAGCCCCTGAGCGTTCACATCGAGATCGATCGACAAGTGTTTTAAATCCTCAGCATCCAAATCGATGCCTTTTCGTGCATAGTACGCAACCGTCTCGTCCCGAAGCCGATCGCGAACCGCCTCGACACTCATCGGAGCCGACGCATCGGAGCGACGAATCTCGTCGACGAGCTCCATCGAAAACCGCAATTGGTCCTTTAATTGCCGGGCCGCTTCGCCGATCTCTTTTTCTTCGACGAATCCGAAATGCGTTAAAGCCACGCGGCGAGGATGCACGCTTTGAATCCATTCGATCGTTTTCAGCGCCTCGGCTCCGTCAAAATCGGTCGGGCTCGTCGAAACCAAAATCACCAGCCCGTGCTTCTCGCGAACCTTAGGGTAGGCCACCCCGAATGAATCGCCCGAAAATAAGGTCTTCGTCTGCGGTTCGATCACGCAAAGGTGATGGTTGGCGTGGCCTCGCGTGTGACGCGTCTCAAGCCATCCCCCCGACCATTCGACCGAAGCACCATCTTCAAGCACCACCACGCGCTCGGCCGGGCACGGAAGAATCTCGCCGTAGAGCTTCTTCATGAACTCCTCGCCATAAACTTGAGTGGCACTCGCGATCAGTTTCGACGGATCAATCGCGTGGCGCGCGGCCCTCGGATGTGCATACAATTTGGCCTTCGGGAACTCTTTTAAAAACAATCCTGCCCCGCCCGCATGGTCCAGATGCACGTGCGTGATGATGAGCCCTTCGACGTCATCGCGTGACAACCCCTCGCGTTCGACAGCTTGAATCAGATACGGAATCGCGTAATTCGTGTTGCACTCGATGAAAAAAGCCCGCTTGCGCTCGGAATCGAGCAGCAGGTAACTCATCGCGAATTCGGTCTCAACGTAATTGCAATCCACGGGGATGATCTTCATACTGGAAGTATACATGAAACTGAGGATCTTATCCTGGAACATCAGCTACGGTTACGGAATGGGGTCAGAGGGAGTCGGCTACGTCACCCGACCTCGAACCCATTTTGAAGATACCTTAAACGCCATGAGCGAGTTCCTCAAGCACGTCCATGTCGACGTCGCGCTTTTGCAAGAGGTCGACTTTCACTCGCGGCGTTCTCACTTCATTCAAGAACTCGATTGGCTCGCACGACGCTCGGGGCTTCTCTACCGCCAATCGTTCGTCACTTGGGATGCGCGCTATGTTCCTTATCCCGGTTTAAACCCGAAAAATCATTTCGGACGCATCGTTTCGGGTGGCGGCATCCTTTCGCGTTATCCGCTCGACTCGTTTCATTGCGAGCTGCTTCCGAAGCCTCGCGAAAATTCGCGCCTTTATAATTGGTTTTACCTGAGCCGATTTCTGCAAGCCGCCTCGGTACAGACCCCGGTCGGCTCGCTTAAGGTTTGCAATTTGCATCTCGAAGCCTTCGCAGCCAAGAATCGCGAGATGCAGCTTCAGATGTTGCAAGACCGGCTTCAAGAAAACGATTGGAGCCTAGCCGGTGGCGACTTTAACGGTGAATTCGAACTTCGCGAAGGAATGAACCCCGAATGGCGCGCCTACCTTGCACCCGAGCCCACCTTTCCAAGCCTGCGTGCCGATCAAAAATTAGACGGTTTTATCGTAAAAAATGCGGATTTTTCTCGGGCGACGATCGAAACCCTGAATACTGGAACTCTTTCCGATCATTTTCCGGTATTGCTCGAAGTCGAATTCGGCGGCAAATCACTCAGCCCATCCAAGCCCGACCAAGTATAAGCCGCGACCCGGCCCATCAGCTCGCAGCTGATCTGGCGTACTTTCTTTAAGGCATTGACTCGTTCCATCTGCGATTTCAATACGCGCATCTCGTGTTTGCTGAGATCGCCCTGCTCGTCCTTCGGCGGCATCACGTCTTCTTTCTGGTGCAAAAGCGCATAATCGTCGATGCTGCCCCGCCCTTCGGGCAGATTCATCCGAGGATCCTTCATTTGATCGCCGAAGAGTGCATACAGGGCCTTGCCAAGATCGGGCGCCATCGCCCGCGTACTCTTCGCCACTTCATGAATGTCGATCGGTCGTGCGTCCGTTCCGTCAAAGCAGTGGCCAAACTCGCTGATCTGAGCCTCATTCAAGTATTCAAGAATGAGGCCTTCGTAAGCATAATGATAATTGGCAATGACCTGGGTTGAGCGCGAAACGAATTTCGAAAACAGATTTTTCCACGGCAACATCCGATAATACGGCACCTGAGTCACGTGAAAGGGCTGAGTCAGGTCTTGCATATAATGAAGACTCCAAAGCAGCGTGCGGACTCCCCAAAACAGATTTCCCTCTTTCAAAAACCGATCTGAGGCCGCCTTCATCTGTTCGTAACGCTCGGGCGCTTGCCCCACCGCGTGGAACGGAATCTGAAATGTGGCGATCGGCGACGTCCATACGATTCCGCCGAAATACATGTGCCTAAACCCTTGCGAAGTCGGGCCGGTCGAGCCGCCCATCCAGGCTCGATCGCCATGCGGGTCGGCACTGTCGGGAAGGTCTTGATCCATGCCCTGGTCGGGCTCGTCGATGATCGAACTTTGAATAAGATCGCGCACGGTCATCGTTTTCGGGTGATTCTCTGAAAACAACGGAACCTTCGTGGCGTTGATCTGAAGCTCGCTCGCCAGCTTTGCGATAGTGGCTTTTTCTTGATCCGGCGATGGCAACTCGACTTTGTGGCCGAGATAACCGCGAGTCAACGCCGCCGGCGAGTCCGCCATCTGCACCAAAATCGTCGCGTGCTGATCCCACCCGAAGGCGGGCAATGCGGCCAAAAACGTCAGAGTCAGAAGAAAGAATTGGGGATTCATTTTTCAGGGGCTGAACCGATCTGCCGATTCGATGGTAAGCTAAAGCTGACGGACGATACCTTTTGATTCGTTTTAGAAACATCGATCGAAATGCCTGCATTGCGATCAACTAGACTGTATTCCAACGTGCTTTCATTGGGAACGGATCGAGCTTGCTTTTGGATCGAAAATCGGGCTCGATCAAAATGACTTTTAAGTTTCTTTAAATCTCGTAATTCATCATTTTGGCTGGGAATCCAAAGGGCGGTCAGAACACGATCGTTTTTCTTAGAGATTACGAAACTTGCCTGTTGATCATAAAAAATGACAATGTGATCTGAATCAATGGAATGCTCTTCAGACGGCATTCCGAATTTCGTTTCCAAGTTCTGCCTGGAATCCTCACCCAACTTGATCTGCTCCACATCCTGGAGAGTCATTGACGGGCTTTTATGTGGAACGGCAACGCTCGAACACGAGGACTGGCTTAGAAGAAATATCAATCCAACTGCAAAATATTTCATTTCGATCCCTTCCCTATTTTAAATTTTGGCCCATATTTCTTTTCAATCCAATCGTAAATTTTAGGTGATACTTTCTTTAATTTCTTGGGTTCAAATAGAAAATATTCGATATTGTTACTAAAATCCTCATCCGGACCGAAACTTCCATCCTCCTCAACAAATTGATCACGAAACGTATAAATTACTTTTTCAGCTGTTTTAGGATTGGTGTAAGATTTCCAATCTGCAATCCTGGCATATTCTTGACCTCGATCAATGTCATAAAAATGGCGATAAAGTTTATGCGCGAATTCATGAGCAAGAATTCGTGTGAGGTTTTGTCGGGTTTGAAATGCAGGATCATAAAGAGCGATGTTGTTTTCAAATCCCGCCGCAGGATTTGCTGCATACTCCTTAAATTGGATCAATCGGTAAATACCCTGGACTGAATCGACCAATAGCGAATTCGGCAATAGAGATAATGCCTCCAACACTCGCCCCCTTTCATCCTCTGTCCATAATTTTGCCTTTTCGGTCGGATGCTCCCATTTTGGAGGAATACCGGACTTCAAGCGCGGACTCCAGACCGTAAATGAGGGTGGGTTAGATTGGCAATGGGCACGAACCTCTGTCGAAGAAACAAAAACTCCGTCGCCACGAGTATATGATTTTCGGTGATAAGCCCGTACCCAATGTTGACCGGATGGACAATGATTTTGATCATTTACCTTCGTTCTTCCGTAAGAATTGGCCACGCCAAAAAATAAAAAAAGCATGAAAACTCGAAATAGGATTTCTGAAACCATGAGAATCACTTTAGCAATGAATGGGCCATCTCGTCATTACCTATGAATCACGTCTGTTCCTCTCCGCAACGGCGTTCACAATAGTCTTTGGCACATTTTCCGAAAAAGAAAAACCCCACCACTCAGAGAGCGATGGGGTCTGAATTTTTTACCTTAACGCGAGTGCGAAACGAAAGGGTGAGGCTCACCTTTTTACGGGAACAATCCCCGCAGCAGCATCGCTTGAGACAGGCGCTCGACCGAAGTGATCAGCGCGGCGGTCTTCATTCCGCAATTGTACTTACCGGCGTTGTCGGCGACGCGATTGAACGCGTTCAGCATGACGTGACCGAGTTTTTCGTTCACTTCCTTTTCGCTCCAGAAGAACTGTTGCGTTCCCTGAACCCATTCGAAGTACGACACGATCACACCGCCGGCGTTGGCTAGAATGTCGGGGATGATGAACACGCCTTGGCTTTCGAGGTACTGTTGCGCTTCCGAAGTCATCGGGCCGTTGGCGCCTTCCGAAATCAGCTTGGCCTTGATGTTCTTCATGTTGTCTTTGTGGATCACGCCGTCGATCGCGGCCGGAACGAGGATGTCCACGCCCAACGCCAACAGCTCTTCGTTGGTGATGCGCTCACCGCCTTCGAAGCCGTTCAGATTGCCGTTTTTCATCATGTGTTCCATCGCCTTCGGAATGTCGATCCCGTCCTTGTTGTGGATCCCGCCGAAGACATCGCTGACGGCGACGACTTTACAGCCGCGAATGAACAGTTCGTAAGAAGCAACGGCACCGACCTTACCGAAACCGTGAACGGCAGCGGTGCATTTCTTCAGGTCGAAGTTGCCTTTTCCGGTTTTCTTCAAAAGTTCGACCGCATGTTCGATCACGTAAACCACTCCGCGACCGGTCGATTCCGGACGTCCGAGCGATCCGCCGATTTCAATCGGCTTTCCGGTGACAACGCCGGGAACGGCATGACCTTTGGCTTGCGAGTAGGTATCCATCATCCACGCCATGTGCTGGCCGTCGGTTCCGATATCCGGAGCGGGAATGTCTTGATCAGGACCGATGAAATCGATGATCTCCATCGTGTAGCGACGCATGAGTGCCTGAGATTCGGCGCGAGAAAGTTGCGAAGGATTCACGCGAATGCCGCCCTTCGCTCCGCCGAGCGGAAGTCCGACGAGCGCACACTTCATCGTCATGAGCATCGCGAGTGCCGACACTTCCGAAAGATTGACTTCGTGGTGAAAACGAATCCCGCCTTTACCGGGCCCGAGCGTCGTCGAGTGTTGAACGCGATAACCCTCGAACACTTTCACGCTTCCGTCGTCCATGCGGATCGGCACGCTCACGCAAATCGCTTTTTTCGGCATCTTCAATCGCTCAAAAACGTTGCGGTCGAGATGCATCGTATTCGCCGCTAACTCGAGATCCATTACTGCGTTTTGATAAAGCGGACTGGTATTCCACAAACCCGATCGCATGCTCTGACTCATGTTGGCTCCTCACAATTTCGCACTTAAATTTTGTTTCAAGTCAGCCTAGCAGAAGTGCTATCATTTCTCTATGGCAATTCCATTGAAGGTCGGCATCCTCTACGGCGGACGAAGCAGTGAACACGATGTGTCACTTCGCTCAGCCGCGAGCGTTTTTAAGCGGTTGGATCGGAGCCGTTTTATCGCACATCCTATCTATATCGATCGGCAGGGTTGCTGGCATTGGTCCGAGGTTCCCGAAAGCTTTGCGCAGAGCAACGAAAGTTTATTGCCCACCGCCGAAAACGCGCCCGAAGTCGTGCTCCTCCCCCGCCCTCATCGCGGGTCAAACGGAAGTTCGAAAGCGGTTTTCGTCTTTCAAAATACCGAGCGACTCGGACAAAAAGTCGAACTCGACGTCGTAATTCCGATGGTGCACGGAACGAATTGCGAAGACGGAAAACTTCAAGGCCTGCTCGACAGCTCCGAAATCGCCTACACCGGCAGCGGAGTTTTAGGATCGGCGATCGGCATGGACAAAGAAATTTCAAAACGCTTGGCCGAAAAAGCGGGATTGCCTGTCGTCCCTTACCGTGTAGCCCGAGTTTGGGATTCGGCCGAAAAAAATGCGAGCTTACTTGCCGACGTCGAAAAATCATTCGGATTTCCGGTTTTCATTAAGGCCGCGCGCGAAGGCTCGTCGGTCGGCGTGTTCAAGGTGAAAACCCGCGAAGATTTTTTGCCGCGCCTGAAGGAATGCTTCGGTTACGACACGAAGGTTTTGATCGAAAAAGGAATCCCCGCGCGCGAGATCGAATTCGCCGTGATCGAAAATCTCGACCGCTCAAAGATGCCCGAAGTGAGCGTTCCGGCCGAAATCATTCCGAATCATGAATTCTACACTTACGAAGCGAAGTACCTCGACGAAAATGGCGCGACCCTGAAGGTTCCGGCCGAAATCACCGAGCCGCAAAAACAGGCGATGCAGAAACTCGCGCAGGAGATTTTCGTAGCGCTTGAAATCGAAGGATATGCGCGCGTGGATTTATTCCTTGATCGCGAGACGAACGAGCATTATTTCAACGAGATCAATGCGCTCCCCGGTTTTACGAGCATCAGTATGTTTCCGACGCTTATGCAAGCCAGCGGGCTTCGCTACACCGACCTCATTACCCGCCTCATCGAACTGGCGCTCAGACGAAATCAGAAGTCTTAAAGATCAAAATTCGTAGCGAGCACCGATATTGATTCCCAAGTGCGAATACCCTGTCGTGTTCTGTTGGGTGGTGTTCGTGCTGGCTTGGGTCAGCTCGCTGAAGTTCATGATCGTGTAATTCAAAGCGCCCATCAGCGCGATCTTGCTCGATAGATCGTACAGCACGCCTGCTTCAAGGATGAAACCGAGACCCGAGCCGGTGTATTCATTGGTTGTTCCGGAAGAGGTGATTTTATCGGAAAGCTTGTTGTAACCGAGTGCCAGCTCGCCGTAAGGCAGCCATGTTCCCGTCGTCGACAGAAAGTACTGATAGCCCAAGTTGAAGCTCGTCACGCTGTCTTCTTGAGTTGCAGCGAGCGACGAAAAAGTCATCGACCGTTTTCCGGCGAAATGATTGAGCTCCAAAAAAAGATCCGTATGTTCGCTCAGATTGTAACCAAACTTAATCGCCCACCCCAAGCTCGGGCTGTATTTGTCAATCGTTCCACTGCTACCCGTTCCGCTCGAAGTCCCGCTTCCGGTCATCATAGCAAATGCGAATTTCGGTTCGACGAAGATTCCACCCTTCGCGAAATGCAAGCCCGGTCCCGAGGCCGCGCTCTCTGAGCCCGCGTCCGAAGGCGCTTCACTCATTTGAAAACATTCGGTCTTGGCCGCGTACCAAGCGCCCTGGTATTTGAAGTTCGAATAAGCGGCGTTCGCTTTCGATTCGATGATCGGAAAGCTGTCTTGTCCCACTTCGCTTGCGGGTGCGATCTGCCACGCGCCGTTTACCGCCTTTCGCAACGAACATCCTTCGATGGGATTATAGTGATAAAGATCCAATGCAAAAGCGCTCGTCGAGATCAACAATAGGGGCAAGAGATATTTATTCATAATCTCAGTTTAAAATTCGGCGAAATAAAGTCAACCTGTCAAAGTAACTTCGCTCGGCCCCTGGAATAACGCCCATGGTAAAATTTTAAGCCTTGACGAGGACACTCCATCTATCGTTCTCTGGTCTATATGTCTAAAGGATCGCTCAAAGAATCGGCAGCGTCAAAAAACGCACTCGTGATCGTCGAGTCGCCGACCAAAGCCAAAACCATTCGCAAGTTTTTGCCGAAAAACTACGTCGTCGAAGCTTCGATGGGGCATATCCGCGACCTGCCGCAGTCGGCAACCGACATTCCTGAAAAATTTAAGAAGGAAGAATGGGCCAAAATCGGCGTGAACGTCGAACAGGACTTCGACCCGCTCTACGTCGTCCCCAAGGGGAAGTCGAAGGTCATCACCGACCTGAGAAAAAAAATGGCCAACGCCGACGAACTCTATCTCGCGACCGATGAGGACCGCGAGGGAGAAGCCATTTCGTGGCACTTACTCGAAGTGTTGAAGCCCAAGATCCCGGTCAAACGCATGGTGTTCCACGAGATCACCAAAACCGCGATCCACCACGCCCTCGAAGATACGCGTGAAGTCGATATGCGCCTGGTTCATGCGCAAGAGACGCGCCGGATTCTCGACCGCCTGGTCGGCTACACCGTATCGCCGCTCATCTGGAAGAAAATCGCCTACGGATTGTCCGCAGGCCGGGTTCAGTCCGCCGGATTGCGTTTGATCGTCAACCGCGAGCGTGAACGCATCAAATTCAAAAGTGCGACTTACTGGGATCTCGAAGCCGAATTTCAAAAAGGCTCGGCCTTTACCGCGAAATCCATCTCGTGGAACGGCAAGAAGATCGCGACGACGAAAGATTTCGACGAAACCACGGGTAAACTCATCGCGCCGAAAGACGGAAGCGACAAAGAAGTGTTTTTGCTCGACGGCACCCAGGCACAACGGCTGGTCGAGGCATTAAAATCGGCGCAATACACCGTCCAATCGGTCGAAGAAAAGCAAACGACCCAGCGCCCGTCGATTCCATTCATCACGTCTACTCTTCAACAAGAGTCGAACCGCAAACTCGGAATGTCGGCCCGCGATACAATGCGGACGGCGCAAAGTTTGTACGAACAAGGTTTCATCACTTATATGCGTACGGATTCGCCGTCGCTTTCGAACGAAGGCATCAACGGTGCCCGCTCGGCCGTCGAAGAGCTTTTCGGAAAAGAATACCTTTCGCCCGAACCGCGCCAATTCACGGCCAAAAACAAGGGCGCACAAGAAGCCCACGAAGCGATTCGTCCCGCCGGTGCCGAGTTTCAACACCCGCGCAACACCGGCCTTTCGGGCCGTGAGCTCTCTCTTTATGAACTGATCTGGAAACGTACGGTGGCCACTCAAATGGCCGAAGCGCAGAAGCTCTCCGTCAGTGTTCGGATCGAAGGCAAGTCGGGTTCTGAGGCCGTTCTTTTCGGCGCAAGCGGCTCGCGCATTTTGTTCCCTGGGTTCCTTCGCGCTTATGTCGAAGGCAGTGACGATCCCGAAGCGGCACTCGAAGATCGCGAAGTGATTCTACCTGAAATGAAATCGGGCGATCACGTCAATCTTTCAAAAATGGACGCGCTCACGCACACGACCAAGCCGCCGGCGCGCTTTACCGAAGCCTCGATCGTCCAACAACTCGAAAAAGAAGGCATCGGCCGACCGTCGACTTACGCATCGATCATCGATACCATCCAGGCGCGGAACTACGTCCGCAAGCTCGGCAACGCGCTCGTTCCGACCTTCACGGGGATTGCCGTGATTCAATTGCTGGAGAAAAATTTCGAACACTTGGTCGATTACAAGTTCACCTCTGAGATGGAAAGTTCGCTCGACGAAATCGCCGAAGGCAAACGCGAATACCTACCGTATTTGAAGCAATTTTTCCTCGGTAAAATGGGGCTTGCCGAGCAGGTCAAGGCGCAAGAAAAGAAAATCGACCCGACCGAATCACGCACGGTGAAACTCGAACAGATCAAAGACGTCGAAGTGAAGATCGGTCGTTACGGCGCTTATGTCATCAAACCGGGCTCGAAGCAAAACGACGAGATCCACGCCACGATTCCGGACGATATCGCCCCGGGCGATCTGACCGAAGCGCAAGTGCAGGATTTACTGATCGCCTCCGAACGTGGCCCGCAAAGTATGGGCAAGGACCCGAAAACCGGAAAAGACGTTTACTGCCTATCGGGCCGTTACGGACCTTACGTTCAGTTGGGCGAAGTGACCGAAGACGTGCCGAAACCGCGTCGTGCGTCCTTATTAAAGGGCATGGAGCCGAAGACGATCACGCTCGATCAAGCGCTGCATTTATTGAGCCTTCCGCGCGAACTCGGCATGCACCCCGAAAAAGATAAACCGGTTATCGCCAATATGGGCCGCTTCGGGCCTTACGTGATGTGCGACGGAGATTTTCGCTCGCTGAAGAAAACAGACGACGTGTTCACGGTTACTTTCGACCGCGCGATGGAACTGCTTCGCGAAGAAAAGAAAAGTCGCCGGGGCGCTCAGGCCATCAAGGAATTCGGCAAGCTCGACGATCAGACGATCGAACTCATGGACGGCAAATACGGCATGTACCTGAAGTGGGGCAAGGTGAACGCGACGCTGCCGAAAGAAGTCGATCATGAAAAGCTGACGAACGAGCAAGCGATCGAAATCGTGAAAGCTCGTGCCGAGCAAGTCGGAGCGACGACTGGTGCGAAAGCGAAGAAAGCTCCCGCTAAAAAAGCAGCAAAAGCCAAGGCCGACCCCGCTTCGGACGAAGCCACCGTAGCCGATGCTCAATCCAAAAAACCTGCGAAAAAGAAGAAAAAATGAAGAAGCGCCGTTGGCTTCTGACCGCGTTCGAGCCTTTTGCCGGACGGCCCGATAACCATTCGCAGGCGGTGGTTCATGAAATCCAGAAATTAGTGAAGGAGCTGGAAGCGAGTGCCGATGGCGACGACGCCCAGCTCTGGCCTTTCGAGTTTCACTACCGTACGCTGCCTGTGGAATACGATCGTTGTTACGAGGTGCTGAAAACCGAACTTGCCGCATTGACAGCAGAGCTGGACGGCCCGCTCGAAGGGGTGCTCTCGATCGGCGAAGGCGCCGAGGATTTCAAGCTTGAGACTCAGGCCAATAACGTCGACGATGTGCCAAACCTTGCCGACAACGCAGGCGTCGTTCGAGTCGGAAAGAAGATCATCGCGCGGCTCTCAAAAGAAGATTCGATTCCCCTTCGTTTTCCGTTCGAAGCGTTTCAGCGCATCCGAATTTCAAAAAACCCGGGGTTTTATATCTGCAATCACCTTTGCGCCAGAATGGGTGACGCGTTCGCATCGGATGCCAATGCTCCCTACTTCGGCTTCATTCATGTGCCTCGCACGGGGATGGGCGGCGCCTTCACCGCCGATGTTTGCGCGGCGATCATCGTGAATGGGTTTAGGCGGCTGGTGCAGTCGACCGAGAGCGGGTCTTAAACCCGTACCAGATAATTGGCCGGTACAAAGATGTTTCTCATCCGAAACAAATAAGGCGATTCTCTTAAAGAGAGAAATCTGGAGTTCGGTAAATTCGAAACGAAAAATGGCTCATCCAGCGGCTCAAAATCAAAAAACCAATCCGGAATCGATAGTTTTAACTCCACACAAAGTTGATGAGCAATCGCCTGGAAAAGCAATGCGATCGAATCTTTGTCGGCGAGCGGAGCCGCAATTGCATTTAAGTCTTTGGTTCTTCTGAAATCATCAATAAATTGGGCGACCCATAATTTTCTATGGGTATCGCCTTGTCGGGCCTGATCGACATAATTTGCTAGAGGTTTCATTCGTTCTCCTCAAACAAATCCCGTAGCATAGTTTGGCTTTCGATTGACAACTTTTGTTTCGGGTAAAAGCGCTCAATCAGTTGAAGTGCCTGCTTCATTTCTTTGAGATTCAGCTCCTTTTTCAACAAAATGAGATCGTCTTCATCATTGGTACCCGCACGGGCGGACAATGCTTTCATCGCAAACAGATAATGAGGGGTAGCAGTCATGACTTTTAAATGAGAGAGCGATAAATTGAATTCAATAAATTCCGGACGGTGAGACGCAAAAACCTTAACCGAATCGTTAATCCAAAACTGATTTTCGAGCTTTAAAGTTTCAGATACGTTAAAGGCCGCTTTTTGAATCACTTCGGACGGCTCCATGATCGCATCGACGTCTTTCGTGCTTTCGCGAGCGCGAAACACTAAACACATCACTGTGCCACCAACGATATCGATTTCACCACGAACTTTGAGTTGAGTAAGCTCCTGATCCAACTCCTTAAGTGCAGCAATAATTTGATCCCGAGTGAGCATACACCCTCAAAATAGCACAAAATCGAAAAAGCAGCCACTTCGCGCGCGCGAAGTGCGGCGCGCCAACCCTGACGACCCCCAACGCTAACGGGATCAACCGCCCTTTTTCAGCTCCCCGATCTCTTTCGCCACGCGCTTGGCATCCAACAGAGGGTCGACGTCTCTTTCGATGTCTCGGATGGTGAGGTCAGGGCCGACGATAAAGGTCCAGCGCTTGGACATCTTCACGATCGGCATCTTCGTTCCGTAACGACTCACCACTTCGACCTTCGGGTCGGCAAGCAACGTGAAGTTGAGTTTGTATTTGCCATGAAATGCCTTCTGATCTTTGACGGTATCGGCACTGATGCCATAAACTTCGGCGCCTTCGTCACGAATTTTTTGGATGTCATCTCGAAAGCTGCAAGCTTCTTTGGTGCAGCCCGGAGTATCGGCTTTAGGGTAGAAGTAGAGCACCGTCCAGCTTCCTTTGCGCGATTTCAGGTCGAAGGTTTTTCCGTCTTGGGTTTGGGCCGTAAACAAAGGAGCGGGATCGCCCACCTTCAACTTCGCGGCTTGAGCCGAATCGGTCCAAATCGAGTTTGCGGCAAAACCCAATGCCAACACTACCACCACCAAAATCGCTACTTTTTTCATACGACCAGGATACGTCTGATTCGGGGGGATGAGAAATGAAAAAATAGGCCTGAAATCAATTGTAACGTTCTAAGCCGCAATGAACACAAGCTGATCGTAAAAATCGAAAATAAAATAATACTAATGCTAGTCAAGCCTCTATCTTCTGAAATTAGCAGAAAAATGATCAAAAGAAATGCTATCGCAAATCCAATAAAGCCTCTTTTTCGGAGTTGTTTTAATTTGAGAAAATTATATTCATCCATGGCAACTGGGCTGAAGCATAAGCCTCATCGAACCGATGGGGTAAGTTCAATATGAAGCTGTTTCTCCTCCTCAGTCGCAAGATTTTTTAACACCGAATGCCTTATACTGGGAAAATCGCCTTTAATTTCGTATACCCCTTGTTGCGATCCAGCGCCTTCCATTTTATTGCACAAATTAACTTTATTGCTAAATCGCTCGTCATTAGGCATTACTTTATAACTTCGTAGGTTGAGCTTTTGACTGCTATCTTTACCTAGTACCGCAAAATAAACTCCTTGAATTTCATCCTTATTTTCTATTCCGTGCTCTTTTAGGCAATTAAGAAATATAGCGCTGCTTGAAGCAGCGATATATGAAGCATCAACTTCATCGCGGATTCCTCCGCTTTGTAAGATATCCTTTTGCGAAGAACAACCCGCTACTATCAAAAATTCCATGCAAATTAAACCGGCCAGCAAAACTACTTTCATTTTAGCCATAGCACTTATATTCTGAAATTTTCTGATCTGGAAACACGATCAAGTCAGGGCATTTTTTTCGAAGACAACTCATGAGTTCGTCAGTTTGTTCAAGGCTCTTCGGACCTAATGCAATTACCGAATCTAAAGAAGACGAAGTGCCCTCTTTTCGATAACGAATGCCTATTAGAAAATAATTGTCATTTAAATCAGAGTAAAAGAAATTTGGTTTTGTAAGAACAACGAATCTCATTTGCTCATATTTTATTTTTCCCAAAAGCTTCGTCGCTTCCCTCTTTTCAAGAATTGAAAGTCCTGTTTCATCAACGCTAAACCAGCCAAAAGCATCGCGGTTTGCCATATATAAAATCATCAACAAAAAACCGATTATTGCTGCTAACGATAAAGGGATCAATATTGGCAATGGCCTTGGCATTTCTGAGATGGTTTTTCCTCGCAACCACAATCCCAGCACTCCCGCCACCCACACTAAACCAAGACCAATATAAAAAATGGCCAAAACTTTAAAATAACGAAATAGATGAAATTTAAAACCATTCCATAAAGAATCTACTTCAATTGGCCCAATTTTGTATTCTTTCACATCATCCATTATACCAACAATGCAGATGGAATCACGTAGTTAGCTTAGAAAAATTCCGATCATTGATTACATAAACCGTTAAGATATTGTTCCGCCTCTTTATGGTTCTTAAAATGAAACTCTCGCGCTGGAGTTATATTGGGGTCAAGCGCCTTAACTCGTGGATTCTGAATAGATAATTTATCGAGAATTAATTTCATAATATCAGCATCAAGGTTCTTCTTATCGTCACGGAATCTTGTCGATAAAGCGAATATCAATCTTGTACCGTCTTTTTCCGGGATAAGCTTCATATAAGCCCAACCGGATTGATCGTTATCACTTTTCCCGTAACCAATTTGATAGAAGTTTTTACATTTTCTTAAATCATCATCGTGATTATTACGAATAAAATCAGATTCTTTGCTTCCTTCCATTTCAGGAATAACGAATTGCATCGGTGAAAAACTCGCAAGCGAGTATTCGTAAATAGCGTATTCGGGCGGCAAACAACCAGTAAGAGCAACGCTAACAATAAATATTAAAACTAATTTTTTAATAAAAAACTCCTCCCAACTCAGTATAAATATCCTCATATCCGCTGTCGTAAGCAGCTTGAGAAATCATGCCAGGAACTCCACCTAAACCATACAATCCCCATATGCCAAAGACATTACCAGATGTTGCCCCAAAAGATGATGCTGCAAATCAATTCACAGTTTGGAAGATAATTTTTTGATCGTGGTGTGCGACCGAGCAATCGGTAGTAGTTATATTTGAAATTTTCTGATCTGGAAACACGATCAAGTCAGGGCATTTTTTTCGAAGGCAACTCATGAGTTCGTCAGTTTGTTCGAGGCTCTTCGGACCTAATGTAATTACCACCCACTTTTGAATGAGAATGCTTAGTTTAAAAAGTGCGTGCTATTAACGGCATCTATTTTTCTTCGCACCATTTTTCATATGCGATCTCATTAGTGAGAAGTTCTTGTTTGATAGCTGGTGTTTTTATTGAAAAGGATTGTCCGTATGTTATTGTTTTCGAAAAGTTTTCGGCAATCTCGCGAGTTTCGCTAAAAGCTTTACATGACTCAATTGGTTGATTTCCACAAAGATCTGGAGATGGAAGGCCAACCTTCAATTTGCATGTTTGGTCTAAAACTATTCGTGCATGTATCTCATTGCTACCTCTTACGCCCCGAGTAATAGAAGTCGACTGCTCCCGAAATGTATAGGCTTTGGAGCCCAAACAGTTTATTTTTTGCTTAGCACTCGGCTCAATTTTCCAATTATTTGCTTCAATGCTTTTAGGTAGCTCAAACCCATTTTTTGGGCAGCTAGTAAGTTCGAATTCGAAGACTGCCGGAGAAAATGAAACGCAGCTAGTAAGCGTTAAAAGAAACACGGAGTTTAAGAAATAAAAAAAATACATTAACGTACTCCTAGTAAAAAGCGCTTTGGACTGCGTCCCCCAATCAATCATTAATCTATAGATCATGAATTTAATATTTTTACCAATTCTTCTAGTGAATCGTACACAGTACTTTTGTAATCACCCGCGGCAATTTTACTGTAAGGAGTGCCTTCAATTTCAATTTCGTAATGTCCAGGGGCTTTCGTGATCTGGATTGCTATTTTGACTTCAATCGGAAACTTTTTCTCTACAAAGCCTTCGAGATTTTTTGGATGATTACGGAAAGCTTCGATGTATTGATCTGCATCTGACGATTCTTCCTTTAAAACTTTATAGTTCATAGACTCAAGAACGTGTTTAATCGAAGGAAGCGTCTGAAGTGTTAGGATTCGATATTGTTTCCGCGAAAAACGATAGGGATCCGATTTCCGATGTTTCGTTTCCTTCAGAAAGACTAACACCAGAATTATTTCAAAGATGATCACTCCGATTGGAAAAGCAAACTTGAAAAAATTTTGCGGCACCTCAAAACGAGGATCTACTTTTTCCATTATGATAAAACACAGCATACCCGCTAAGACAAAAATCAGCGCCGGGAAAAGTCCGTGTAAAACAAAGGACAATATAGTCTTTGGTTTTTTATCGAATCTTGTACTCATGTTGTTTTATGGTAATCTAATCGGTTTAGCAGGAGTATCAAATTCATCTTGCGTTGGCACAACAGGCTCGACAGGAGCTTCATATGCAGATGTAGCAGCGCCAGCGCCTCCCAAGTCTTTTGACAATTCTCCATAGGCGTTATACCCAGCTCCAGAACCTAAGACACCTCCAATAAATCCAGAGAAAAATCCTAATAAGCCGCCGGCCAGTCCGTACTTCGCTCCCCCTGTCGCTCCAATACTCCCCATTATTAATCCGCTGCCGACCTGGGTTATTGTCGCAGACAGCTTCAAGGCAACCCCAAGAGCACCAAGCCCAAAAGACAAAGCGCCAAATGCAGCTCCGCTTGATAGACCCGAAACAAACCCAGCTCCGAATCCGGAAAAAAATCCTTGCCCTTGATGCATCGACATCAACCCTCGAGCGGTGCCAGAAATTAATCCGCCAACAATTGCCGAAATAACAATCGTTTCTGCCGCTGCCCCAATAAATGAGAATATTGGAATGAGCGCAGCAAGGAAAAGAAACTGCCCTGAAGGATCCGTGTACATTCCCGGATTGTTAATCACATAAGTGTAACTATTCAAAACCGTCTGAGGTGATTGCAGTTTTCCCGGGTGCGGATCCTTCTGCAAAAACCTCCCCGTGCCTGGATCATAATACCGAGCCCGATAGTAATACAGCCCTGACTCGTCATCGTGCTCTCTTCCGGTAAACGTGTAGCTCGTCTTCACAACCGGGTGAGAGGAAATATCCGCGCCAGCACCGTCCGAT
>Ga0164242_10001319_pt1 | contig 29310 bp, 29 predicted proteins | sample OricomgcompostMG_FD_108783 | JGI IMG/M metagenome (GOLD analysis project Ga0164242, IMG submission 108783) | Miracle-Growth compost microbial communities from Emeryville, California, USA - Original compost - Miracle growth compost (MG) ...
CGTAGGAGTCGAAAGTGGGCATGGGACCAGTGGACACCCGAGTGCCGCCCCGCGTCGATGGGGTGCGTCGGCCGCGCCCTACCCTTGCCCCGTGGACATCGGTCTGATCGCACTCGCCTTCGTCTCCATCTTCGTGGTCGAGCTGCCCGACAAGACCTTCCTCGCCACGCTTGTGCTGGCGACCAAGTACCGGCCGCTCTTCGTGTGGATCGGCGTGGGCCTCGCCTTCGCCGTACAGACGGTCCTGGCGGTGGTGGTCGGGCGAGTGGCGACGCTGCTGCCGCAGGATCTGATCCACACCCTTGCCGGGCTGATGTTCCTGGCCGGTGCCTTCCTGCTGTTCCGTGAGGGCCGTAGCCACCAGAACGCGGAGGAGGACGAGGAGGAGTACGCCGAGAAGGCCAGGCCGGCCCGTGGCCTGCGCCAGATCCTGGCGTCCTTCATGGTCCTCTTCGCCGCTGAGTGGGGCGATCTGTCGCAGCTGCTGACGATCTCGCTAGTCGCCAAGAACCATCACCCGGCATCAATCTTCGTCGGCGCGCTCGGCGCACTGCTGATCGTCAGCGGTCTGGCAGTGGTCGTCGGCAAGCAGCTGCTGCGTTGGATCTCCCTGCACGTGCTGCACTTCATCGGCGCCGCGATCTGTCTGGTCCTGGGCGTCTACACGCTCGTGGAGGTTGTGGCGACGTAGCCCCGACCGCCATGCTTCGTTGGATCAGGCAACTGACCTCACCCGAAGGGGCATCCGTGGGCGACACGTTCTTCTCCATGTTCAAGCCGGCCGAGATCGCCAAGATCAGCGGTTCCGGCACGGTCGTGAACCTCCCCCAGGGGTGGTCTCCCATCTGGGAGGACACCCCGGCCGACAAGGCGTACATCATCCTCGATGGCACCGTCAGCATTCGCCGCGACGGCGAGGAGATCGCTCAGGCCGGTCCCGGAGACATCATCGGCGAGGCCGCGATTCTCAACCAGAAGCTGCGCAATGCCTCGATCATCGCGCTCACGCCGCTCGAGCTGATCCACCTCACCCCCGAGGCGCTGCAGCGGCTCGCGGTCGAGATGCCGGCCTTCCACGACGCGCTGGAGAAGGTCGCAGCCGAGCGCTTCGGCGGTCAGTGAGCGACCAACCCCTCGAGCTCGACGCCCTGCTTGACCTCGTCGAGGGCTATCTCCTCGGGGAGTCGCCCAGCCTCAACCGCACCCAGGTGGCCGAGCGCGCCGGTGTCGGGCTCGACGTCGCCGAGGACCTGTGGCGCGAGCTCGGGTTCGCCCACGTCGATGACGACACCGTCGTCTTCGCCGAGGCGGACGTGAAGGCCTTGCGGATGAGCGCCGACCTGCGTGAGGAGGGCATCCTCAGCGAGGACCGGCAGGCCGCGCTGGTCCGCACATGGGGGCGCTCGTTCGCTCGGCTCGCGGACTGGCAGACGAAGCTGCTGGCCGACGTCGCGCGCGAGCGGGCGCTCAACGACGTCGACGGCCTCGCGATGCTCGCCGGCGAGGTGCTGCCCCGCGTCGAGTATCTCCAGACCTACATCTGGCGTCGTCACCTGCTCTCAGCGGCCAGTCGCGGACTGGTGGCGTTCAGCGGCTCCCCGGCCGCCCCGTCGGCGGTCTGCTTCGTCGACATCGTCGGATACACCTCGCGCAGCAGGTCGTTGAGCGAGGAGGAGTTGGTGGAGTGGCTCGAGGAGTTCGAGGACGTCTGTACGGCGCTCGTCGTCGAGCGCGGCGGCCGGGTCATCAAGACCCTCGGCGACGCGGTGCTCTTCGTCGCCGACACCGTAGTCGACGCCGCTATGACAGCGCTGGCGATCACGGCGCTGGGCGCCGACGAGGGCAGTCCGTTCCCCCAGGTCAGAGCGGGTCTGGCTTATGGCGAGGTGGTCAGCCGGCTCGGTGACGTCTTCGGTCCCACGGTCAACATCGCCTCGCGACTGACCTCCGTCGCCCGACCGGACTCACTGCTGGTCGACGAGTCTGCCGCGGAGGCACTGCGCGGGATCGAGGGGCTCGACGTGACCCGCTTGCGACGCACCTCCGTGAAGGGCTATTCGCGGCTGCAGCCGTTCGTCGTACGGCACGGCTGAGCGCCCTCGCCTCAGCTCCGTCGCTCTCCGGCCTGGTGCCAGGGAGCGACTTCTTTGCGCCTAGGGCTTGACGACAGTAGGTAAGGCTGGCCTAAATAAGCTTTGCCTAATTAAGGCCCGCAATTACCTAGAGAGTGTCCTGCCATGCTTCTTCTGACGACGCCACCGCCACCATCGCTAGGCCCGATCCGTGACGGTGTCCTCAGCGGCGCGACGTGGATCAGCCTCATGGGTCTCGCCGGGCTGCTCGCCCTCGCGCTCCTCTGTGCGCGGCCGGCCGCTCAGCCGGGTGACCGGCCGGCGGTGATCACGCGGCTCGCCCGCGTCGCGGTCGGCTTCGGCATCGCCGCGCTGCCGCTCGCGTTCCTCGAGCTCGCCCACGGGATGTCGCCTGATGGCGGAATCGCTGGCGCTGTCGCCTGGCACAGTCTGTACGACGGCACGTTCGCCGGGCTGCTGCTCGGTCTGGAGTTCACCCTTGTCGCGCTCGCGGTGTTGCTCGCTGCGCCGCTGTGCGCTCGGCGTACTGCCGGATCAGCTGCGGCACCCTGGGCCCTCGGCGCGGCGCTGGTCGGGGCAGGCGGGGCGCTGTTCACCACCAAGTTCCCGAACGAGAAGCCGGAGCCGGGCCAGTGGGGCCACACCGTCTTCTCCACCCTGATGTGGCTGCTCCATCTCGAGGGTGGTGCGGTCTGGATCGGTGGCCTGATCGGGCTCGCGACGCTGACCGTGCCCGGTGTCGTCTCGGCGGAGCACCGGCGCGGCTTCTGGTCGCGCATCCTGCGCCGATTCTCCGCGGTGGCGATGGCCTGCGTGGCGACCATCCTGCTCTCCGGGATCTGGCTCTACTGGCAGCACGTCGATGGCCCGAGCCAGCTCTTCACCACGCTCTACGGGCGCGTGCTCGGCGTGAAGATCCTCATCGTCGGCGCCATGGTGGCCCTCGGCGCTGCCAACCAGTTCTGGCTGCACCCGCGGATCGAGCGGCTGCGCGATGCCGGCGACGAACGTCCGCTGCGCGTGATCCTGACCCGCGAGTTCCCGGTGGTGATCGGGCTGGAGGCACTCCTCGGGATGGCGGTGTTGATGGTGGCGCCGTTCCTGCACGGCTCGGCTCGCGGCGAGGTGTTCAACAAGGAGCACCCCGCTGCCGCCGCGGCGGGACAGCGTCCCGACCCGAAGGTGACCTCGACCTCGACCTGGGCCTACGGCACCGCGGAGACCGTCGCCGTGATCGTGGTGATGGTCGGTGGCTACCGGGTCTCGGCGCGGCTGGCGTCGCGGCGGCGAGCTGAGATGGCCTGAGGTGGCTGGGCCCGCGCGCCCCGGACGACATGGCGGACGACACGCCGTACCAGCCACCACTTCGCCCGGGGCGCGCTCGCGCCCGCGGCATCAGCGGATGGTGACCTGCCGGTTCGCCAGCCCGGCGCGTGCGGAGCGGACCTCCTGGCTGATCTCGGAGGTGTCGGCGAGCGCTGCGTCGAGGGCTGCCTTGAAGGCGACGGCCGGCTCCTCGAGAGCCTCGGCGCCGGTGCCCACCGGCAGGTCCCACACCGGGGCGAGCAGGCCATGGGCGCGGAACATCCCGATGAAGCGTGCGCCCGGAACGATCACGTCGGCACCGCTGACGTGCAGGCGGGCGAGTGCCGTGAGCAGCTCCTCCTCCGGCTCGGGCATCACCCAGCGCAGGTGCTCCTTGGCACCCGTCGACGTCCAGTACGCCGCGTCCACGGACGTCAGTCGCGCCGTCGGGAGGGCCGCCTCGTTCGCCTGCTGGAGGGCGCCCTCGAGACCCTCGCGGTCCTCGACGTCGGCGATCCACCAGTCGAAGCCGTCGTGGACCGTCACGTCGAGCGAGGTGTTGGTGACCAGATCTTGCAGGCGCGGGCCCTCGCCGGGCGCCTCGGTCAGGCCGACGATGCCGGACTCGGTCGCCTCCAGCGCGTCGAGCAGCACCGCCGCGACCTCGCGGGAGATGTCGCCGAAGTTGTGCTGGACCTGGAGGCCTGCCCAGACCTGGCCGCTGTCGCGGCGCATCGCGGGTGCGGCCAGCGGCAGCAGGGTGCCGAGTTGCACCGGGGTGCTCTCCCAGCCCTTGATCGTCAGGGCGATGGTCGCCGACGGGACGAGCTCGCGCAGCGCGACCAGGTCGCACTCGCCGGGCAACCCCTCGAACGGCCGGGCCACGAAGACCCCGGCACCGCCAGGCGCGCCATGGCACGCCTTGTAGCGCTTGCCGGAGCCACACGGGCAGGCGGCCCGGGGGCTGATCCCGCCCTCAGCGTTCTGGGCAGGGGCGTTCTTGGTGCGGTTCTTCTTGGCCACGGGCGAAGCCTAGGCGCAGGCCGCGGATCGCCGACATTCACCACCGCCTAGATTGGCCGCCATGGCGCGTGCGAGCAGAGCGGACCGTCGGTGACAGTCGCCGTCGTGCTGGCGATCGTGGCCGGATGCGCGTTCGCCATCGCGGCGGCCTTGCAGCACCGGGCTGCGCACGCCGAGACTGCTTCGGGTCTCGGGGACCCGCGGATCCTGGTGCGGCTGGCCCACGATCCGTCGTGGCTGCTCGCGAACGTGCTCGACATCGGTGCGCTCGGGTTCCAAGCGGCTGCGTTGCACGTCGGTGCGATCGTGGTCGTCCAGCCCTTGCTGGTCAGCGGGTTGATCCTCGCCGTACCCGCCGAGGCGGTGCTGAACAGCCGGCGCGTCTCTCGCGCCGACCTCAGCGGTGTGGTCGTCGGTGCGGTCGCGCTTGCGGGCTTCGTCGCGCTGGCCGATCCGACCGAGGGCGTGGACGACCCCGCCCTGGGGTCGTGGCTGATCGTGCTCGCGGGCTGCGCCGTCGCGGTGGCCGCGACGGTCGGGATGGGACGCTTCGTCACCGGAGTACGCCGGGCCGTGTGCCTGGGCGTCGCCACCGGCGTCCTGTACGGCGTCACGGCGCCGCTGCTGAAGACCTGTGCCTCCCTGATCGACCAGCCGCTGGCGCTGCTCTCCGCGTGGCAGCTCTACGTGCTCGTCGGCGCGGGTCTGCTCGGCTTCGTGCTCAATCAGAACGTGTACCAGGCGGGTGGACTTGCTGCCGGTCTGACCACGCTGACGCTGGTCGAGCCCGTCGTCGCCCTCGTCATCGGCGTAACGGCCTTCGGTGAGCACATCGACATCCACGGCGGCCGAGGCGTAGGGATGGCGCTCGCGGCGGTCGGCATCGCAGTCGGCATCGTTCTCGCCGCCCGGAGCTCCTCGGGCGCCCATGCGGTGGGGACCGCATAGCTGAACTCAGAGTGCGGCGAGCCGCCCCAGCATGTGCGCCGGCCGGTCGGTGATCACTGCCTCGACGCCGAGGTCGAGGCAGAGCTCGAGGTCCTCGTCCCGGTTGACGGTCCAGACATGCAGCCGGCGGCCGTCGAGCTGGAGCCGTCGGCGGAATCGTGGGTGCTCGTGCAGCTCGCGGATGCTGGGTCCGATGATCCAGTGGGGTTCGACGATCCGGCGCAGCGTGGGCCAGTACTGTGCCTGGCGCGTCAGCTGCACCAGCTGCAGCGCCGGCGCGAGCCGCTCCATCCGCTGCAACGCGGTGAAGCTGAACGACATCACCCGGACCGGCGAGCCGGGCTTGTCCCACCCGAACTCGCGCAGCACCTCGGCGAGCTTGCGCTCGGTCAGGCCACCGAAGCGGGTCGGGTGCTTAGCCTCGATCGCGACCTCGATCCGGCGGTCGTAGTCGCGAACCGTCTCCAGCAGGGTGCGCAGGGTCAGCACCCGGTCGAGCCGCTCGTCGCGGTCCGGCTCCTCGCTGCCATGGCTCGCGTCGGTCTTCTTCCAGGCCGCGAAGTCGAGTTGCTCGAGATCGGCCAGCGACGTCTCCGAGACCAGGCCGTCGGTCAGGGCGGTACGGCGCAGGGTGCGGTCGTGCACGCACACCAGATGGCCGTCGGCGGTCAACCGGATGTCGCATTCGAGCGCATCGGCACCGACATCGAGGGCTTCGACGTAGGCACCGAGGGTGTGCTCCGCGATCTGCTCACTCGCGCCGCGGTGCGCGACGACCTGGGGCCTCATGCTCTGCATTCTCCGCCTCGACGCTCGGATATCAGCGGAACCCACCCGTGATGTTCGTCAGCGTGATGAACACCGCGAAGAGCACGCCGCCCGCGACCACACCGAGATAGGCGAATGTCTTGGCCGTCCACTGATGACGACGGGCGCGTACGACGACAGCGACCAGCGCGGCGATTCCCGCCACGGCCACCACCGGCCAGAGGAAGACCCCGATGAGGAAGGTGAGGAACCCGATCGGGATGACGGGGGCCCATTCGACGTGGCGTACTTCGGGGTCGTTCACGCGGTGGATCTTAGGTGAGGCGCGCCTAGACTCGCTCACATGCCGGAGCTGCCCGAGGTCGAAGCGCTCGCGGTCGATCTGCGCGGTCGACTGAAGGATCGGGCGATCACGAAGATCCACCTGGCGCAGTTCAGCGCGCTCAAGACCTTCGATCCGCCCCTGTCGGCGCTCGAAGGCACCCTGGTCGACGACGTGACCCGGCACGGGAAGTTCCTCGACATCGAGGCCTCCGGTGTGCACCTGGTGCTCCACCTCGCGCGTGCGGGCTGGGTTCGGTGGCGCGACGAGGTGCCGACGATCCCGCCGAGGCCGTCGCCCAAGTCGACCTTGGCCGCACGCGTGGTGCTGGACACCTCGACAGGATCAGGCGCTGTTTCCGGACTGGACGTCACCGAGGCCGGCACCAAGAAGTCCCTGGCCATCTACGTCGTCCGGGACCCGCAGGAGGTCCCTGGCATCGCCAGCCTCGGACCCGAGCCGATGGACGAGGCCTTCACCATCGACACCCTCGGGACGATCCTGAAGAGCGCCGGTCGCAAGCAGCTCAAGGGTGTGCTGCGGCATCAGGGCACGATCGCGGGCATCGGCAACGCGTACTCGGACGAGATCCTGCACGCGGCCCGGATGTCGCCGTACAAGCCCTCGGACTCGCTGTCTGCCGACGAGCTCGAGACCCTCTACGCAGCGCTGCGGACCACCCTCGCGGACGCCGTCAAGCGCTCGACCGGGCTAGCCGCGAGCGAGCTCAAGGGCGAGAAGAGGTCGAGCATGGCGGTGCACGGCCGCACCGGCTTGCCCTGCCCGGTCTGCGGCGACACCGTCCGCGAAGTGAGCTTCGCCGACTCGTCGTTGCAGTATTGCCCGACCTGCCAGACCGGCGGGAAGCCCCTGGCCGACCGCCGCATGTCCAAGCTTCTGAAATGACCAGCGCTGAAGTAGTCGGAGGAACCCCATGAGCATCCCCACGGTCGAGATCGACGGCGTCCCCAACCCGGTCCCGGTGCCGGTGGTCGACGTACGCGAGGACTTCGAGTGGGAGGCCGGGCACATCGAGGGGGCGCTGCACATCCCGCTCTCGGAGCTGCCGGTGCGCGCCGATGAGCTCCCGGAGGGCCAGTTCGTCGTCACCTGCAAGGCCGGCGGCCGCTCCGCTCAGGCGGTGGCATGGCTGGTCGCCAACGGCCACGAGGCGGTCAACCTCGCCGGTGGGATGCTCGACTGGCAGGCCGCGGGCCGGCCGATGGTGAGCGAGAGCGACAGCACGCCGACCGTCGCCTGAGGTCAGCCGGCGAACGCCGGGGGCGAAGTAAGAGCCCCATCCAGCATCGCCAGGTAGTCACCCCGCGGCACCTCGATGACGCCCAGCGTCGCGAGGTGGTCGGTCTGCCACTGCACATCCAACACGCGTGGCCCGGGCGCCGCTCGCAGGACGGAGACCAGCCCGACCAGCGCCGCCTTCGACGCGTCGCGGGCCCGATGGAACATGGACTCGCCGGCGAACAGCCCGCCGATCTCGACGCCGTACAGGCCGCCGACCAGCTCTCCGTCCCGCCAGGCCTCCACCGAGTGCGCCCAGCCGAGGCGGTGCAGCTCGGTGTACGCAGAGATGATCTCCGCCGAGATCCAGCCGCCCTCGCGTGACGGGTCGGCGCAGGCCTGCATGACCTCGCCGAAGGCGGTGTCGAAACGGATCTCGAAGTGCTTCATCGACTTGCGCAGCGACGAGGTCACCCGCAGCCCATCCAGGGGCAGGATGCCGCGCAGGTTCGGACAGAACCAGAGCAGCTCGCCCGGGTCCTCGCCGGGCATCGGAAAGAGTCCGAGCCGGTACGCCGCCAGCAGCGTCCCGGGACGCAGATCGGCACCGATCGCCACCATGTCGTCGAGCTGCGCATCCAGGCCGGGGGAGCGCAGGTCGGGCAGCATCCACGGCGTTCTGGCGGGCTCGATCGGCACGGCACACAACCTAGCCGTGCTTCGCTCGGCAGGCTCGCCCGCTTCCTACCCGTCCGTAGGATCGAGCCATGGCCAAGACCAAGAAGGTCGCCACGACCCTCGGCACCGCACTCGCCCCCAAGATGGTCGAGCTGGCGCCGGGCGTCACCAGCGGCTTCGTCCTGCACGCCCTCAACCGCGCGATCGTCGGGGTAGGGCCGCTTCCGGGCGCTGCGGCCGCGGCCGACAAGGCCCTCGCGGACCACGGGAATGTGGACAAGGCGGTCCGCGAGGTGATCGAGCGTCATGTCGCCTACGCAGGTGCCGGTGGCTTCGTCACCAACATCGGCGGCCTGGTCACCGCTGCCGTCACGATCCCGACCAACATCACCGGCCTCGCGCTGATCCAGTGCCGGATGGTGGCAGCGATCGCCCACCTGCGCGGCTACAACCTCGAGGACAGTCGCACCCGTTCCGCGATCCTGGAGTGCCTGCTCGGCAGGGACAAGGTCGAGCGGTCGGTGAAGACGCACAAGCTGCCGGCGCCGCCGATGGCAGTCGCCACCGCCCCTGTGCCGGACCCCGCGTTGAACAGGATCATGAGTCAGCAGGTCGCCAGCGAGCTGCTCAGCCGGGTGGTCGGGAAGCGCGCCGCCGTGACCGTCGGCCGCAAGATCCCGGTCGTGGGTGGAGTCGTCGGCGCGAGCGCCGACGGCTACCAGACCTGGCAGATCGGCCGCTACGCCAGCCGGGAGCTGCTTCCCCGCGCCCGGTAGTAGGCGTCGAGCAGCCGCCGCCCGAGCCGGCCGCCGGTGAGAATTCGGTAGACGGCCTCCTTGAGTCGGTACAGCGGGTTCATCCGCGCCTTGGCCAGCTCCCGGTGCAGCGCCGCGATCTCCTCCTGCAGCCGCACCTCGTTGGCCCGCCAGCGGCGGACATCCCCGACCAGGGCGACGATCGAGGTGGTGGCCGCGTCGACGACCGCCTCCAGGTCGGGAGCGTCGGGGTCCGCGTAGTTCGCGAGTGTCGCCGCTGACGGCTCAGCGCCCTGCAGCTCCGCCAGCGACCCGACCACGTCGTACCCCTCGCTGCTCAGCTCCTCGATCCACGTGGCGGTCAGTGCCGAGACCCAGCCATACGCCGACGGCGGCAGGGCCAGCCGCGGTGAGGCGGTGCGGGCCGAGAGGGTGCGGTGGGCGAGCAGTTCGCGGACGAGCTCGCGATAGTCCTCGGGCTCGATCTCGACGTTGGCCCGCCGGTTGACCTGGCGCAGCAGGTAGGTCTCGGGGACTCCGAGGGAGACGTTGGTCCGATCGGTGTCGAGTGCCAGCGGAACGCCCCCCAGGCCGAAGGCCTCCACGAAGCGAGACCACAGCAGATCACGGGGGCTGCCCGGCGGTGGCACCGTGACGAGGTGCACCTGCGAGGCCGGCAGGCTCAGCTCGCCAGCGCCTCCGCGCCAGCGGGCGACGATGTCGGGCAGCTCCTGCACGGCCCAGAACCACGACGCGATCGTCCCGTCCCGTGTCGGCTCCTGCAGCTCGGCAAGGAAGTCGGCGTAGGACGTGGTGGTGCGGTGCTTGATGTTCTCCTGCCACTCCGCGGGGATCTGGCGCACCAGATCGCGCACGGAGAGGACGAGATGTACCTCGGCGCCGGATCCGTGGCCGAGCGAGGCGAGCGCGCGCTGCGTCTGCGCCGGTGTGGCGCGGGCGAGGATCTCGTGGCTGATGATCGCCGTGCCGTCGAAGGCCCTGACCTCAGCCGCCAGCCGATCCCACGCCCCGACCGCCTGCTCCTCGAGGCCACCCCAGGGCAGCCGCATCAGGTCGATCGCGGCCAGGAAGTGCGCGTCGAACCGCTCGGCGGGATAGAGGATGCCGTGCTCCGCCAGGAGGTCGCGGTTGAGGAAGCACACGTCCTGGAGATAGCTGGTGCCGGTCTTCGGCGTGCCGACGTGCAGCAGGACGCGCTTGGCCACGTCAGGCTCCTTCCGTCCCGGCGGCCGGATCCATCCGGGAGCCAGGGTCGTTCTCGAGCAGGGTGCGGAGCGCGAGCGTGAGTACGGCGGGCTCCGACGGCGAGCCACCCTGCGGGGTCGCGCCGACCTGGGATGCACCCAGGACCAGGTCGGGATCGCCGAGCACAGCGTAGTCACCGCTGGTCAGCTCCTCGTGCACCCGCCGGGCGCGCTCCTCGACCCAGGCGCGGAAGCGCTCGGGTACGCCGATCGGATCACCGGGCGTGCCGACGAGTCGCGGCACGAGGCCGCGCAGCATCAGCTCCTCGCGACGACCGGGGCCGGCGAAGAGTCCGACCAGCGGTGAGACGCGGCGTGCGAGATCGAGTGCGTCAGCGGCCAGCACCGGGGGATGGGGCAGCGGGAAGTCGACGCCGAGAATCTGTGGCACCAGCGCCGGGTCGGTGACGATCCGGACGTTCTCGGCGCCGACCCGCTTGCGCCACCAGCGGGCCTGCCGGGTCAGGTCGGCGCGGGGCGGCAGCCGGTCGGAGGTCTGGAGCTTGCGCAGCCACTCGACCCAGGTCGCGGCCCCGTCGACCAGCGACCGTCGGGTCCAGGCGTCCGCCAGCATCCCCGCCAGGTCGCGGCCGACGAGATAGGTCACTGCCCGTCCGCCTCCGGGCGGCAGCCCGCATCGGGTCAGCTCGGCTCGCATCGGGACGGCGAGCCAGGGGTCGCCGTGCAGCCGGTAGCGGACCCGCCGGAAACGGGGTCGGCGCGGCCCGGGCTGTGGCGGGACGCCGGCCCGGACGACGTCCTCGGCGAGCAGGCCGGTCAGCACGCGGAGCAGCTCCGCGGCGGGCAGGTCGGCAGGGTCGACCGGCGGCGTACCGAACCGTGCGCCGGCGCCGTCCACCGCACCCACCAGCCCCAGGTCACCTCGGCCGCGTCCGACCAGGTCGGCGTGGAGCACCCGCTGGACCAGAGCGGGCGAGGGCCGGCCGACCTCGTTGAGCCGGCGCAGCACCTCCAGCTGCTGGGCCCCCGGCAGCCTGTCGTCGAGTTGGTCGAAATGGTGGCTCGTATCGGTGGAGATGGCGTACGCCGACCACGGTGTGGTGCCGCCTGCGCGCAGGTGCGCGAGCCAGGTCGATGATGCTCTCATCGCAGTCTCACCTCGGGTGGGTCACTTCCGGACGAGCCGCTGCCGGGCGCGCTTCACCTTGGCGCCGAAGGTTGCTGTGGGGTCCTCACGTCGGGCCGCCTCCTCGGTCATCGCGGCGAGCGCGTCCAGGGCGGCCCGCAACTGCTTGCGGGGGCCGACCGTGTCGGGGTCGGTCCAGGTCGCGCCAGGCAACGGCGCCGGCGGGAGCAGGTCATCGAGGTCACCGACGACGTCGACCCCGCTCTGTTCGGCCCACTCGATCCAGCGCTCGGTCTTCTCCGTGATCCAGGGGTGGATCTTCGGCGGCACCCGCACCCGGTCGCTCTCGCGGGTTACCAGTACCGACTCGGCGAGCATCACCCGGATGAGGCTGTCGTAGGTCCCACCGGGCTGCTGCGAACGCTCCAGCAACCGGTTGAGGCGTCGGATCACCTGCGTCTCCGCCATCCCGAGCGAGCGGTTGGAACGCTTACCCTCCAGCGGAGCCCAGATCGGGTCGATGCCACAGGTCAGCGCGAAGCGGCGCCACAACTCGTCACGTCCCGAGTCGGCGCCGGCCGGCGGGAGCGTGATCAGATGGATCTGCTCGGGCGGCAGGTCAGCACCCCACGTGGTCAGCACACCGGGGAAGTGGAAGGTGCGGTAGAACCACGTCTTCTCGGTCTGGAACCGCCGGAGGAATCCATCGAAGGTCCAGCGCTGGCCCTGCTTGATCCCCTCCTGCCAGGCGGCGGGCAGCTGCCGGGCGAGATCGCGGGCGGTGTAGACGACGTGCAGCTCGGTGGAGTTGCCGACGTCGAGGTCGCGCCACAGCTTGGCGACATGCTTCGGCTTCGCCCCCGACAGGATCTCGTGGCTGAAGACCACCGTGCCGTTGCTGCGTCGGATCCGCCGCACCATGTGCTCCCAGGCGCCGTCCGACTTCGCGATCGGGCCACGCCAGTCAGTGCGGTCGAGCAGGTCCAGGGCCGCCCGGAATTGAAAGAGGTTAGGGGTGAACAGCGGGCGGGTGATGTAGTGGACGTCGTGCTTGGCCAGCGTGCTGATGTTGGCGGTCAGTCGGTTCTGGAGGTACGTCGTGCCCGTCTTCGGAGCACCCACATGGACGTAGACCCGGCGCCTCATGAGGTCAGTCTGTCAGGCCGTCTCGGTGGGGTGATCAGACAGGCGGTCAGGAGGCCCGGCCGGAGACCAGCGGCGGGCCGGCGACATCGCTCTGCCGGGGCGTCGGCTCCCAGCCCGGCGGCCGGAAGAGGTAGCCCAGCTTGATCCGCCACGTCGGGGCGTTGTGGACGTCGCGGAAGAGCTTCACGTAGTCGCCGTACTCGAGCTTGATCAGGTTGTAGGTGTCGACCTTCTTGGTCAGGCCGTACTTCGGGCGGAAGAGCTCGGGCTGGAAGCTGCCGAACATCCGGTCCCAGATGATCAGGATGCCGCCGTAGTTGCGGTCCAGGTAGATCGGGTCGGAGCCATGGTGCACGCGGTGGTGGGAGGGGGTGTTGAAGACGAACTCGATCGGCTGGGGCAGGCGATCGACCAACTCGGTGTGTACGAAGAACTGGAAGATGAGGTTGATGCCGAGACCGAGGTACATCACGCCGGGAGACATCCCCAGGAGCGGGATCGGCAGCAGGAAGAGCACGTCGAACCAGGGGTTCCACTTCTGTCGCAGGGCGGTGCCGAAGTTCATGTACTCGCTGGAGTGATGGGCCTGATGCGCGGCCCAGCCGACCCGCGCGCGGTGCACGAAGCGGTGCTGCCAGTAATAGGAGAAGTCGACGGCCAGGAGGATCACCAGGAACGCCCACCAGGTGTTGGGCAGATGCCACACCGCCACGTGGTCGTAGATCAGCACGAACAGCCAGAAGAAGGCGAGCTTGAACAGCGTCGTGGTCACCAGCGAGCCGGCGCCCATCAGGATCGAGGTGCGGGCGTCCTTGAACATGTAGCCGGTGCGGCTCCGGACGCTTGCGGTCGTAGCCGAGAACGGAGTGTCGTCGTGGTCGAGCCACTTCAGCGCGGCCAGCTCGAGCACGACCGTCAACAAGAAGAACGGAGCGGCGAAGCCGACCGGGTTCTTGGCCGGGTCGAAGAAGTCGTGCACGGCACCTCCTAGTGATATGACCTGTGGGTAACTTACCTCATGGTCAGATGCACGCGCCAGGGGCGGATAGGGTTTCCTCCATGCGACCCAACGCCGGCACGAAGGGAGTTCCCCGCGCCGACCGCGAGGACCAGATCCTGGCCAGCGCGATCCGGCTCTTCGGGACCATCGGCTACGCAGCCACGTCCGTCGCCGCCGTCGCCGAGCCGATCGGCATCTCCAAGCCGATGGTCTACAGCTACTTCGGGTCGAAGGAGGGGCTGTACGCCGCCTGCCTGCGCCGTACCGGCGAGCAGATGGCGGTCGAGATGGAGCGCATCGCCCACTCCGGCGTGGTCGGGCTGGAGCGTGGCCTGCTCACTCTCGCCGGGATCTTCGAGCTGCTCGAGCCGCAGCCGTGGGCCTGGCGGCTCCACGCTGATCCGACGGCGCCCACCGAGGGAGAGGCAGCGGAGATCCTGGCGTCGTACAACGAACGGATGACCGCACTCGGCCACGAGGGAGTCGGCGAGCTGATGGCGCTCGCCGGGATCACGGACGAGCTCGACGTCTCGGCGATGCTGGCCGTCTGGTCGAGCATCTTCGACGCGCTGGTGACGTGGTGGGTCGACCACCCCGACCAGACCGCCGCTGCGATGACCGAGCGCTGCGTCAGGCTCTTCGCGGGAGTCACCGGCGCCGATCTCGGTGCCGCGCTGGCGCGGCCGGCCAGCGCCTGACCGCGACCTGACGGCGCCGCGAAGCGGCGAACACCGCGTTACCGGAGTGTGGCCCGTGCGGCACACTCGGGGCGTGAGCATCGGGCGTGACATCCAGGGACGCATCTACCGATCCGGGCTGTTCGGGCATCGGCCGCCCGTGCCGACCTCGAACGACCGGCTCGAGGAGGCCGCCCGACGGCGGATGAGCCCCGAGGCCTGGTCCTACGTCGCCGGCGGCGCCGGCCTGCAGGCGACGGTGCGGGCCAACCGCGAAGCACTCGACCGGGTCCGGCTGGTGCCACGCCAGCTGGTCGACGTCGAGGACCGTGACCTCTCCGTGCAACTGCTCGGCCGTACGCTGCGCTCGCCGCTGCTGCTCGCCCCGATCGGCGTGCTGGAGATGGCCCACCCGGACGCCGAGTACGCCGTCGCCGCGGCCGCGCGTGAGCTCGACATCCCGATGATCATCTCGTCGCAGGGCAGCGTCGCGATGGAGGAGACCGCGCGCACGCTGCGCCGTACGCCTCGATTGTTCCAGCTCTACTGGAGCCGCGACGAGGACGTGGTGGCGTCCTTCGTGGAGCGTGCCGAGTCCATCGGCGCGGACGCGATCGTGGTCACCCTCGACACTCACGTCCTCGGCTGGCGGACCCGCGACCTGGACCTCGGATACCTGCCGTTCGCACGTGCCGAGGGGATCGCGCAGTACACCTCGGACCCGGCGTTCCGGCGGCTCGTGGAGCGGCGCTCCACCGCCCCGCGACAGGCTCAGGGTAGGCAGGCCGAGCCTGTCGAGGGCCGGCCAGGCCTCCTGGAGCTTCCCTCCGCCATCAAGGCGCTCCGGTCGATGCGCGGGCACTGGCCCGACCCGTCGACAGGCTCGAGACGGCGCCGGGTGGGGTGGGGGGACCCGAGGCCGCGTGTTGCGGTGGAGACCTTCCTCGACGTCTTCTCCCGCTCGGACCTGACCTGGGCCGACCTCGCCCGGCTCCGGAAGATGACCCGGTTGCCGATCCTGGTCAAGGGCGTCCAGCACCGCGACGACGCCCGGCTCGCGCTGGAGCACGGTGTGGACGGCATCGTGGTCAGCAACCACGGCGGCCGTCAGGTCGACGGCGCCATCGGCTCGCTCGACGCGCTGCCGGGCGTCGTCGAGGAAGTCGCCCGGGCAGGTGCGGGGGTGCCGGTCCTGTTCGACAGCGGGATCCGCGGCGGCAGCGACGTGGTGAAGGCGCTCGCGCTCGGGGCCCGGGCCGTCCTGGTTGGACGGCCGTGGGTCTACGGCCTGGCACTCGCCGGAGAGGCCGGGGTCCGGGCGGTCCTCGAGCATCTCCTCGCCGAGCTCGATCTGACCATGGGGCTGGTCGGCGTACGGACGCCGACCGAGCTCGGACCGGACGTGCTGGCATGAGCGAGCCAAGGGTGCCCACCGGGAACCCGTCGAAGGGCGGCAAGCGACGAGCGACGCGCGGCTCAGCGCATGGCATGCATGGCGGCCACGCCGGTCATGGCCACGGTCACGGGCCTGCCCCGGAGCTCGCGGTCTCGCCGCAGGCCCGGCTCGCGTTGCTCGGCACGCTCGCGGTGATCGCCGTCGCGGTGATCGTCGGGGTCATCGGACTCTGGCCGGACCGCGGCACGGTCCATGAGCTCGCGCACAGCATGGACTTCGCCGCGCCCGGCGTGACCTTCCCGCACGGGACCGTGGAGAAGGTGCAACCGGTGTGCAAGGAGGCCGGTGCGCAGAGCCAGACGTGCGGCAACCTCATCGTCCGGGTCGACGGCCATGCCTCCGGCACCGTCCAGGTCCCGGTACCGGCCGAGGTCACCCATTCTGGGCTGAGCCGGGGGAGCCGAGTACAGCTGCAGGCCACGCCGGCCAGCGGCGGTACGCCGGCGTCGTACTCCTACTTCTCCACCGACCGCTCCGGCGGACTCTGGCTGCTGGTCGGTCTCTTCGTCGTGGTGGTGGTGGCCGTCGCCCGGCTGCGCGGACTGTTCGCCCTGGTGGGTCTGGCGTTCGGCGGTCTGGTCATCGGTGGCTGGCTGATCCCTGGCCTGCTGAGTGGGCACTCGCCACCGCTGGTCGCGCTGGTGGCGGCCGCCGGGATCATGTACGTCGTCCTCTACCTCACCCACGGTGCCTCACTGCGGACGTCGGCTGCCCTGGCCGGCACCCTCGGCGGACTCGGTGTTACAGCGCTGCTCGGCTTCGTGACCGTGCGGATGACCCACCTGACGGGCGTCGCCGACGAGGGCGCCAGCATGCTCACCTCCTCCGTCGGTCATCTCGACTTCCAGGGACTGATGACCTGCACCGTCATCATCGCGGGACTCGGCGTGCTCAACGACGTCACCATCACCCAGGCCGGTGCCGTCTGGGAACTGCGGGCGGCGTCGCCGACGATGTCGCGCTGGCGGCTGTGGGCCGGGGCGATGCGGATCGGCCGCGACCACATCGCCTCGACGATCTACACCATCGTCTTCGCCTACGCCGGCACCGCGCTGACCACGCTGCTGGTCATCGACCTCTACAACCGGCCGGTCCTCGAGCTGGTTGGCACCGAGCAGATCGCCGAGGAGATCGTGCGGTCGTTGGTGAGTGCCATCGGGCTCGTCCTCGCCGTACCCCTGACGACGGTGGTCGCGACTCTCACGGTGCCGGCTCCAGTCGACCCGCTGCCGTAGCTGCGCCCCCGGACGAAGTTGTGGGCGACACGCGGTGACTCACACCGTTTCGTCCGGGGTGTGCGGGCCGCGCCGCCCCGGAGCGAACAGCGCCGCCACGAACGCCAGCGTCACCGCACCCGCGCCGGTGAGCAGCGCCGGCCCGATCGCGCCCGTGTAGCCGTCGGGCGCGATGTGACCGCCGTTGCCGAGGAACACGGCTGTCAGGAGCGCGATGCCGAGTGCGACCCCGAACTCGCGCACTGTCGAGTTGGCCGAAGATGCGATCGCGAAGTCGCCTGCGGGCAACCCCTCCAAGACGGCGGTGGAGACGGACGGGAAGACCAGGCCCATGCCGACGCCGGCCATGACGAGCGGTGCGACGAAGGCGGAGTACGCCGATGCGTTCTCGGTGACCACCGCGAACCACGCGAGTGCGCCGGCCTGCAGTGCGAGGCCGACCAGCATCAGCGGCCGCACGCCGATCCGTGCTGCAAGCGCGCCGGCGAGCGGCGCGATCACCATCGGGGCGGCCGTCCAGGGCAGCGTCCGGACGCCGGCGCCGAGGGGGGTGTAGCCCTGGACGACCTGGAGGTACTGCGAGAGCAGGAAGACGGCCCCGAACATGCCGACGGTGAAGCCCAGCGAGATGAGGTTGGCGACCGAGAACGAACGCGAGCGGTAGAGCCGCAGCGGCAGGACCGCGTCGGGGCGGCGCCGGGCCCAGGCGATGTATATCGGGAGGAGCAGCGCCGCGACGATCAGCGGGACCAGGACGCGTGCTGATGACCAGCCGTCGTCGTTGCCGTGCACGATGCCCCAGATGCCGCCGAAGACGGAGCCGCCGAGGAGCAGGGTGCCGACCGGGTCGAGGCGCTGCCAGGTGCCACGGGACTCGTTCACCGCTGCGATCACCAGCGGGAGGGCCACCACCGCGACCGGCACGTTGAGCCAGAAGATCGCCTGCCAGCTGATGCCCTGGACGACCGCTCCGCCGACGACCGGGCCGAGCGCCACGCCGAGGCCGGAGACGCCACCCCAGATGCCGATCGCCGCCGGGCGCAGTCGCTCCGGGACGTTGGCGGCGAGCAGAGTCAGTGAGAGCGGCATGATCGCTGCCGCGCCGAAGCCCTGGAGGGCTCTGGCGGTGATCAGCGCGCTCGAGGAGTCGGAGAGCGCCGAGCCGATCGAGGCGAGGGTGAAGACCACGATCCCGACCACCATCACCCGCCGCCGGCCGAGCCGGTCGCCGAGCGTCGCTGCCGGGAGCATGAAGGTGGCGAAGGCCAATGTGTAGGCGTTCATGAACCACGAGAGGTCGCTGACACTGGCGTGCAGATCGGCCTGGATGACCGGCAGGGCGCTGGTCATGACGAGGTTGTCGAGCGTCGCCATGAACATCGGCAGGCTGACAGCGGCGATGGCGAGCCACAACGGCACGCGACGTACGGCGCGGGGGCGCGGCGCTGGTCCGGCCGCGTCATTCCGCGAGGCTTCGGTGAGGGCGCTCATCGCATCTCCTGAACCTGGTTGGCATTGGATGATTACTAACGCCTCGACCGTAAGTAATCGACTGATAACATGTCAAGCGTGAACGCCCGTATGCCCGCCGAAGAACGCCGTGCGCTGATCCTCCAGGCGGCCACCCGAGCCTTCGCGGCCGGTGGCTACGCCGGGACGAGCACCGATGTCATCGCCAAGGAGGCGGGCGTCAGCCAGCCGTATGTCGTCAGGATGTTCGGCACCAAGCTCGACCTCTTCCTGGGTGTATATGGCAACGCCTGCGAGCGCATCGTGGCGGCGTTCCGCGCCGTACTCGACGAGGGTCCCTTCGACCCAGCGAGCGAGGAGGACAAGGACCGGATGGCGGAGGCCTACACCGGCCTGCTGGAGGACAGCGACTTCCTGCATGTGTTGATGCACGGCTTCTCTGCCAGCGCGGTGCCGGAGATCGGGGTCGCCTCCCGCGAGGGGATGGGGCGGATCTTCGCAACCCTGCGTGAGACCGGCTGGACCGGAGAGGAGGTCCGCGACTTCATCGCCTACGGCATGCTGCTCAACGTGCTCCTCTCCATCGGCGCCTTCGACGGTGCGTTCGCCGGCCGCGACCGCGAGCTGGGTCCGTTGGCGGATCTGGTGCGGGCCTGTGCGCCGGATCTGCCGGACGCTCAGTGAGCGAGCCGTACGTCGTGATGCCGCGAAGGCGAGCGTGCGCGATCTCCCCGCAGCCCCAGACCGAGATCCCGGCCGGGGAGCTCGAAGCACATGCCTGCTGGTCTCTCTGGCCGACCGGTGAGACTGCCCGTGCTACCGGTTGGGGTTCGACGTACCCGAGATCTCCATCAACCCCAACGACGCCTCGTCTGCCACCATGTCGATGTCGGTGATCAGCCCGTCGGTAACGGTGAACAGGAAGGCCACCTTGACCTCGCGGTGATGGATCCAGGCAGCGTTCGCCCAGCCGTCCACGGTGACGGACATCGCCCCACGGGTGCCGTTGAACCGGTCCGCAACCGCCTCACGCCCGGCCCTGACGTCCGCACCCATCGCCGCCCCGACGGCATCGGCGTGGATGGCGGCGTCGGGTGCCAGCAGCGACAGCAGCCGGGGCAGGTCGCCACCCCGGGCAGCGTCGAGGAAGGCCTCCACCACCTCGCGATGCTGCTGCCGCTCGGCCCCCAGGTCCGCGCCACGCAACCGGCGGCGGGCTCGTGACGCCAGCTGGCGGACAGCTGCGTCTGAGCGGTCCAGCGTCGCCGCCACCTCGTCGAACGGCACCCCGAACAGGTCATGCAGCACGAAGGCGACTCGCTCGATGGGCGAGAGCGTGTGGAGTACGACGAGCATCGCCGCCTCGACCTGATCGGCCAGCACCACATCCGCCTCGGGTCCGGCCGCCGGATCCGTCTCTTCGGGCAGCTCGCCTGTCGGCGTTGCATGCCGTCGGGTCCGGAGCTGGTCCAGGCACAGACGGGTCGTGACAGTGGTCAGCCAAGCAGCGAGGTTGTCGGGTGCCCTGTCGCCGGAGGCCAGCCGCAGCCAGGCCTCCTGTACCGCGTCCTCGGCACCGCCCGGTGACCCCAGGATCCGGCTGGCGATCGCCAGCAGGCGCGGTCGTTCCTGCTCGAACGCTGCCGCCAACTCGCTCTCATCCACCCTCATATCGTCGCGCATACCTTCCCGACGGACGGGCCGGTCGAGACGTGACGGCGGGTGAGGAGCTCAGGCGGCCGCCGCGCGCAGCTTCTTCAGCAGCGGCCCCGCCGCCTCGGACAGGAAGCGCTCCTGTCCCTCGTCGCCCACCTGCACGATCCCGATGTCGGTGAAGCCCGCCTCCCAGAACGCCTTCACCGACTCCACGATCTTGTCGAGGTCGGGGCCGCAGGGGATCGAGGCAGCCACGTCTTCGGGTCGGACGAACTGGCTCGCGGCGGAGAAGCCTGCGGTCGTGGGCAGGTCGGCATTGACGTTCCAGCCACCGCCGAACCAGCGGAACTCTCGGTGCGCGCGCTCGATCGCCGCCTCCTCGGACGGGTCCCAACAGATCGGGATCTGCCCGATGGCCCGAGATCCGGAACCGATCCGCGCCACGTCCGGTTGGGAGTTCCATGCCCTCACGAGCTCCTGCTCGGGCGCGACCGCGATCAGGTCGTCGGCATACTCCGCGAAGGTCTCGACCGCCCGCTCGCCGGCGCACGCGACGGCGATCCGGACCGCGTCCTCGGGCAGGTCCCACAACCGGGCGGAGTCGACGTCGAAGTGTTCACCCCGGTAGGTGACCAGGTCGCCGGCGAAGAGGGCGCGGATGATCTCGATCGCCTCGACCAGCATCTCCTGGCGAGTCTCCAGGCCTGGCCAGCCGCGGCCGATGGTGTGCTCGTTGAGGTTCTCGCCGCTGCCGAGGCCGAGGGTGAACCGGCCGTCGCTGAGCAGCCCCAGCGTTGCCGCCTTCTGCGCGACCACCGCAGGGTGGTAACGGATCGTCGGACAAGTCACGTAGGTCATCAGCTCCACACGGGAGGTCGCCTGCGCGACGGCGCCCAGCGTCGCCCAGGCGTACGGCGCATGCCCCTGCTCGGTCAGCCACGGTGAGTAGTGGTCGCTGCTCTGCAGGAAGTCGAAGCCGATCTCCTCGGCGCGTTGGGCGTAGCCGACGAGCGCGCGCGGCCCGCTCTGCTCGGTCATCAGGGTGTAACCGAAGTTCGTCATGACGCTCCGTACCCGTCCCAGGGGGCCGCGCTAACGTCGGAAGCATGAGTCCCGCAGAACTGTTGAAGGATGCCTTCGGGCGCATCGTCGAGGGTGGGACGGCCGTCGTGGACGGTCTCACCGATGACCAGCTGACCTATCGGGTCGCACCGGAGGCGAACACCATCGCCTGGCTGGTCTGGCACCTCACCCGCGTGCAGGACGATCACATCGCGGAGGTCGCCGGTCACGAGCAGGTCTGGACGGCCGAGGGCTACGCCGACCGCTTCGGCCTGCCCTTCGACAAGAAGGCGACCGGTTATGGCCAGAGTCCGGACGAGGTCGGGCAGGTGAAGGTCAGCGGCGAGTTGCTCGCTGCCTACCTCCAGGCCACCCACAAGGCGACAGCCCGTTGGCTCGGGCTGGTCACCGCCAACCAGCTCGAGAAGGTCATCGATGAGCGCTGGGATCCGCCGGTGACCCTCGGCGTACGGCTCGTGTCGGTGCTCGAGGACGACGCCCAGCACCTCGGCCAGGCCAACTACATCCGCGGCATCATCGAGCGGGAGCAGCCCGGCGCCTGACCTCACGACCAGTCGTAGAACCCCTTGCCGACCCCGATCCCCAGTCGGCCCTGGTCGATGAAGTCACGCTTCAGGATCTCCGCGAACCGGCGCATCTCGGGGTCGTCGCTGTGGATGCCGAGGTTGTACGGCGTCTCCATGCCGATGATGTCGAAGATCTGGAACGGCCCGACCGGAGCGCCGGTTGCCCGACGCCAGGTGAGGTCGACCGTCTCGGGGTCCGCGACTCCGCGGACGTAGAGCTGGGCGGCGGCGTTGAGCAGCGGCACCAGCAACGAGTTGAGGATGTAGCCGGGCTGCTCCTTCTTGAGCCGGATCGCGACCATGCCGATCTCCTCGGCGAAGGCGGCGACCGCTTCGAACGCGTCCGGCGACGTGCCGGCGTGCCCCATCACCTCTCCCGTGTTGTTGCGCCAGATCTCGTTGGCGAAGTGCAGTGCCAGGAACTTCTCGGGGCGCCCGGTGGCGTCGGCGATGTCGCTGGGCAGGAGCGTGGAGGAGTTGGTTGCGAAGATGGTCCGCTGCGGTGCCGCTGCTCCCACCTTCGCCCAGGTCTCGCGCTTGATTTCCAGCACCTCCGGGACGGCCTCGATGACGAGGTCGGCGTCGCGCAGGGCCGAGGTCAGGTCACTGCTGGTGCGGATCCGTGCGACGGCGGCATCCAGGCTCTCCGCGGTCACGTCCGGCAGGTCGGCGAGGTAGCGGCCGCGCAGATAGTCCCATCTCGCGGGGAGCCTGGCCAGGATCTCGTCGTCGAGGTCGTACGCCGTCACGATCTTGCCGCGGTAGGCGGCCTGGAAGATGATCTGCGACCCCAGCACGCCGGTGCCGAGCACGGTGAGGTTGTCCATGGGCCCACCGTAGCCACGCGGGGTGGCGGCGGGTGGATCAGCCGAGCGCGGGATCCGGCTGGCGCATCACCCGATAGCGCACGAACGACGGGACGAGTACGGCGCACAGCGCGATGCCGACGATCACCAGCACCCCACCGCCGGCAGTAGTCGCCGCCGTGCCGATGCCGACAGCGACCGCACCATGGATGACGTCCGCGATGCGGGGGCCACCGCCGACAACGACGGTGAAGACGCCCTGGAGCCGGCCGCGGACGTTGTCGTCGGCAGCGGACTGCAGGATCGAGGAGCGGATCGCGGCCGAGGCGACGTCACCGGCACCGGCGATCATCTGGGCGATGATGCCGAGGACCAGCATCAGGGTCTGTGCGTGCGGAGCGAGCCAGATCGTGATGCCGAACCCGGCGATGCCGACACCCCAGACGGCGATGCACCAGAGCACGACGTACCCCTGGCGCTCGACGTGGGAGAGCCAGCCGGACAGGACGCCACCGACCACCGAGCCCGCCGGGATGGCGGCGAAGAGCAGGGCGAAGGCGATGCCGCCGTCCACCGGGCCACCGAAGGCCTGGTGCGCGATCTGCGGATAGAGCGCCCGCGGCATGCCGAAGATCATCGCGATCAGGTCCACGACGAAGCTCATCATCAGCACCGGCTTGGTGCGGAGGTAGAGGAATCCGTCGAGCACCGAGCGCAAGCCGGGCGTCTTCTCGCTGGCCCGCTCGACGGGCATCTTCGGCAGGAAGACCACCGCGTAGACGGTGGCGAAGAGCGTGATCGTGTCGATGAAGTAGAGCCAGGCGTAGCCGGTGAACGGGATCAGCATGCCGGCCACCAGTGGGCCGGCGATGGCGCCGGCCTGCTGCACCGTCATCGACAGCGAGTTGGCCGCTGGCAACAGGTGTGGCGGCAGGAGCTTGGGCAGGATCGCCGAGCGCACCGGCTGGTTGACCGCGAAGAACGCCTGCTGGGCGGCGAAGAGGAAGAGCAGCAGCCACACGTTGGTGTTGCCGAAGGCGGCCTGCAGCCAGAACAGCCCGGAGCAGAAGACCAGACCCAGTGTGCTGAGCAGCATCATCACGCGCCGGTCGAAGTGGTCGGCGAGGGCTCCGCCGTACAGACCGAAGACCACCAGCGGGACCAGCCCGAAGAGGCCCGCGAGCCCGACGTACGCCGAGGACTTCGTGTCGGCGTAGATCTGGGCGGGGACCGCCACGACTGTCAGCTGGGCGCCGATCATCGTGATGATGTTCGTGACCCAGAGGCGGCGGAAATGGGCGCTCTCGCGCAGCGGGCGCGTGTCGGCCATGATGCTGCGCAGGCTCAACGAGGACACAGTTAGCAAAGTTAACGGTCTCGGCTGATGTTCCCGGAATCCGCGAAAGATTTGCTTTCGCCGCTGTCGGATCCGCTGGAGGCTGTTCGTCAGATGGGTGAAGGCGGCCGTCGGGGCCGCCCACGCCGAAGGAGATCGACATGACGCAGTACCTCATCGCGACCTACGACAAGCCGGAGACGCGCTCCACCCCTGCCGAGGAGATGGAGCCGATCATCGCGGCCGTGGACGCCCTGATCCAGGAGTCGGTCGACGGCGGCACCTTCGTGTTCGCCGGCGGCCTGCACGACCACAGCGCCTCGACGGTCGTGGCACCCTCCGGCCAGGTCACCGATGGCCCGTTCCTGGAATCCAAGGAGTATCTCGGCGGCTTCACCGTCATCGACGTACCCGACCTCGACGCCGCACTCGCCTTCGCCAAGCGGATGGCCGCCGCATCCGGACTCTCCCAGGAGGTGCGGCCGTTCCAGTCGGAGGAGGAGTTCCAGGAGGCCGTGGAGGCCCGCCGGTGAGGTATCTGATGCTGGTCGTCCGCGACCCCGCCATCGACGTCACGCCGGAGATCCTCGAGGCGGCGGGCCCGATCGAGGGTTGGCTCGAGTACGCCGGAGCCCGCCGGGTTCTCGGCAACCCGATCATCGAGCCCGACGAGGGTCGGACCGTGCGTGTGCGGGACGGCGAGGTCGTCACGACCGATGGTCCGTATGCGGAGACCAAGGAGTTCCTCGCCGGCTTCGACCTCTTGGAGTGCGGCTCGCTGGACGAGGCGCTGGACATCGCCGCACGACACCCGGTGGCGCACTTCGGCGCCATCGAGGTCCGCCCGTTCGCCTGATGAGCGATCGATGACGTCCGGTCTGAGTCGGGTCGAGACCGTCTTCCACGACGCCTGGCCAGGCCTTGTCGCCTCGCTGGCCCGCCGCTTCGGTGACCTCGACGTCGCCGAGGAGGCGGCCGGTGAGGCCGTCGCGAGCGCGGTGGAGCGCTGGCCGCTCGACTACGGACCGGACGTCCTGCCGCCGAATCCGGCCGGCTGGCTTGCCACCACCGCGCAGCGCAAGGCGATCGACCGGCTGCGCCGTGAGGCGAAGCGGGACGCCAAGCACCAGGAGGCGTTGATGATCGCCGCACCTCCCGCATCACCGGGCGAGACCGGCCCGGTCGAGGACGACACGCTGCGGCTGATGTTCGTGTGCGCGCACCCGGCGCTCGCGCCGGAGGCGCGGGTCGCGCTGACCCTGCGCATGGTCGGTGGACTCACGACCGCCGAGATCGCGCGGGCGTTCCTGGTGTCGGAGGCGGCCATGTCACAGCGGCTCACCCGAGCCAAGCGGAAGGTGCGCGATGCCCGGATCCCGATCCGAGTACCCATGCGGGAAGAGCTGCCGGAGCGGCTGGACGGCGTACTGGCGGTCCTCTATCTCGTCTTCAACGAGGGCTATCTCGCCGGCGGGGGAGAGGACCCGATCCGCGCCGATCTGACTGGCGAGGCGATCCGGTTGGTGCGGCTTCTGCACTCACTGATGCGCGGGCAGCCCGACGAGGGTGAGGTCGCCGGTCTGCTCGCCCTGATGCTGCTGACGGAGTCGCGGCGCGCATCGCGGCTGAGCGACGACGGTGAGCTGATCATGCTCGACGAGCAGGATCGCAACGGCTGGGACGGCGAGCTGATCGCCGAGGGCCGGTCGCTGGTTCGGGAGCGGCTCGCGGCCGTCGAACACGGTGGGGCGCGCCCCGGGCGCTATCAGATCCAGGCCGCGATCAGCGCCGTCCACAGCAGCGCGCCGGAGTTCCGAGCGACGGACTGGGATCAGATCGTGCAACTCTACGACCAGCTGCTCGCGATCGATCCGAACCCGGTGGTGGCGCTCAACCGCGCGGTAGCGGTGAGTGAGGTCGACGGTCCGGCGGTCGGGCTGGCGCTGGTCGAGGCGTTACCGCTCGACGGCTACCAGCCCTGGCACGCCACTCGAGCTGAGCTGCTGCGCCGGCTCGGGCGCCCCGCGGAGGCACGGGAGGAGTACGACGCGGCCATCGCGGCGACCGGGAATGCGGCCCAGCAACGCCATCTGATGCGGCGGCGGGGCAGCCTCATCCCAGCACGGCGCACGCGTGGCACAGTGACCTCATGACGGAGCCCATCGCCCTGCCCGACGCCGCGTCAGCCGAGTCCTGGATCAACCAGCGCACCGAGACGGCGCTCGCCCGTGCCCGCAAGCTCGCCGACGAGCTCAAGGAGGGCGGCGTTCCCGGCGATGCGCTGGCGACGCTGCGAGTCTGGGACGACGTCAGCCTGGCGCTGCACGGCACCGCCGGCCTGGCCAGCCTGATCGCCAACGTCCATCCGGACGAGGCGGTCCGGACCGCGGCGGAGTCGGCCGAGATCGCCGCGCAGAAGCTCGGGACCGACCTCGCCCAGGATGCCGATCTCTACGCCGTCTTCGCCGGTCTCGCCACAGCCGAGCTGGACCCGCTCGCGGAGCGTTTCCACAACAAGGTCCTGCTCGACTTCCGCCGCGCCGGTGTCGACCAGGACGACGCCACCCGCAGCCGCCTCAGGGAGATCAACGAGCGGCTGCTCGAGCTCGACCAGGAGTTCTCCCGGATCGCGCGGGACGACGTCCGCAGCGTCAAGGTGACCGCTGACCGCCTCGGCGGACTCCCGGCCGACTTCATCGCCTCGCACCAGCCCGACGACGACGGCCTGGTCACCATCACCACCGACTACCCGGACTCGCTGCCGGTCTTCGACTACGCCGACGATGCCGCGCTCCGGCTCGAGCTGCGAGAGGCCTACCTCAACCGCGGTTATCCGACCGCAGACCCGGTGCTGCACGAGATGCTCGACCTGCGCCACGAATACGCCACCACGCTCGGCTACGCGGACTGGGCCTCCTACGATGCCGAGGTCAAGATGATCGGCTCCGGCGAGGCGATCCCGGAGTTCATCGACAAGATCGCCGATGCGGCCCGCGAGCCGGGCGAGCGCGATCTCGCCATCCTGCTGGAGCGTTACCGCCGCGACGTACCGGATGCGGAGCGGGTCGCCCTCGCCGACGCCAGCTACTACCGCAACCTCGTCTTCGCCGAGCGCTTCGACCTCGACACCCAACTGGTCCGCACCTACTTCGACTTCGCCAAGGTCCGCGCAGGGCTGCTGGCGGTGACGGGCAGACTCTTCGGTGTCCGGTACGACGAGGTCGACGCTCAAACGTGGCACCAGGACGTGACGTCGTACGACGTGATCCGGCTCGAGGACGGCAAGCGCCTCGGCCGTATCCACCTCGACCTGCATCCGCGCGCGGGGAAGTACAAGCATGCCGCGCAGTTCGACCTCGCGCCGGGTGTGGCGGGCAAGTCGCTCGCGGAGGGTGTGCTGGTCTGCAACTTCAGCCGCAACCTCATGGAGCACGACCACGTGGTCACGCTCTTCCACGAGTTCGGCCACCTCGTGCATCACGTGCTCGGTGGCCAGGGGGAGTGGACCCGCTTCGCCGGCGTCGCCACCGAGTGGGACTTCGTCGAGGCGCCCTCGCAGATGCTCGAGGAGTGGGCTTGGGACCCGACGGTGCTGGCCTCCTTCGCGACCAACGAGGCGGGCGAGCCGATCCCGGCCGAACTGGTCGCGAAGATGCGCGAGGCCGAGGAGTTCGGCAAGGGCTATCTCACCCAGACCCAGACCATGTACGCCGCGGTCTCCTACTACTTCCACCACGAGCGCCCGGCCGACCTGACCGCGCGGATGGTCGAGCTGATGGAGCGCTACGGGCCGTTCCCGTACCTGGAGGGCACCCACTTCTGGGCGTCCTTCGGTCACCTGGGCGGCTACTCGTCGGGCTACTACACCTATCAGTGGTCCCTGGTCATCGCGAAGGACCTCTTCAGCGCCTTCGATCCGGCGAACCTCTTCGACATTGAGGTCGCGGGCCGCTACCGCGACCGCATCCTCGCTCCCGGTGGCTCGAAGGACGCCGCCGACCTGGTCGAGGACTTCCTCGGCCGGCCGTTCACGTTCGATGCCTATGCCGCCTGGCTCGCCAGCTGAGTCGTGAGTGTCAGCGTGACCTGGAGGTCACGCTGACACTCACCTCGCGGGATCACGTGAGCGGATTCAGCTCCGCCTCCACCCCGACGTCACCCAGGTCGGCCACGTAGTCCTCCGCTGCCGTACGGTCCTGACCGTCCGGCACCTTCAGCGCACGGAAGACGACGGTGAGCACCACGGCGACCAGCACGTTGAGGATGAACGCCGTCATCGCGATGTAGACGCCGGTCTGGGTGCCGGGGAAGTTGTGCACCGATCCGCCGAAGTGCTTCTGTGTCGTGCCCGGTGTCTGATAGGCGACGACGGTGCCGTAGACCATCGAGGCCGCCCAGCCGAGGAGCAGCGCCCATCGGTGGAACCAGCGGGTGTAGAGGCCAGCCACGATCGCTGGGAACGTCTGCAGGATCCAGACCCCGCCCAGTAGCTGCAGGTTGATCGCGAAGGTCTTGTTCATGGCGAGCACGAAGACCAGCGCACCGACCTTGACCACAAGCGAGACCAGCTTGGCGACCTTGGCCTCCTCCTCCGGTGTCGCACTCGTCCGCAGGTAGGCCTTGTAGATGTTGCGGGTGAACAGGTTGGCGGCGGCGATCGACATGATCGCGGCCGGCACCAGTGCGCCGATCACGATCGCTGCGTAGGCGACACCGGCGAACCATGACGGGAACTCGTTCTCCATCAGCTGCGGGATCGACAGCTGGGCGTTGCCGCCGAGGTCGTCCATCTTGATGCCTGCCGCGACCGCGACGAAGCCGAGCAGGGCGAGCAGCCCGAGCAAGAAGGAGTACGCCGGGAGTAGCGCGGCGTTGCGCCGGATGACACTGCGGTTCTTGGTAGCGAGCACGCCGGTGATCGAATGGGGGTACATGAAGAGCGCCAGCGCCGAGCCGAGGGCGAGCGAGGCGTATGCCCACTGACTGACCCCGGTCGAGGGATAGATGCCCGCTGTCGGCGGCTTGCCGGCTGCGACCGACTTCTGGTCGGCCGCGTCGAAGCTCTGCTTGGTCACGTCGAAGACGTGACCCCAGCCGCCGAGGTGGTGGGGGATGTAGATGACCGCGACGATGATGACGAGGTAGATCAGCGTGTCCTTCACGAACGCGATCAGCGCCGGGGCCCGCAGCCCCGAGGAGTAGGTGTAAGCGGCCAGGATGACGAAGGCGATGAACAGTGGCAGGTCCTTCATGAACCAGTTGTCGCTGTGCGGCTTGAGGCCCATCACGTCCAACACGACCTGCATGCCGACCAGTTGCAGCGCGATGTAGGGCATCGTGGCGACGATGCCGGTCAGTGCGATCGCGAGGCCGAGGCCCTTGGAGCCGTACCGACC
>Ga0164242_10001320_pt1 | contig 29293 bp, 28 predicted proteins | sample OricomgcompostMG_FD_108783 | JGI IMG/M metagenome (GOLD analysis project Ga0164242, IMG submission 108783) | Miracle-Growth compost microbial communities from Emeryville, California, USA - Original compost - Miracle growth compost (MG) ...
CGCTTCCATCGAACGCCCACACTTATCGGCTGTTACTTGTTAAAGAACCCGTCTGCCCCCACCCTTTCAGGTAGCGCTGCGAAGCGTTTTGTTCGTCAGCAGCAGAGAAACGAGATTATGCGGCTTTTTTTTGTCATCGTCAACAGTTTTGTTCGACCCACTCAACAAAATCTCCAACGACCCAACCAACCAAAACCACCTCATACCTCGACCAAAAAACCCCCGAAACCTCCAGCGCCTCGCGCCTCGATCCCGCCCGCTTTTTGATCCCGTCTCGCAACGGGAGGCGAACTATAGCAAAGAGCATTTCGACTTGGCAAGCGGTTCCGCAAAACTTTTTTCAAACAAAAACGGCCTGCCGTGCGGCAGGCCGTTTTTCGGCATTACTTCCAGCGCTTATCGATGATATTCCGTCACCCGTTCGACCTCGTTCTTCGATCCCAGGAACACCGCCACGCGCTGATGCAGCTTCTCGGGCTGGATGTCGAGTATGCGCTGATGCCCATCCGTCGCCGCTCCGCCCGCCTGCTCGACCAGCATTGCCATCGGGTTGGCTTCGTACATCAGCCGCAGCTTGCCGGGCTTGCCCGGCTCGCGCGCATCCGCCGGATACATGAAGATGCCGCCGCGGTTGAGAATGCGGTGCACGTCCGCCACCATCGACGCGATCCAGCGCATGTTGAAGTCCTTGCCGCACGGGCCCGTGGTGCCAGCCAGCAGTTCGTCCACGTAGCGGCGCACGGGCGGGTACCAGTGACGCGCATTGGATGCATTGATGGCGAACTCCTTGGTGTCGGCCGGAATCTGCAGACCGCGCTGCGTCATGACCCAGGAACCCATTTCGCGATCCAGCGTGAATGCATGCACGCCGTTGCCGGTCGTCAGGACAAGCACCGTCTGCGGGCCGTACAGCGCATAGCCGGCTGCCACCTGCTTGGTCCCCGGCTGCAGGAAATGCGCCTCGGTCGGCGTGGTCACGCCTTCCGCCGCCTTCAGCACCGAGAAGATCGTCCCGATCGACACGTTGACGTCGATATTGCTGGAGCCGTCCAGCGGATCGAACAGCAGCAGGTACTCGCCCATCGGGTAGCGGTTGGGAATCGGATGGATGGTTTCCATCTCTTCCGATGCCATCGCCGCCAGGTGGCCACCCCATTCGTTGGCGTCCAGCAGGATGTCGTTGGAAATCACATCCAGCTTCTTCTGCACCTCGCCCTGCACGTTCTCGCTGCCGGCGGTGCCCAGCACATCGCCCAGCGCGCCCTTGCCGACGGAATGGCTGATAGTCTTGCAGGCGCGCGCCACGACTTCGATCAGCAAACGCAGTTCAGCGGGAATGGTGTTGTTCTGGCGTTGTTCTTCAATCAGGTGCTGCGTCAAGCTGATGCGTTTCATGGCGTCCTTGTTTGTCGTCGATATTCAGTACGCTGGCCGGCTCAATCGGCCAGCGATTTCGTGATCACTTCCTTCAGATCCCGCGAGAGCTGCGGTACATCCGCCACACGCTGCAACGCTGCGCGCATCTTCTCGCGCAACGCCGGCGTGTACTTGCGCCAGCGATCCAGCGCTCGCGCCAGCCGCGCGGCGACCTGAGGATTGAGTTCGTCGAGCGCAATCACCTGCTCGGCCCAGAACGCGTAGCCGCTGCCGTCAGCTGCATGGAAGCCGGCCGGATTGCCGTTGCAGAAGCTGAAGATGAGGCTGCGCGCCCGGTTCGGGTTCCTCAGCGAAAAGGCCGGATGCGTCATCAGCGCGCGCACGGCGGCCACCCCGGTGCCTGGCGCCATGGCCTGCAGCGAGAACCATTTGTCGATCACCAGCGGCTCCTGCTCGAAATCGCGATAGAAACCGGCCAGCGCGGCCTCGCGGCCCGGCGCGCGGTGATGGACCATGGCGGTCAGCGCGGCAATGCGATCGGTCATGTTGCCGGCCTGCTCGTACTGCGCCTGCATCAGCGCGTGCGTTTCGGCATCGTTCAGTTCGCCGAGATACGAGAGCGCCATGTTGCGCAATGCGCGCTTGCCTGCCGACACGGCGTCGGGGCTGTAAGGTCCATCGACGCGGTTCTTTTCGTAGGCATGCAGCAGATCGCCACGCAGATCCTCCGCCAGGCGACGGCGCAGGAAGCGGCGCGCCTGATGAATGGCTTGCGGATCGATCTCATCCATTTCCTCGGCGATCACCGTTTCGGACGGCAGGTTCAGGGCGATTTCGCGGAATGCGGGATCGAGCCGGCCATCGTTCAGCGTGGCGCGGAAACTGGCGGACAGGGCGCCGTCGACGCTCAGGCCGTCCCCCGACTGCGCCAGCGCCGTCAGCGCCAGCAGCCGGCGCATCGACAGGCGCTGGCCGGCTTCCCAGCGGTTGAAGGCGTCGCTGTCGTGCGCCATCAGGAAAGCCAGCTCGTCGTCGCGGTATTCGTATTCCAGGATCACCGGCGCCGAAAAATCGCGCAGGATCGATGGCACCGGCTTCTCCGTCACATCGCGGAAGAGGAAGGTCTGGGACCTGTCCTTCAGTTCGAGCACGAGCGTGGTCGGATGGCCGTCGATGCCTTCCAGCGACAGCGGCATGTCGCGTCCCTTGCCGTCCAGCAGGCCGATCGCGACCGGGATCAGGAACGGCAGCTTGTTCTCCTGGCCCGGCGTCGGCGGGCAGGATTGCACCAGCGTGATTTCATAGGTATGGGCATGGGCGTCGTAATGCGTCGTGACCGACACGCGCGGCGTGCCTGCCTGGCTGTACCAGCGTTCGAACTGCGTCAGATCGCGGCCGTTGGCATCCGCCATCGCGGCGCGGAAATCGTCGCACGTGACGGCCTGGCCGTCGTACCGCGCGAAATACAGGTCCATGCCCTTGCGAAAGCCGTCGCGGCCGAACAGCGTCTGGTACATGCGCACCACCTCGGCGCCCTTTTCGTACACGGTGACCGTATAGAAATTGCTGATCTCGACGAAGGAATCGGGCCGCACCGGATGCGCCATCGGGCCCGCGTCTTCCGGGAACTGCGCCTGCCGCAGCACGCGCACATCGTCGATGCGCTTGACCGCGCGGCCGCTGTCGGTGCCGATCATGTCGGCCGAGAATTCCTGGTCGCGAAACACAGTCAGGCCTTCCTTCAGCGACAGCTGGAACCAGTCGCGGCAGGTGACGCGGTTGCCGGTCCAGTTGTGGAAATATTCGTGGCCGACCACGGCCTCGATGTTGGCGTAATCGACATCGGTCGCGATGCGCGGATTGGCCAGCACGTACTTCGTGTTGAAGATGTTCAGCCCCTTGTTCTCCATCGCGCCCATGTTGAAGTCGCCGACGGCGACGATCATGAAGCGATCAAGGTCCAGCTCCAGTCCGAAGCGCTGTTCGTCCCAGCGGATGCTGTTGATCAGCGACGTCATCGCGTGCTGCGTCTTGTCCAGGTTGCCTTCTTCGACCCAGACCTGCAGCAGCGCGTCGCGTCCCGATTGCAGCTTGATCGTTTCTTCCTGGCAGACCAGATTGCCGGCGACCAGCGCGAACAGATAGGACGGTTTCTTGAACGGGTCCTGCCACAGCGCGTAGTGCCGGCCGTCGCCGAGATCGCCCTGCTCGATCAGGTTGCCGTTGGACAGCAGCACCGGATATTTCTGCTTGTCGGCGCGCAGCATGACCTTGTACTTGGCCATCACGTCCGGGCGGTCGGGGAAATAGGTGATCTTGCGGAAGCCTTCCGCCTCGCATTGCGTGAAGAAATTGCCGTTGGAGACGTACAACCCCATCAGCGACGTATTCTGCTCCGGACGGATCGCCGTTTCGATGTCCAGCGTCACCGCGTTCGGCGCCTGCTCGATGCGCAGCACGCCGCCTTCGATCTTGTAGTCGCGCTGCGCGACCAAGGTGCGCCCGTTCATCCGAATTCGCACCAGTTCCAACTCTTCCCCGCACAGCACGAGGGCCGGGTCGGTGTTGGCCGGATTGCGCGTCAGCGTCATGCGCGTGGCGACGCGCGTTTCGGCGGGATCGAGATCGAACCCCATTTCGACGGTATGCACCCAGTAGGTGGGCGGCGTGTAATCCTTGCGGTAAATGGTGGGAGAGGTATCGGTGCGCATGGGAGTGGTCGACCAGACAAGCAGGAGCTGACATTTTACCAATCAAGCTCCCGAAAAAGGGAACGTGCCCGTCTGAACCCGCCAAGCCGGAAATAGTTTCATGCCATCCATTGTTTCATTCAGGAAATGAGCAAACTCGCCGGGACGATGGCAGTCTATGCGACATCGGAAATGGAAAATGGAGACCGGAAATGAGAGCGCGAAGAGCACGGTACGCAGCGGTGCTTGCCGCAGCCTGCCTGCTGCTCGGCGGCTGCGCCTCCGTCGTGCGCAATGACGTGGTGGCGTTCAACGACTGGCCGGCCGGGCTGCAGGACAAGTCCTATGCGTTCGATCCGCACCCCGACCAGCGCAACGATGCGGCATACCGGAACTACACCGGCCTGGTGGCCGCAGCCCTGCGGCGCCTCGGCTTCACGCCGGCCGCGCATGCGCAGACGGCCAACCTCAAGGTGACCATGGACTACCGCGTCGATCCGCGCAACGTGCAGGTCGTGCAGCCGGTCTACGGCGATCCCTACTGGCCGTACTGGTATGGTCCCTACGGTCCGCGCTGGCGCGGCTACGGTCCGTTCTACGATCCGTTCTGGTATCCCGGCCCGGTCGTGACGGGCTACCAGGAAAGCCGGTTCCTGGTATTCCAGCGCCATCTCAACATCCGCATCGTGCGCGGCAAGGACGGCAAGACGCTGTATGACGTGACGGTCGACAGCGACGGCGGCAACAGCTCGCTCGCCTTCGCGATGCCTTACATGGTGCGCGCGGCCTTCCAGGATTTCCCGGGCAAAAACGGCGTTCCGCACCGCGTGAACCTGAAAATCGACGAGGAATCCAGATAACGTCCCGAGCGGATGGCCGCTCTGACACTTGCCGCATCGGGATCAGGGAAGCAGGATGCTGGAACCGGCAGTGCGCCGCGCAACCAAGTCGCCGTGCGCCCGGGCCACCTCCTGCAAGGCATAGCGCTGGCGCACGTCCACCTTGATCTTGCCGCTTTCCACCATGCCGAACAGTTCGGCTGCCATGGTCTCCAGGTCGGCGCGTTGCGCCGTGTAGTCGAACACCGAAGGGCGCGTGATGAACAGCGAGCCGCGCGATGCGAGTTCGCCCAGGCTGAACGGCGGCACCGGACCGGACGCGCTGCCGAAGCTGACCATCATGCCGAGCGGCGCCAGACTGTCGAGCGAGGCCGCGAAGGTGTCCTTGCCGACCGAATCGTAGACCACCGGCACGCCCGCTCCCCCGGTGATTTCCCGCACGCGCTCGGCGATGTTCTCGCGGCGGTAATGGATGACGTGCGCGCAGCCGTGCGCCTTTGCCAGCTCGGCCTTTTCGTCCGAACCGACGGTGCCGATCATCGTGACGCCGATCGCGCGCGCCCATTGGCAAGCGATCAGGCCGACGCCGCCAGCCGCGGCATGGAACAGGATGGTCTCGCCGCCCTGCAGGCGGAACGTGCGGCGGAACAGGTATTGCACGGTCAGGCCCTGCAGCATCATGGCCGCCGCCGTCTCGAAGCCGATCGCGTCCGGCAGCCGCACCAGCGCCGCCGCCGGCATCACCCGCCGTTCCGCGTAGGCGCCGGGCGGACGCGCCGCGTAGGCCACGCGGTCGCCCGGCCGCACATGCGTCACCCCTGCGCCGACCGCTTCCACCACGCCTGCGCCTTCCATGCCAAGGCCGCCGGGCAAGGGCATCTTGTACTCGCCGGTACGGAAATACACGTCGACGAAATTCAGTCCGCACGCGGCCTGGCGCAGCAGCGCTTCGCCCGGGCCGGGCGCGCCCACCTCGATGTCCACGTATTCCATCACTTCCGGACCGCCGGTCCGGGAAATCCTGATTGCCTTCGCCATCGTCTGCCTTTCCGGGATGTGTTCCGCCGTCAGAAAGTGCCTGGATAGGCACCGCCGTCGAGCAGGATGTTCTGGCCGGTGATGTAGCCCGCATGCCGGCTGCACAGGAAGGCACAGGCGGCACCGAATTCCTGCGGCGTACCGAAGCGCTGCGCCGGATTGCCTGTCCGCCGCGCCGCGCGCACCTGGTCGACCGTCTTGCCGGTCGCCTGCGCGGACGACGCGAACAGCGCAACCAGCCGGTCGGTGTCGAAGGCGCCGGGCAGCAGGTTGTTGATCGTCACGTCGTGCGCCACCGTCTTGCGCGCCAGCCCGGCGACGAAACCGGTCAGGCCGGAGCGCGCGCCGTTGGACAGGCCGAGGATGTCGATCGGCGCCTTCACCGCGCTCGACGTGATGTTGACGATGCGGCCGAAGCGGCGCGCCATCATGCCGTCGACGGTCGCCTTGATCAGCTCGATCGGCGTCAGCATGTTGGCGTCCAGCGCGGCGATCCAGTCCGCGCGCGTCCAGTCGCGGAAGTTGCCGGCCGGCGGACCGCCGGCATTGGTGACCAGGATGTCCAGCTGCGGGCAGGCGGCCAGCGCCTGGGCGCGGCCTTCGGGAGTCGTGATGTCGGCCGCGACGGCCGTCGCGTCTCCGCCGGCCGCGCGGATGGCCTGCACGGCCTGCTCCAGCACGTCGGCGCGGCGCGCGACCATCGTCACCCGCACGCCTTCGGCCGCCAGCGCTTCGGCGCAGCCGCGTCCGAGCCCGCGGCTTGCCCCGCATACCAGTGCGGATTTGCCTTCGATACCGAGATCCATGCCCTGCCTTTCACCCTTTCATCGTCCGGCGCATCGTCCGCGTGCGCCGCGCCGGACGATGATATACCGTGCGGGGAAAGCCGTTGCGGGCTCTTCCCGGTACGAAAACGGCAGCAAGACGGAAAGCCGTCGGGGCAATTCAGAACAGATGGCCGAGCTTGACGGCCTTGGTCGCCAGGTAGCGTTCGTTGTGGGGATTGCGGTTGACGATCAGCGGCACGCGCTCGGCCACCTTCACGCCCAGTTGTTCCAGCGCGGCGATCTTGCGCGGATTGTTGGTCATCAAGCGCAGCGTGGCGATTCCCAGATGCTTGAGCATCGGCTGGCACAGCCGGTAGCTGCGCTGGTCGGCCTTGAAGCCAAGCCGCTCGTTGGCTTCCACCGTGTCGGCGCCCTGATCCTGCAGCTGATACGCGCGAATCTTGTTGGCCAGGCCGATGCCGCGCCCTTCCTGGCGCAGGTAGAACAGCGCGCCGCGGCCTTCTTCCGCGATCTTCTGCAGCGCCGCCTCCAGTTGCGGCCCGCAGTCGCAGCGCAGGCTGAACAGCGCGTCGCCGGTCAGGCACTCGGAGTGGATGCGCGCCAGCACCGGCGCGCCGTTCGCCACGTCGCCGAGCGTGATGGCGACGTGTTCCTTGCCCGTTCCCTGCTCGACGAAGGCGTGCAGCCGAAAGGTCGCCCACGGCATCGGCAGGATGCACGATGCGACGTAGTCGAGTTCGGCTGCGGACGGGGCGGCCGTGTTGACGGTCGCGGAAACGAGACTGGGCTTCATGGCAAACGATATCGATCAATCAACAAACGCAGCAGATGCGACGCACCCGCTGCGTTTTCTCCTGCTGCAAGGACGAAGGATATCAGGCCGGCAGCAATTCGTTGATGATGCCGCGCGTCTGCGCCAGCGCCTTTTCCACGCCGGCCTCGCCCATCGCCAGCCCTTCGCTGCGGACGAACGTCACGTCGCTCAGGCCGATGAAGCCCAGCACCGCGCGCAGGTAGGTGCCGAGGAAATCCATTGGGCTTGCGCTGTAGACGCCGCCGCTGGAGGTGAACACGTACACCTTCTTGCCGGTGACCAGCCCGACCGGACCCTGGTCCGAATACTTGAACGTCACGCCGGCGCGCGCCACTTGGTCGATCCACGCCTTCAGGCCGGACGGCACCGAGAAGTTGTACATCGGCGCGCCGATCACGATGACGTCGGCGTCGAACAGTTCCTTTACCAGCGTATCGGACAGTTTCACGATGTCGGCCTGTTGCGGCGTGCGCTGCTCGGCCGGCGTGAAGAAGGCGCCCAGCGTCTGCTCGTCCAGGTGCGGCAGCGGCTGCGCGGCCAGGTCGCGCTCGACGATGCGCACGCCGGGCTCCACCGCTTTCCATTTGTCGAGAAATTCCTCGGTCACCTTGCGGGAAATGGAACCGTTGTGGCGGACGCTGCTGTTGATGTGAAGAATCGTGGTCATGATGTGCTCGCTTTCCTTGTCGTTGAAGATGCCGCTTGGCGGCGTCGTGTCGGGACACGTCGTCGTGTCGTTGCAGGCATCGTAGGACAGGTTTAGCATTCATAAAACCCACATTGTTTAGCTAAATAGCATCGATTTTTTGAATATGAGAGATCCCGGCCTGCCGACGCTGGACCAGTTGCGCGTATTCGTCACCGTCATCGACTGCGGCAGCTTCTCGCGCGCCGCCGCCGCGCTGCACCGCACGCAATCGGTGGTCAGCTACACCATTGCCAATCTGGAAGCGCAGTTGAACGTGGCGCTGTTCGACCGCAGCAAGCGCAAACCCACGCTGACCGACGCCGGCAAGGCGCTGCTGGCGGACGCGCGCAGCGTCGGCCTGAAGGTCGACGCGATGCGCGCGCGGGCCAAGACGCTGAGCCTGGGGCTGGAGGCGGAAGTGTCGATCGCGGTCGACGTGATGTTCCCGAACTGCGGGCTCGTCGAAGCGTTGCGGGCGTTCCAGGAAAAATTTCCCACCGTCGGCCTGCGCCTGCGCATCGAGGCGCTGGGCGCCGTCATGCATCTGGTCGGCGAGCGCGTGTGCCAGATCGGCATCACGGGACCCATGCTCGACTTTCCCGACGTCTACCAGCACCGCCAGCTCGGCCACATCACGATGATCCCGGTCGCGGCGCAGTCCCATCCGCTCGCGCAGATCCGGGGCGTGATCCCGATCGACGTCGCGCGCGAGCACATCCAGTTGGTCCTGACCGACCGCAGCCAGCTGACGGCCGGGCAGAATTTCGGCGTGATCGCGGTGCGCGACTGGCGGCTCGGCGATCTCGGCGCCAAGCACATGCTGCTGCTGAACGGCCTGGGCTGGGGCTCGATGCCGGAAGAGATGGTGCACGAGGATGTGCAGTCCGGCCGGCTGGTGCGCCTGAAGCTGGCCCACATGGACAGCGGGCAGTATGCGCTGCACATGATCCACCGCGCCGACGACGCGCCGGGACCGGCCGGACGCTGGCTGATGCAATACTTCATCGACATGCGCGAAGTCATTCCCGCGGCCGGCACCTGACTACGCCGCGCGGCCGTCCGCCATGCCTTTTTGGGACGCCGGATACAGGCCCGCGGCCGATTCCGGGCAAGTCCGCTGTGATAAAATCGCCGCCTCGTTTACAGCTCACTCAACGAAAGACATTCGTCATGGCAGGACACAGCAAATGGGCCAACATCCAGCATCGTAAAGGCCGTCAGGACGAAAAGCGCGGCAAGATCTGGACCCGTTTGATCAAGGAAATCACCGTCGCGGCGCGCATGGGCGGCGGTGATCCGGCAACCAATCCACGCCTGCGGCTGGCCATCGACAAGGCTGCCGATGCCAACATGCCGAAGGACAACGTCACGCGCGCGATTCAGCGCGGCACCGGCAGCCTGGAAGGCGTGAACTACGAGGAAATCCGCTACGAAGGCTACGGCATCAACGGCGCCGCCATCATCGTCGACTGCCTGACGGACAACCGCGTGCGTACCGTGGCCGAAGTACGCCACGCCTTTGCCAAGTTCGGCGGCAACATGGGCACCGAAGGCTCCGTCGCCTTCCTGTTCCAGCACTGCGGCCAGTTCTACTTTGCGCCGGGCACCGACGAAGACAAGCTGATGGAAGCCGCGCTCGAAGCCGGCGCCGAGGACGTGGCCACCGACGACGAAGGCGGCATCGAAGTGCTGTGCGCGCCGGGCGACTTCTCCGCCGTGAAGGATGCGCTGGAAGCCGCCGGCTTCAAGGCCGAACTGGCCGAAATCACGATGAAGCCGTCCACCGAGACCGTATTCCAGGGCGAGGACGCCGTCAAAATGCAGAAGCTGCTCGACGCGCTGGAAAATCTCGACGACGTGCAAGAGGTCTATACCAATGCGGTGATCGAGGAATAGATGGATCGAAAGCGGACGATGTCCGCTTTTTTAATGAATTTTTGACGAACCGAACAACCTCGGCAGCCGACCACCGGTGCCGCAACAGTCAAACAGCCAGGCAACACTTCCCATGAAAATTCTCGTAGTCGGCTCAGGCGGCCGCGAACACGCCCTCGCCTGGAAACTGGCGCAGTCCGAACGCATCCAGATGGTCTACGTCGCCCCGGGCAACGGCGGCACCGCGCTGGACGAGCGGCTGGAAAACGTGCCGATCACCGATCCGCAGGCGCTGGCCGACTTCGCGCAGAAGGAACACGTGGCGCTGACCGTCGTCGGGCCAGAAACGCCGCTGGCCGCCGGCATCGTCAACATCTTCCGCGACAAGGGACTGAAAATCTTCGGTCCGACGCGCGAGGCGGCGCAGCTGGAAAGCTCGAAGGATTTCGCCAAGGCCTTCATGCAGCGCCACGGCATCCCGACGGCTGCGTACCAGACCTTCTCCGAGGTCAACGCCGCCCATGACTACATCAACCAAAAAGGCGCGCCCATCGTCATCAAGGCCGACGGCCTGGCAGCCGGCAAGGGCGTGGTCGTCGCCATGACGCGCGAGGAAGCGCACGATGCCGTCGAGATGATGTTGTCGGACAACAAGCTCGGCGATGCCGGCGCGCGTGTCGTGATCGAGGAATTCCTGGCCGGCGAGGAAGCCAGCTTCATCGTCATGGTCGACGGCAGGAACATCCTCCCGCTGGCGACCAGCCAGGACCACAAGCGCCTGCGGGATCGCGACGAAGGCCCGAACACCGGCGGCATGGGCGCGTATTCGCCCGCGCCCATCGTCACGCCGGCGCTGCATGCGCGCGTGATGCGCGAGATCATCCAGCCGACCGTGCAGGGCATGGCCAAGGACGGCATCCCGTTCACCGGCTTCCTGTACGCCGGCCTGATGATCGACGAGAAGGGCAACCCGAAGACGCTGGAATTCAACTGCCGCATGGGCGACCCGGAAACGCAACCGATCATGGCGCGCCTGAAGACGGACCTGGTGAGCGTGATGGAACACGCCATCGGCGGCACGCTGGATACCGTCGAACTCGAATGGGATCGCCGCACCGCGCTCGGCGTGGTGATGGCGGCCGCCGGCTATCCGGAATCGCCGCGCAAGGGCGACGTCGTCACCGGCATCGCGGCAGAGACGCCGGACAGCGTGACCTTCCATGCCGGCACCGTGCTGGAAGGCAAGACGCTGAAGACGTCCGGCGGCCGCGTGCTGTGCGTGGTCGGCCTCGGCGACAGCGTGAAGATGGCACAGAAGAAGGCCTACGAAACGGTCGAACAGATCCACTTCGACGGCATGCAGTTCCGCCGTGACATCGGCTGGCGCGCGCTGAAACGGCCGTGACCGGTATTCGGCATCGCCGCGGCATGGGGCCGCGTTCCGAGGCGCATCCCGCTTCCGCGCGCCGCGCCGGCCGCCGCCTGCTCCCGGCACCGATGCTGGCGCTGCTGCTGACCGCGCAACTGTCGCCAGCCCACGCAACGCCCGACATCGACGCCGGCCGGCGCACCTTCCAGCAAGTCTGCGCGCAATGCCACCAGATCGGACCTTCTGCGCGCGCCGGCTACGGCCCCGAGCTGAACGGCATCATCGGCAGGCCCTCCGCTTCCACCGACTATCACTATTCCGCCGCGATGCGGAACGCGCACATCGTGTGGACCGCGGACAAGCTGCGCGCCTTCCTGCACGGTCCGGACGACCTCGTGCCGGGCACGAAGATGAGTCTGTCCGGCTTCTGGACCAGCCGCGACCTGGACAACCTGATCGGCTATCTGCGCACCGTCAAGGCCAACGGCCTAAGCAGCCAATAGCACGGCGGCCAAGGTCCCCGCCGCCGGATGCGCCGCGACAGCAGGTACAATCGCAAGCTGTCTTTCCCCATATGCCGATGCCGACTTCCCCTTCCTCCTCCCACGTGGTGCGCGCCTACCTGCAGGACCTGCAGGCGCGCATCGTCGCCGCGCTGGAAGCCGTCGACGGCCGGCCCTTCCTCGCCGATGCCTGGCAGCGCGCGGAAGGCGGCGGCGGCCTCTCGCGCATCATCGAGGAAGGCGGCGTGTTCGAACGCGGCGGCGTCGGCTTCTCGCACGTGCTCGGCACGAAGCTGCCGCCCTCGGCCGCCGCCAGCCGCCCGGAACTGGCCGGCCGCGACTGGGAAGCGATGGGCGTGTCGCTGGTGCTGCATCCGCGCAATCCGTATGCGCCAACCGTGCACATGAACGTGCGCTTCTTCCTCGCCGGCGCCGAGGACAAGGAACCGGTGTGGTGGTTCGGCGGCGGCATGGACCTGACGCCGTACTACGGTTTCGAGGAAGATGCGCAGCACTTCCATCGCACCTGCCGCGACGCGCTGCAGCCTTTCGGCGACGGCGTGCATGCGCGCTACAAGCAATGGTGCGACGAGTATTTCTATCTCAAACACAGGCAGGAGCCGCGCGGCGTCGGCGGCATCTTCTTCGACGATCTGAACGAAGGCGGCTTCGCGCGCTGCTTCGCGTTGTTGCGCAGCGTCGGCGACCGCTTCCTCGACGCCTACCTGCCGATACTCGAGCGGCGCAAGGACCAGCCCTACGGCGAACGCGAACGCGATTTCCAGGCCTACCGGCGCGGCCGCTACGTCGAATTCAACCTGGTGTTCGACCGCGGCACGCTGTTCGGCTTGCAGTCCGGCGGACGCACCGAATCGATCCTGATGTCGATGCCGCCGCTGGCCCGGTGGCGCTACGACTGGCAGCCGCAACCCGGCAGCGCCGAAGCCCGGCTGTACACGGACTTCCTGGTCCGCCGCGACTGGACATGACGACCGCGACGCCATGCATCGCCGTGCTGGGCGGCAGTTTCGATCCGCCGCACAATGGTCATCTCGCGCTGGCCCGCCACTTCACCGACCTGCTGCATCCCGATGCCCTGCGTGTCGTGCCGGCCGGCAACCCCTGGCAGAAACAGCCGTTGCAGACGCCGGCGCAGGACCGCGCCGCGATGGCACGCGCAGCCTTCGCCGGCATGCCGATACCGGTCATCGTCGACGAGCAGGAAATCCAACGTCCCGGCCCCAGCTACACCGTCGATACGCTGCATGCGCTGCGCACGGAACTCGGACCGTCGGCATCCATCGCGCTGCTGATGGGCGCCGACCAGCTGCAGCGTCTGCACACCTGGCACGCGTGGCGCCAGCTGTTCGCACAAGCCCATCTGTGCGTGGCGACCCGTCCCGGCTTCGACATGCGCACCGCGGACGACGCGGTTGCGGCCGAGTTCGCCAGGCGGACCGCGCCGCCCGAGCAACTGCGCACCACGCCGCACGGCCTGACGCTGCTGTCGCATGACCTGGCCGCCGACATCTCGGCGACTGCGCTGCGCGCCATGCTGCGACGGGGAGAACGTCCTGTTTCGCAGCTTCCGTGCGGGGTGCTAGACTATATCGAACAACATCACCTCTATCGAGATTAATGGATATCAAGAAACTGCAAGCTGTGGTCATCGACGCGCTGGAAGACGTCAAGGCACAGGACATCAAACTGTTCGACACCGTGCATCTGACCAGCCTGTTCGACCGGCTCGCAGTGGCATCCGGCACGTCCAACCGCCAGACCAAGGCGCTGGCCGCCTCGGTGCGCGACAAGGTCAAGCAGAACGGCGGTAGCATCGTCAGCATCGAGGGCGAAGACACCGGCGAATGGGTGCTGGTCGACCTTGGCGACATGATCGTCCACATCATGCAACCGGCGATCCGCGCCTACTACCGCCTGGAAGAAATCTGGGGCGACAAGGAAGTCAAGTTCGGTGCAGCCAAGCGCACCGGCAGCCGGGCCGCGGCATCGGACCAGGCCGCGCCGAAGAAAACGACGCGACGCGCCGCCACGGCCAAGGCGGAAGACGACGAACCGAAGCAACCCGCTCGCAAGACCGTGGCAAGGAAAACCGCGACGGGCGACGAAGAAAAACCGGCCAGGAAGACCGCAGCCAGGAAAGCCGTCGGCAAGACCGTCAAGGTCGCGCCCAGCAAGACGGTAGACGCCTACAAGAAATTGGCCGCCAAAAAGGCGGCCGTGAAGAAAGCGCCTGCGACGAAGGCCCCGGCGAAGAAAGCCGCCGCCAAGCGCGCGCCCGCAAAGAAAACCCGTTCCGCCGAATAAGCGTCCGCCATGCAGCTTGTCATCGCTGCGGTGGGCCACAAGATGCCGTCCTGGATCACCAGCGGCTTCGACGAATATGCCAAGCGCATGCCGGCCGACTGCCGCCTCGTGCTGAAGGAAATCAAGCCGGTCGAACGCTCTGGCAGCAAGACGGCGGAAACCGCGATGGCGCTGGAGCGCGAACGCATCGAAGCGGCGCTGCCGAAGGGCGCGCGCCTCGTCGCGCTGGACGAGCGCGGCCGCGATCTCACTTCGGTGCAGCTGGCGCAGCAGCTGACCCAATGGCAGCGCGACGGGCGTGACGTGGCCTTCGTGATCGGCGGCGCCGACGGCCTCGACGCCGGGTTCAAGGCAAAAGCCGATATGATGCTGCGTATCTCCAGCCTCACGCTGCCGCACGGCATGGTGCGCGTGCTGCTGGCGGAACAGCTATACCGCGCGTGGTCGATCACGCAGAACCATCCCTATCACCGGGTTTGACGCCGATGAAACCGATTCCGAACAAAATCTACCTGGCATCGAAAAGTCCGCGCCGCCGCGAACTGCTGCGGCAGATCGGCATCGACTTCGAACTGCTGATGCTGCGCGACCATACGCCGCGCGGCCCGGAAGTCAGCGAAGTCGCGCTGCCGAACGAACGCGCGGAGGATTACGTGCAGCGCGTGACGATGGAAAAGGCCATGTTCGCGCAGCAGACCATGTGGTGGCGCAAGCTGCCGCAGCGCCCCATTCTCTCCGCCGACACCACCGTCGTGCTCGACGGCCGCATCCTCGGCAAGCCGGCCGACGAGGCGGAAGCGATCGACATGATCCGTTCGCTGTCCGGCCGCACGCACCAGGTGCTCACGCACGTCGTCGTGCTGCACAACGACCAGACCTACCAGACCACGCAGCGTTCCGACGTCGCCTTCGCCACGTTGTCCGACCAGGCGATCCGCTGCTACTGCGCGACCGCCGAACCCTACGACAAGGCCGGCGGCTACGGCATCCAGGGGCAGGCGGCGCTGTTCATCCAGGACATCGCCGGCAGCTATTCCGGCATCATGGGCCTGCCGCTGTTCGAAACCGGCAAGCTGCTGGAACAGGCCGGCCTGCGCATCCTATGAGCGAAGACATCCTCGTCAACGTCACCCCGCAGGAAACCCGCGTCGCGCTCGTGCTGCAGGGCGCCGTGCAGGAACTGCACATCGAGCGCACGCAATCGCGCGGCATCGCCGGCAACATCTATCTCGGCAAGGTGGTGCGCGTGCTGCCCGGCATGCAGTCCGCCTTCATCGACATCGGCCTGGAACGCGCCGCCTTCCTGCACATCGCCGACATCTGGGAGGCACGCTCGCACGACGGCACGCCGAGCTCGCCGCTGCCGATCGAACGCCTGCTGGCCGACGGCCAGGCAATCACCGTGCAGGTGATCAAGGATCCGATCGGCACCAAGGGCGCCAGGCTCTCCACGCAGATCTCGATCGCCGGCCGCATGCTGGTCTACCTGCCGCAGGACGCGCACATCGGCGTGTCGCAGCGCATCGAGAACGAAGCCGAGCGCGAGCAGCTGCGCGAGAAAGTGCAGAAGCTGATGAAGCCGGGCGAGAAAGGCGGCTTCATCATCCGCACGATGGCCGAGGACGCCTCCAACCGCGATCTGCAGAACGACGTCGAATACCTGCGCAAGACGTGGGCCAACATCACGCAGATGGCCAAGACGCAGCCGGCGCCGTCGCTGCTCTATCAGGATCTGAACCTGGCGCAGCGTGTGATGCGCGACCTGGCCAACGAGAACACCTCCATCATCCAGGTCGACTCGCGCGAGAATTATCTGAAACTCAAGCAGTTCGCCGAGCTGTACACGCCGTCGGTGGTCTCCAAGCTGGTCCACTATCCGGGCGAGCGCCCGCTGTTCGACCTGTACGGCGTGGAAGAGGAAATCCAGCGCGCGCTGGGCCGGCGCGTGGACCTGAAATCCGGCGGCTACCTGATCGTCGACCAGACCGAGGCGATGACCACCATCGACGTCAACACCGGCAGCTTCGTCAACGGCCGTAACTTCGACGACACCGTGTTCAAGACCAATCTCGAAGCGTCGCATGCGATCGCGCGCCAGCTGCGCCTGCGCAACCTGGGCGGCATCATCATCCTGGATTTCATCGACATGGAGAATCCGGAGTACCGCGCCGCCGTGCTGAGCGAACTGCAGCGCGCACTGGCGCGCGACCGCACGAAAATCTCGGTGTCCGGCTTCTCCGCGCTCGGCCTGGTGGAAATGACGCGCAAACGCACGCGCGAGTCGCTCGCCCACATCCTGTGCGAACCCTGCCCCGCCTGCGGCGGCCGCGGCCAGGTGAAGACCGCGCGCACCGTCTGCTACGAAATCCTGCGCGAGCTGACGCGCGAGGCCAAGCAGTTCAATCCGCGCGAGTTCCGCATCCTCGCCTCGCAGGTGGTGATCGACATGTTCCTGGAAGAGGAATCGCAGCATCTCGCGATGCTGAGCGACTTCCTGCAGAAGCCGATTTCGCTGCAGGTGGAATCGCTGTATCACCAGGAGCAGTACGACATCATCCTGATGTAAGGATAAGGATGCATCCTGCTCGCCGGATGCGTTTTAATGCAATCGCCGCGGCATAGTCTCGGAACATCGCAAACAGCCATCGTATTGCCAGAAGCAGTACGGCCCACCCCAAAGAGGACTTGTTCTTCGTCGCTGCAGGCGAAGAACAAGTCTTGCAAAAGCACAAGCGCAATCGCTTACTCCTTGCGCGTCGTGCCGTCCGCTGCAGTCGCTGTTCCTGTTCCGGATGCCACTCCGGTCGTGCCGGTCGCGCCTTCGCGCGGCACCGTGCGGGTATCGCCCGCGCCTGCGCCGATGTCGGCGTCGCCCAGGCCGGTTCCGCCCGCAGCGGCGGCGCCGGTGGCAGCACCCGGACCGTCGCGGCGCCTCTTGTCTTTCGTCACGTCCTTGTCGCCACCTGCATTGCCGCGGCTGCCGGCATCCCGCGCGCCGGCCGCCGCATCAGTGCCGCCTGCCGACGCCACCGCGGCCGCCGTTCCGCCGACGCCGTCATCGCGACGCGCTCGCGACTGTACGACTGAATCCGCAGCATCGTTGCGCTGTGCCGCCACTGCGCGTCTCACGTCGGTCGTCGGTGTCGGGCCTTCCTTGCCACCTTGCATATTGCGTTCCGTCGTTTCACGGTTGCCTGTCATGATGTATCTCCTTGTCGATTTTGTTGTTGCCGTCAGGCCCTTCGCCTGCCGTCAATGGACGAACGCAATGTCGTGCTTCAGGCGCGACGCCGCGATGCAACCGTAGCTGTGGCGGCGAAAACCCACACAGTCCCGCCGTACCGCTCAGCTGGACTTGTTGCCCGGTTCGTTTTCACGTTCGCCGTAGCTGCCATTGCCGCAATGCGGGCATCTGGGAATCTTCTCCCCCGCCTTGACGTGCGTCGTCCTGCGGCACTTTTCGCACCGGAAATCGCCGGTCTTCTGCGCCTTCTCGCCTGCCTTCGCTGCCATCGCCGCCGCTCCTTCCATTGCGCCTGAATTATGGTTCAGCTCCGTCTGCCTTAAGAACGTTTGTCCGGCCAGACGTTTGAATGTTCCCTTCCGGGGAAACGCGCGGCGCATCGTGTGCAGGCGGCAATGTCGCGCATGCGCAGCAGCGGCCGGCGCCGCCGCAAGTTTTTATAAAGATGATGTCGAGTTCGAACCGGCAAACCGATTCCACGTCCAAGTCCATCCATCGTCTTCGGCGCACACCCACACGCAGTGCATCCTGTGGAACAGTACGACTGGCATGGCGATGGAACAGGAAGACCGACGAACCATCCCCCATGCAAAGGAAAGGAAGACATCATGCAACCACAACAGGTGAAAAACGCATTCCCACCCATCGCGCAGCATATCGACGAGGCGGCACGGCTATGCCAGACCAGCAGCAACGTTCCGGAAGAACTGCGCAAGTCGGTGAGCGAGCTCGCACGCGAATCCGGACAGGCCAAGTCAACGCTGGCACAGGAGCAGAACGAGCAGAACATCGTCGCCTGCGTGGACCGGCTGGAGAAGCTGGCGGATCGCGCGATGCAGGCGTGCAAGCAGTCAGGCAACAACATCGACGAACCGCTGCGTCAGGCGGTATGGCAGGCGCATGGCGGGCTTTCCGACCTGAAGCATCGCGTGCACGAGCCGGTCGGCACTTGAGAAGCCCGGCCATTCCGTCGACCGTTCGTTCGCCTTGGCAACGCAGATGCGCATCCGAGCGGCACATGCAAGATCGCTGCCCGGCCGTCAAGACAAGCGCCACGCGCCAATTTCCATGAAGCAGGAGCAGAGATACGGAAAGCCGAACGGCGCCACGCCGTTTCATTTGATGGAAGGAACTGCCATGAGCCTGACACTGACCTCCACCGCCTTCACCGACGGCGAGGCAATTCCGCTGCGCCATACCGCGGACGGCGAAAACATTTCGCCGCCGCTGTCCTGGGCCGGCGCGCCGGCGAATGCCAAGAGCCTGGTGCTGACGCTCGAAGATCCCGATGCGCCGGATCCCGACGCACCGGAAAGAATCTGGACGCACTGGGTGCTGTACGATCTTCCCACCCGCGATTCTGGACTAAGACAGGATGCCGCCTCGGCCGACCTGCCGCCGGGCACGAAGGAAGGATTGAACGACTGGGGCAAGACCGGCTATGGCGGTCCGCAGCCGCCGACCGGACGGCACCGGTATTTTTTCCGGCTTCATGCGCTGGATGTCGTGCTGCCCGAGCTGAACCATCCTGACCGGACCAGGCTGGAAGAGGCGATGCAGGGCCACGTCCTCGCAAGCGCGAGCCTGCTGGGCACTTACCAGCATTAAACGTACGCCGGGCCGGCCGCCATTCCGGCCCGCGGCGCTATCGCATCGCGCCACTCCCAGACCGTACACCGGACCGCGAAAGGCAACGAAACGAGGCGATCCGCGCATCCATTCAATACGCGGCGCTACAACTCGCCGAGCACGTGCTGCGCCAGCACCTTCGCCTCCTCCAGCGCTCCCTCGAAGGTATCCGAAACGTCTATCGTCCTGTGCTCGATCTGCCGATCCGATGGCCGGTCCTCGCGCAGGAGCGCGACCATGCCCTGATACTTTCCGCTGGCCAGCTCTTCCACGCTGGCCTCGGCCTTCCAGTTTCCCTTTTGGAAGATCACCGCCTGTGCCGCTTGTGCCATGTCGCTCTCCTTCGCAAGAATCGTCGCCGCCATTGCCGTATCGAGTGCAAATGCAGCGGGACGTTCGCAAGAATCACGGCGATTTTGTGCCCGGGCCGGACGGTTCCGTCCGCCGGCATGCAGATACGGCAAGCCGGGGAGCGATAAGGAGAACAAGCGGCAGAACAGGCGGAAGAACAGGCAAAGTCAGCGAGGCGCCGCGCGGCGCAGGCCGTTGTAGTCGAGCTTGGCGCGGCGCTTGTCGGAACCCAGCAACAGCCGGCCGAGCGCGCTGTCGCGATGCGGATCGCCGAAGTGGTACAGCGCCGTCGCGCGCAGCCGGTGCGGCGCGCACCAGTCGTTCGCGTGTAGGCTGCAATAACCCCAGAAAAGATAGACGTTGCCGGGCACCAGCTTGATCGTCATCGGCTTCAGCAACTGGCGCTGCACAGCGAAAGCGGTCAGCTTCTGGCTAAGCCTATTGTGCAGGACGGCCTTTTCCACCACGTTCGCCAGCACGCTGCGCCGCACCGGGCGGATGTTGGCGAAGCTGATCAGGTGGCCGCAATCGCTGTCGCCTTCGGGAATGAAGAGCGGTACCAGCGCCGTGACGACGCTGCCGTCGAAATGGTAAAAGTGCGATTCCCTGCGCCCGCTCTGTCCCTGCAGGCAGCGGATTACCGGAAAGATGCGTTCCTCGTCGTCCGCCGGCTTGCCCGCCGCAGTCCGGTAGAGATCGGCCAGCAGTTGTCTGAACGCGGACGAGGCGCCAAGTCCGCCGAGCACCGTGCCGTCCATCGACTCGATGCCGTGCAGCGCGAAGAATTCGGACGGACGCCGGTCCACCTCACCCAGCACCTGATCCTGCGCCTGCCGCAGCTGCGCGGCGGACAGGAAATCCGGGAGCACCGCAAACCCGTTTCGATCCATCTCCTGACCCAGGCGCGTGGCCGCCTGGGGAGCAAGGGCCGCGAAGTTCGATGTGAAGTCCATTGGTTGTCGCCATGCGGGCGCTGATGCCGGCTGGACCCTCCCATCGGTTTCGGACTGGAATCAAGCGGAATGGTTCAAACCGCGTCGCGCCCTTGCCGGCAAGAGCCGGACAGCGCGTTGAGTTGCGTAGAGAAAACAAGAAAAGCATGCCGCGCAAGAAAACGGCGCGACCGTGCAGTTGCCGGCTAAGCCCCCGTATCGGCGAACTGCAGCTTGTACAGGTTCGCATAGACGCCGTTGCGCTGCAGCAGCTCCTGGTGCGAACCGACCTCGGCGATCTCGCCTTCCACCAGCACGGCGATGCGGTCGGCGCGTTCGACGGTCGACAGCCGGTGCGCGATGACCAGGGTGGTGCGGCCGCGCATCAGTTCGTCCAGCGCTGCCTGCACCGCGCGTTCGGCTTCGGAATCCAGCGCCGAGGTAGCCTCGTCAAGAATCAGGATGGGCGCATCCTTGTAGATCGCGCGCGCGATCGCCAGGCGCTGGCGCTGGCCGCCGGACAGCCGACCGCCATTGTCGCCGATCATCGTTTCCAGTCCCTCCGGCAGGCCGGCGATCACGTCGTCCAGGTGCGCCGCCTTGGCAGCGGCCTGCACGCGCGCACGATCGGGCGCGGGATCGCCATAGGCGATGTTGGCGGCGACGGTATCGTCGAACAGCACCACGTGCTGGCTGACCATCGCGATCTGGCTGCGCAGGCTGTGCAACGCGATCGTTTCGATCGAGATGCCGTCCAGCCGTATCTCGCCTTCGGCAATCGGATAGAAGCCCGGCACCAGGCTGACCAGCGTGGTCTTGCCGCCGCCCGACATGCCGACGAAAGCCATGGTTTGGCCCGGCATCACGGTGAGATTGATGCCGCGCAGCGCCCGCTTCCGGTGGCCCGGATACGAGAAGCTGAGGTCGACGAAATCCAGCCGGCCCTGCGCACGGCCGGGCAGCGCATGGCCGTCGGTGCGTTCCGGCTCTTCGTCGATCAGGCCGAACACGCCTTCCGCCGCCGTCAGGCCGCGCTGCAGCGGGCCGTTCACTTCGGCGATGCTCTTCAGCGGCGCCAGCAGCATCAGCATCGCGGTGATGAAGGAGACGAAGCCGCCGACCGTGGTCTGGTTGTGGTCGGACTGGATCAGCGCGATCACGATCACCACGGCAACCGCGCACGCGGCCATGATCTGCGTGACCGGTGTGGTGGCCGCCAGCGAGCTGACCATGCGCATCGAATAGCTGCGCAGCTTGTCGGCGCGCTTCTCGAAGCGCTCCTGCTCGTACTGCTGGCCGCCGAAGATCTTGATGACCTGGTTGGCGCGCGTGGTTTCCTCCAGCACCTGCGTCAGCTCGCCGTTCACGCGCTGATATTCGCGCGTCAGGCGCCGCACGCGCTGGCCGGTCAGGCGCACCACGGTGGCGACCAGCGGCAGCAGCACCAGCGCCACCAGCGTCAGCCGCCAGTTCAGCCACAGCAGAAAGCACATCAGGCCGACCACCGTCAGCGAATCGCGGATCAGCGGCACCAGGATGCGCGTGATCATGTCGATCACCTGCTGCACTTCCAGCATCATCGAATTGATCACGCGCCCGACCGAATGCCGCTCATAGAAGCCGAGTGGCAAGTCCAGCATGCGACTGAACATGCGCAGCCGCAGGTCGGTCAGCAGGCGCGACGTGACCCACGTCATCATATAGGTGGTGGTGAAGGTCGAAATGCCGCGCAGCACGAAGATGCCGATGATGGCGACCGGTACCAGCCACAGCGAAAAGTTCGGTTTGCCGCCAAAGCCCTTGTCCAGCAACACGCGCATGACGGCCGGGAACATCGGTTGAGTCGCGGCCGTCACGATCATGCCGAGCAGGGCCAGCAGCAGCCGCTGCTTGAACGGGCCCAGCATGCCGAACAGACGGCGCAGGTGCAAAGGGATTTTCATGGACAGATAGTTATCGATCGCCGCGCGGCGATGCGCTCCTTCTCGTTGGTATGCCGTGCGGAAGCGTTGCTCATTCGTAGGCGATCTGCACGTTCTGCTCGGAGAACAGCGCGATCAGCTTCTGCTTGATGTCGTCGTCGGGATTGATGCGCCACTGCTCCGACAGGCACAGCTCCGATTGTCCCAGCGTATTGGCGTAGCGGATGACGACCGGGCTGCCGTCGGGCCGCAGGGCGGGCTGCAGCGTCGTCATCAGCGCATTGACGTCGGCGCTGGCCTGCAGCGACAGCTTCACGCACTTGGCGTACTGGATGCGCGCGGCGGCGATGTCCATCACCTTGTCGGCATTCACGCGCAGGCCGCCGGAGAAGCGGTCTTCCGACACCTTGCCGAACACGGCGAGAAATTCGTCTTCCTTGAACAGGTGGCGGTTGGCGTCGTATACCTCGTTGAAGACGGTCACGTCGACCGTCGCGCTGCCGTCGTCCAGCGTGACGATGACCATGCGGCCGCGCTGCGTCATCTGCGTGCGCAGGCCGGAGATCACGCCGGCGAGCAGCCTGGGTTCGCGCGACGGCTCCAGGCTGGACAGCCTGATGCGCGCAAAGCGCCGCGCTTCCTCCGCATAGGTGTCGAACGGATGGCCGGACAGATAGAAGCCGAGCGCGGTCTTTTCTTCCGCCAGCCGCTGCTTGTCGCTCCACGGCGCGGTCTTCACGTAATCCGGCGTCGCGTCCAGCCCGCCGTCCTCACCGCCGAACAGGCTGACCTGGTTGGCCGCCGCTTCGGCCTGCTCCGCGCATTCGAGCGCGAAGCCGACCGAGGCCAGCAGCGTGGCGCGATCGACGCCGAAGCAGTCGAAGGCGCCGGCGCGGATCAGTGATTCGATGGTGCGGCGGTTGATCTGCTTCTTGTCGACGCGCTTGCAGAAATCGAACAGGTCGGTGAACGGCTGGCCCTGGCGCGCGACGATGATGGCGTCGATCGCGCCCTTGCCCGAACCCTTGACGGCGCCCAGGCCGTAGCGAATCTGCGTCGCCTTTTTACCGGGCTCGCCCACCGGCGTGAAGCGGTAATCCGAATGATTGATGTCCGGCGGCAGCAGCGTCAGGCCGCACACGTCGATCGCATCCTCGACTAGGATCTTGATCTTGTCGGTATCGTCCATCGCCAGCGACATGTTGGCTGCCATGAACGCGGCCGGGTGATGCGCCTTCAGATACGCCGTGTGGTAGGACAGGAGCGCGTAAGCGGCGGCGTGCGACTTGTTGAAGCCGTAGCCGGCGAACTTCTCCATCAGGTCGAAGATCTCGTCGGCCTTTTCCTGCGACAGACCGTTCTGCGCCGCGCCCTGGCGGAAGATCTCACGATGCTTGGCCATCTCCTCGGCCTTCTTCTTGCCCATCGCGCGGCGCAGCAGGTCGGCGCCGCCGAGCGAGTAGCCGCCGATCACCTGCGCCATCTGCATCACCTGTTCCTGGTAGACCATGATGCCGTAGGTCTCGGACAGGATGCCTTCGGTGCGCGGATCGGGATACTCGAATTTCTCGCCGTGCTTGCGCCGGCAGAAATCCGGAATCAGGTCCATCGGACCCGGGCGGTACAGCGCCACCAGCGCGATGATGTCCTCGAAACGGTCAGGCCGCGCGTCCTTCAGCATGCCTTGCATGCCGCGGCTTTCCAGCTGGAACACGGCGACGGTTTTCGCCTTCGTCAGCAGTTCGTAGGAGGCGCGATCGTCGAGCGGCAGTTTGGCGAGATCGAAATCCGCCAGAGCCGGGTCGAGGTCCTTGATGTAGCGCACCGCGCGGTCGAGAATCGTCAGCGTGGTCAGGCCCAGGAAGTCGAACTTGACCAGGCCGACGGCTTCCACGTCGTCCTTGTCGTATTGCGAAACGACGCCGGCATCGCCGCCCTGCGTATACAGCGGGCAGAAATCGGTCAGCTTGCCCGGTGCGATCAGCACGCCGCCGGCGTGCATGCCGATGTTGCGCGCGATGCCTTCGACCTGCTGCGCCAGCTCCAGCAGCTGCTTGACCTCTTCTTCCTTCTCGATGCGCTCGGCCAGCATCGGCTCTTCCTTGATCGCGTCGGCGATCGTCACCTGCTTGCCGGGCTTGAACGGAATCAGCTTGGAAATGCCGTCGCAGAAGTTGTAGCCGAAATCGAGCACGCGGCCGACGTCGCGCACCGCGCCTTTCGCCGCCATCGTGCCGAAGGTGGCGATCTGCGACACCGCATCCTTGCCGTAGCGCTCCTTCACGTACTGGATCACGCGATCGCGGCCTTCCTGGCAGAAATCGATGTCGAAGTCGGGCATCGACACGCGTTCCGGGTTCAGGAAGCGTTCGAACAGCAGGTTGTAGCGCAGCGGATCGAGATCGGTAATCAATAACGAGTACGCCACCAGCGAACCGGCGCCGGAACCGCGGCCCGGCCCGACCGGCACGCCGTTGTTCTTGGCCCACTGGATGAAGTCGGCCACGATCAGGAAGTAGCCGGGGAATTTCATCTTGATGATGGTGTCGGTCTCGAACTTCAGCCGCTCGACATAGCGCGGGCGCTGCCTTTCGCGCTCGGCCGGATCGGGATACAGATGTTCGAGCCGCATTTCCAGGCCGCGCTCGGCTTCCTGCACCAGGAATTCGTCGATCGACACGCCGTCCGGCGTCGGGAAATTCGGCAACTGCGGCTTGCCGAGTTCCAGCGTCAGGTTGCAGCGCTTGGCGATCTCGACCGAGTTAAGCAGCGCGTTCGGCATGTCGGCAAACAGTTCGGCCATCTCGGCCTGCGTCAGAAAGCGCTGCTGCTCGTTGAAGCGCTTGACGCGGCGCGGGTTGGCGAGAATTTCGCCTTCCGCAATGCAGGTGCGCGCCTCGTGCGCGATGAATTCCTCTTCCGACAGGAACTGCACCGGATGCGTGGCGACCACCGGCAGCTTCAGCTTGGCCGCCAGCGCGGCGGCCTGCCGCACGTGCGCATCCATGTTCGGCTGGCCGGCGCGCTGTACCTCGATATAGAAATGGTCCGGGAACAATTCGGCCCAGCGTTGCGCGGCGCGTTCGGCGCCGGCCAGGTTGCCGTTGTCGATCGCCACGCCGACGTCGCCGGAATGCGCGCCGGACAATACGATCAAGCCCTTCGGGCCTTCCGTCTTCGCCACCTCTTCCAGCCACTCGGGCCGGATTTCGGCGCGGCCGCGATGCAGATTGGTCAACCAGGCGCGCGACAGCAGGTCGCACAGCTGCAGGTAGCCGGTCTTGTTCTTCGCCAGCAACAGCAGGCGGAACGGCTTGTCGCGGTCGTTGTCGTTGCTGATCCAGGCGTCGCAGCCGACGATGGGCTTGACGCCGTTGCCGCGCGCCTCCTTGTAGAACTTCACCATGCCGAACAGGTTGGCCAGGTCGGTGAGCGCCAGCGCGGGCTGGTTGTCCTGCACGGCGGCCTGGACGGCGGCGTCGATGCGGACCAGGCCGTCGACGATGGAATATTCGGAATGCAGGCGGAGATGGATGAATTGCGGCGCGGTCATGGGCGGTATTCTAACGCGAGGCGACGGGCGGAAATGGATGTTGCGGCCGGAAACCGCGTTGTCGTTCCCGCGCAAGCCTCGCCGGCCGCCCGGCACCCAGCAGCACCTCACCTCCAGGCAAAACGGCCAAACCCGCGTACCTATTCCCCGAAGTTTTATAATGGCAGGCTTCCAACCGCCCACCGCGGCCGGAACCGCTTGTCATCCTGACACGCCTGAATACCGACATGCCATGCAAGCCAGCCACCCCATCGTCAACATCGCCGCCTACAAGTTCATCACCTTCGACGACACCGTCGCAAGGCGCCCGGCATTTCTGGCGAAATGCGACGAGCTCGGGCTGAAAGGCACGATCCTGCTGAGTCCCGAAGGCATCAACCTGTTCCTGGCCGGCACGCGCGCGGCGATCGACGGTTTCCTGTCCTGGCTGCGCGCCGATGCGCGCTTTGCCAACATCGAAGTCAAGGAAAGCCTGTCAGACGAACAGCCGTTCGACAAGATGCTGGTCAAGCTCAAGCGCGAAATCATCACGATGAAGCATCCGCTGATCAGGCCGGAGGAAGGCCGCGCCCCGATCGTCGATGCGCAGACGCTGAAGCGCTGGCTCGACCAAGGCCATGACGACGACGGCAAGCCGGTCGTGATGATGGATACGCGCAACGCCTTCGAAGTCGACGTCGGCACCTTCGACCGCACGCTGGACTACCGCATCGAGAAGTTCAGCGAATTCCCGGACGTCGTCGCGCGGCACAAGGACGAGCTGAACGGCAAGACCGTCGTCACCTTCTGCACCGGCGGCATCCGCTGCGAAAAGGCGGCGATCCACATGAAGAACGTCGGCTACGACCGCGTCTACCAGCTCGAAGGCGGCATCCTGAAATACTTCGAGGAAGTCGGCGGCGCGCACTACCACGGCGACTGCTTCGTGTTCGACCACCGTACCGCGCTGAACCCGAAGCTGGAGCCGAGCAGCGCGCCGGCCACCTGCCCGTCCTGCCACGCCGAAGTGACGCCGCGCGAGCAGCTGTCGCCCGCCTTCGTCGCCGGCAAGTCGTGCCCGCGCTGCGCGGACTAGCATTCAACCGATCACCACCAACGAGACAACCATGATCCCTATCGGCGACATCAAGGTCGACAACAGCCTGCCCTTCGTCCTGTTCGGCGGCATCAACGTGCTGGAATCACGCGATCTGGCGCTGCGGTCCTGCGAGGAATACGTGCGCGTGACCGGCAAGGTCGGCATTCCGTACGTGTTCAAGGCATCGTTCGACAAGGCCAACCGCTCGTCGATCCATTCCTACCGCGGCCCCGGCCTGGAAGAAGGCCTGCGCATCTTCGAGGACGTCAAGCAAGCCTTCGGCGTGCCGGTCCTCACCGACGTGCACGAACAGCATCAGGCCGCGATCGCCGCCGAGGTCGTCGACGTGCTGCAGCTGCCGGCCTTCCTCGCGCGCCAGACCGACCTCGTCACCGCCCTCGCGCAGACCGGGCGCGTCATCAACATCAAGAAGCCGCAATTCCTGAGCCCGACTCAGGTCGCCAACATCGTCGAAAAATTCAGGGAAGCCGGCAACGATCAGTTGATCCTGTGCGACCGCGGCACCTGCTTCGGCTACGACAACCTGGTGGTCGACATGCTGGGCTTCGGCGTGATGAAGAAGGTTTCCGGCAACCTGCCGGTAATCTTCGACGTCACGCATGCGCTGCAGCAGCGCGACCCGATGGGCGCCGCCTCCGGCGGCCGGCGCGAACAAGTGCTGGACCTGGCGCGCGCCGGCATGGGCGTCGGCCTGGCCGGCCTGTTCCTCGAAGCGCATCCCGATCCGAAGGCCGCCAAGTGCGACGGCCCGAGCGCGCTCCCGCTCGCCAAGCTGGAGCCGTTCCTGGCCCAATTGAAGCAGCTGGACGACCTGGTCAAGTCGTTCCCGGCACTCGACATCGAGGCCTGATCCGTTTCCCGTCGCATCGGCCGGCTGTCCGGCGTGCCGACGCAATCCTCCTGAAAGCCGCCGGGCACCGCCCGGCCGAGATTCATGGTGCGGCCGGGGCGTCGTACGGCACAGCGCGCCCGCCGCGCATGGCAAGCGCGGGACCGGAAGTCAGGACGCCGGAATCAGCGCACGAAACGGCAGGCGCCGGTTTTCACGTGCGTCGCGTACAGCGTCAGTCCGGTAAAAGTCAGGCCGCCGACCAGGTTGCCGAGCAAGGTGGGAATCTCATTCCAGACCAGGTAATCCCCCATCGAGAAATTCCCGCCCATCAGCATGGCAAGCGGGAACAGGAACATGTTCACCACCGAATGTTCGAAGACGAGGTAGAAGAAGAGCATGATCGGCATCCACATGGCCAGCACCTTGCCGCTGACCGACGTGGAGATCATCGCACCGACGACGCCGGTCGAGACCATCCAGTTGCACAGCACGGCACGCACGAACAGCGTCAGCATGCCGGCCGCCCCCAGTTTTTCATAGCCTAGCGTGCGCGCTTCGCCGATGTGCGCGATGACTGCGCCCACTTTGGTCGGCGCGGAGGAAAAGCCCGACGTGAACACGATCGCCATCAGCACGGCCACCGTCAGCGCGCCCAGCAGGTTGCCGACGAAAACCAGGCCCCAGTTCTTCAGCACGCCGCCGGCCGTGACGCCCTCGCGCCGATCGAACAACGCCAAGGGCGCCAGCACGAACACGCCGGTCAGCAGATCGAAGCCCAGCAGCGACAGCATGCAGAAGCCGATCGGAAACAGCACCGCCCCGATCAGCGGATTGCCGGTCTGCACATTGATGCTGATCGCGAATGCTACCGCGAGCGCGAGGATCGCGCCCGCCATGTAAGCCCGGATCAGGCTGTCGCGCGGCGCCATGAAAATCTTCGATTCGCCTGCATCCACCATCTTGGCCGCGAACTCCGAAGGTGCCAGGTATGCCATGACATTCTCCCTTTATGGTTAAGGTGCAGAGAAAATGCAGATATCATGCCAACCGGCGCGGTGAGGCGAATGGTCGCCCAAGGCGCGTCAATAGCGCTCCATCGTCGGAAATTCGGACCGCCGCGGTGCGTCCGGATCGGTTAACGTGCCCCCATGGTGCAACTTAACGGCCGGGCCGGTGCAGGCGCCGGCGGCCTTCCCCGCCATCCGTCATGTTCCCGTCACACACGCCCGCTACCATGCTTACCGCAAGGCAATAAACGCGGCGTCCGCCGTCTTTCGCATTGCACGAGGTGACGATGTGAAGAGCGACTTTCCGAATCTGCAGGCGCGCGGCCCGGTGTTCCGCCAACCGGCCGCGATGGATCTTGCCATCGACGTGCCGACCATCGGTTCGGACCGCACCAACGCGCACGTGCTCGAAGCCTTC
>Ga0164242_10001321_pt1 | contig 29288 bp, 28 predicted proteins | sample OricomgcompostMG_FD_108783 | JGI IMG/M metagenome (GOLD analysis project Ga0164242, IMG submission 108783) | Miracle-Growth compost microbial communities from Emeryville, California, USA - Original compost - Miracle growth compost (MG) ...
ATTGGTTGTTCGCCTCTAGCATTCAATCTAACAAACAACTCTGTTGGAAACTTAACAGATTGTAAATGGACACTCAGTAACGGACAAACTTTCATTGGTTGTGGTCCAGTAAGTGATACTTTATTTGCTGTTGGATGTTATGATGTTACGCTTCTTGTTACCACGCCAGAAGGATGTACAAATACACTCACTAAATCAAATTATATATGCGTTGCACCAGACCCTGTTGCAAAATTCTATACTGATCCAAATAAACTTTCTAGTTATGTTTCAAAAGCAAATATGACAAATGTTTCTATTGGTGCAACAACTTATGATTGGAACTTTGGTGACAACACTGGTAATTCTACTGAAACTAGTCCTTCACACATATTTCCAAATGATGAGGGTAAAACGTATACAATAACACTCATTGCAACAAGTGATATTGGTTGTGTTGACACTACAACAGAAACAATTACAGTCATTGAAGATTTGATTTATTATGTTCCGAATACATTTACTCCGGATGCAGATAATTTCAATGAAACTTTCTTACCTGTATTTACTTCTGGTTTTGATCCACAAGATTATACGCTGCTTATTTTTGATCGTTGGGGTGAAATTCTTTTTGAATCTCACAATGCTAAAGTAGGTTGGGATGGTACTTTCAATGGGAAAGTTGCTCCTGATGGAACTTATATCTGGAAAATCTCTTTCAAACTTAAAAATAATGACGAAAGACAAGATCATTTTGGGAATATAAATCTATTAAGATAAGTATTTATAAATTAGATATTTATATCTAAAAACAGTTATTTTTAGAACTATAGTGATGAGAAGTTGCAATAAACTATGCAACTCTTTGAATTATTTTTTCGTCAATTAAGTATACCTTAAAATTTCTATTATGATCACTACAAAATTATTGTTAGTAGCTTTATTAACATATTCTACAGTTAAAACTGAACCTAATTTACTTATTAACCAATCTATTGAGCCATCAATTTTAAGGTTAAAAACTGAAGAATTAACGCTAGATTTCTCCTATACATTCTTACCTGCAGCGGCGGCTTTTATATTTGAGAATACTTCTATTGTTCAAGAAGAACTAATTGATAAATGGACATGGGATTTTGGCGATAATACGCAATCAAACGAAAAATCTCCACGACATTTATATGAAAAAATAGGTTCATATAATGTAAAAATGACATTATTACTCAAAAATGGAGAATCAAAAAGCATTACAAAATCAATCACCTACAAATAAACTAACACCTACTATTATGCATATTTTCAAACAGATTTTCACACTATCTACATTTGTATTATTTATTAATATTATAAATGCACAAACATTAACATGCCCCGAATTTACAGCAACTGGAACTAGTTCTTCAGCTTATATTCCACCAACATCTGGATGCCCAACAATATGTCCACAAGCACTAACAAGTCCTACTTATCCATGGGATGGCGGAACTAGTTCTGGAACTGTAATAGCTACATCAATTACTCCTACAACCTCAATGTCTATAGCATTTTTTGCAGTAAACACAAATGACTATGCAACAATCACTGTTAATGGAGGAGGAACTGTTTCACTTACAGGTTCAGGAGTTGGTATTTCAGGAAATGTGATAGGACCAACAAGTTGTGGAACTTTAGGAGATGTATTTGTTACCATCCATTCTACATTGCCATTTACCGTTGCAACTATAAGTAATACTGGAGGAGCTTCTGGCTGGGTAATTAGTTGTCCAGGAACTGTTCCTCATGCAGGATTAGATAATAACTACAACCCTTTATGCGGAGGGACTTTAGACTTAAATACACTCTTATCTGGAGCAGATGGCGGAGGAGTTTGGTCAGAAACCTCATCCAGCGGACAATTCAATGCAACAACAGGTGTGTTAACAGGAACTGGACTAGCGCCAGGAACTTATACTTTTCAATATACCGTTACTTCTTGTGGATTTGTTGACGTAGCTGATTTTACCGTAACTACTGGACTTTCATTAAATCCTTCAACTGTTACTAACGCGAGCTGTGGAAATTCAGATGGTGCAATTACTATTAATACTAATGGTGGTGTCGCTCCTTTTCAATATAGTATAGATAATGGAGTGACTTTTCAATCTGGTAATTCTTTTACTGGACTTTCTCCTAATACATATAATATTGTTGTAAATGATAATGGTGGTTGCTCAGCCACTGCAGTTGTTTCAGTAAATGTTTCTGGAGCTGCAAGCATCGATAATTTAGCAGTAACTCCACCAACATGCGCAACAGCTTGTGATGGAAAAATTGTCGCTACTGTGAGCGGAGGAACTCCTCCATATACTTATCAATGGTACGACGCTTCTCATACTGCAATTGGAACAAACTCAGCAACTATAACTGGACTTTGCGCAGGAAATTACAGTTTAGAAATCGGAGCAGGAACTGGTGGAACTACAACAACAATTTATTCAGAAGATTTTAATTCTGGCGCACCAACTTGGACATTAAATGTACCAGTTGCAGCTGAAGGTGCTGACCCTAACTTTTTTGCTATAAATGACGATGAAGGCGGAGTTTTGCCTCCAGGATGTGGTGTAGCAAGCAACGGAGATCCAACTTTACATGTTACGAGTGTTTTCAATCCTTCTGGAGGTGCGGCTTATGATGCTGGCGGACTTTGTGGTGTTCTATTTTGTCCAGAAACACACAGAAGAGCAGAATCTGGAATAATTAGTACAATTGGTCAGACTGGACTTACCTTGAGTTTTGATTTTATAGCCAATGGAGCTATTCCAAATGACCAAGCAACAGTTTGGTACAATACAGGTTCTGGTTGGACGCAATTAGGTGGTGCTTTATTCTCTGGAACAGGTGCTTGTGCTCCTCAAGGTATTTGGACAGCATATTCATCTGCATTGCCTGTTGCTTGTGAAAACATTGCCAATCTACAAGTTGCTATTCAATGGGATAATAACGATGATGGAGCAGGTTCAGATCCTTCTGTTGCTATCAATAATCTTTTAATAACCACAAGTACAGGTGGCGGAGGTTGTCCTAGTTCTAGTTTCGCTTCATTAACTACTCCAATTATTACAATCAACAGTGTTGTTTTAACTCCTCCTACTTGTGGTGCAACAGATGGCTCTATAGTCGTTTCTGCTTCTGGTGGAACTGGAACTTTAAGTTACAGTTCTAATAATGGAACAACTACACAAGCAACAGGAACATTTACTGGATTAGCTGCAGGTTCAATTACTATTTCCGTAATTGATGGAAATGGATGTCAAAAAGACACGACGGTGAATCTTATAGCTGGAAATGCTCCTGTAATTGATACCATTGTAAAAACCAATCCTTCAGCTTGTGGAGGAACAAATGGCACAATCGTTATTACTGCTTCTGGTGGAGTTGGAACATTAAGTTACAGTATTGATAATGGTGTCACATTTCAATCGAGTAATACATTTAATAATCTTGCTCCAGGAAATTATCCAGTAGTTGTAAAAGATGCGAATGGATGTTCTGTAAGTGTTGCTTCTATTTTGGCAGGCGGACCTGCAGTAACAATTAGTAACATAAATTCAACTAGTCCTAGTTGTGGGAAAAATAATGGTTCAATTTCTGTTTCAGTGAGTGGCGGAACACCTAGTTTTTCTTACAGCATCAATAATGGCGTGAATTACAATACGACTTCAAGTTTCTCAAATCTAGGTTCTGGTTCTTATTTTGTAATTGTGAAAGACGCAAACGGTTGTACAGATACTAGTCAAGTTATATTTGCACCAACATCAGCAATTCTAATAAATAATCTTCAATTACTAAATGAAACTTGTGGTGCAGGAAATGGTTCTGCAACGGTCATTACTTCTGGAGGAACGTCACCCTATAATTATTCATTAAACGGAGGAACTAGCCAGTCTTCAAACGTATTTGGAGGATTAACACAAGGATTTTATACGTTCCAAATTACTGATCAATTGGGTTGTATATTAGATTCTAATTTTACGATATTAAGTGCTCCAGGGAATCTTATCAATATTCCAGATCAAAGTTTATGTGGAAATCAATATCAAATAACAGGAACGACAGTTAGCGGTGGAATTTGGTCTTCAGACTCTCCTTATATTTCATTTTCACCAGACTCAAGTCAATTAAATCCACTTGTTTTGAGTGATACAACAGGTGATTTTACAATAACATACACAAACACAGCTTGTGGATATACCAATAGTTTTAAATTAACCTTTGTTCCATATCCTTATACTCAAATTTTGGATACATTAATTTGTTCTGGGGAATCCTATCAGATTAATGCGCTCAACATGTCGCAAAATAAAAGTTATTTATGGAACACAGGAGAAAATGGAACGGCTATTACTATAAATCAAGAAGGTATTTACTACGTAACTGCATTTAATGATTGTGGACAAAGTACTGACTCTTGCATCATTTCCGCTCAAATTTGTAATCTAGAAGTTCCCAATGTATTTACGCCTAATAATGATGGCTCAAACGACTATTTTAAACTCCTTTATGAAGTTGGAGTGAATGAATTTAGTTGTGTTATTGTGAACAGATGGGGAAATCCGATTCGCTCTTTTGATGATGTAAAATTTGAATGGAATGGAACCGATGCTTCTGGACAATTAGTTTCAGAAGGAGTTTACTTCTACATCATAAAAGCGAAAACTTTTGGTGGAACAGAAATTAAAAAACAAGGATTTGTACAACTCGTGAAGAAATAACTTCACGAGTTAATTTCTTTTTAATTATCTCCAAGCAGAGTATGAATATCTTTTATTAGGTGGTTAACTTCTTCAGTATTTGTTCCATCGTAATAACCTCTGATTCTTTTATGTTGATCAATTAACACAAAATTATTTGTATGAATAAAATCACTATTCCCATCTCCAACATTTCCTGCTTCTGCTGGTTTTAGTAAAAAATAGGATTTACGTGCTTGTCCATATAACTGCTCTTTATCACCCGTTAAAAAGTACCATTTACCTTTAACAGCTCCATATTTTTTTCCGTAGTTGGCTAATTGTTCAACAGTATCTTCTTCTGGCCAAACAGTATGACTTAAAATCACAAAATCGGGCTCATTTAAAAATTCCTTTTGTACACGTGTCATTTGATTAGACATAATTGGACAAATAGAACCGCATGTTGTGAAGAAATAATCAACTACATAAACTTTTCCTTTGGTAACTTCTTGCGTAACAGAATCGCCGAATTGATCGATAAATGAAAAATCAGCAACTGTATGCCCATAACCCTTTCGAAGCAAAGTAGAATCTACCATTTTCTTATCTGCAATATCCGTTGGGTTAATAATGTCCAACTGATTATTTTTCTCTGTCATCTCACTTTTAAGAATAGCATAGCCAACTAAAATTGCGACAACAAAAATACCGATTACCAAAAGAATTTTTTTCATTTTATGACTGTTTTAAATTCAACAAATTAATTCCATTAGAGTAAGTTAGTTAGTAGTTATTATATTTAATTCTTTTAATTGTTCATCAGCAAGACGTGCAGGAGCATCAATCATTACATCTCTGCCGCTGTTGTTTTTTGGGAAAGCAATAAAATCGCGAATAGAATCTGTTCCGTGCATTGTTGCAACAAGTCTATCTAACCCAAAAGCTAACCCACCGTGAGGAGGAGCTCCATACGTAAATGCATCCATTAAAAATCCAAATTGTTCTTGCGCTTCTTCTTTTGAAAAACCAAGTAATTTGAACATTTCTGCTTGAAGTTTACCATCGTGAATACGAATTGAACCTCCGCCCAACTCTACTCCATTCATCGCTAAATCATACGCATTTGCGCGTACTTTTTCAGGATTTTTTTCTAATAAATGAATATCTTCTTTTTTAGGTGAAGTAAAAGGATGGTGCATAGCAAATAATTTTCCTGTTTCCTCATCAAGTTCAAAAAGTGGAAAATCCAGTACCCATAAAGGTTTAAATTCATCTGGTTTACGCAATTCTAATTGAGTTCCTAAATGTAAACGCAACTCATTCATTTGTTTTCTCACTTTGTCTGTGTTTCCACTTAATAACAAAATTAAATCGCCTGATTTTGCACCACATTTCTCCGCCCAAACTTTCAAATCTTCTTGCGTATAAAATTTATCTACAGAGGATTTGAATGTTCCATCTGTATTACATTTAAGATAGATTAATCCCAATGCGCCAATTTGTGGACGTTTTACCCAATCTGTCAATTCATCTAATTGTTTTCTCGTGTATTCCGAGCAATTTTCAGCAACTATTCCAAGAACAAGTTCAGCATCATCAAAAATGCCAAAACCTTTTCCTTTAACAACTTCATTAAGTTCATTAAATTCCATTCCAAAACGGATATCTGGTTTATCTGAACCATATCTTATCATTGCTTCTTGATACGTCATTCGTGGGAAATCTCCTTCAAACTCTACATTTCTACATGTTTTGAATAAATGTTTGATGAGTTTTTCAAATGTTACAAGAACATCTTCTTGTTCCACAAAAGCCATTTCGCAATCTATTTGAGTAAACTCAGGTTGACGATCTGCACGTAAATCTTCATCTCTGAAACATTTTACGATTTGATAATAACGATCATATCCAGAAACCATCAACAATTGTTTGAATAATTGTGGAGATTGTGGCAAAGCATAAAATTCACCTGGATTCATGCGAGAAGGCACCACAAAATCGCGAGCTCCTTCTGGGGTAGATTTTATTAAATAAGGCGTTTCAATTTCCATAAAATCAACAGAATCCAAGTATTTTCTTGTTTCTAAAGAGACTTTATGGCGTAATTTTAATTTATCTTGAACAGGATTTCTTCTAAGATCTAAAAAACGATATTTCATTCTTAGCTCTTCTCCTCCATCTGTATTGTCTTCAATAGTAAACGGCGGCAGAATAGCTTCATTTAAAACTGTGATTGCATCAACGATAATTTCAATTTCACCTGTTGGAATGTGTGTGTTTTTACTTGAACGCTCCACAACTTGACCTTGCACTTGCAGAACAAATTCTCTACCTAATTTTCGTGCTTTTTCGCATAATTCAGGTTGACTTTCCATGTTAAATGCCAACTGCGTGATTCCATAACGGTCACGCAAGTCGATAAAAGTCATTCCACCTAAATCACGAGAGCGTTGAAGCCATCCAGAAAGTGTTACTTTCTCTCCAATATTATTTGCACGAAGTGCGCCACAGGTATGCGTTCTATACATCGATGTTAATTTGAGTGCAAATTTAAGAAACTATTAGCGATTTATCACATCTTAAAAGAGGCGAATACTAAGATGTTTCATAAAAAAGAATAAATCAGAACCTAATCAGATAAATTGAAATGAATGACGTAACTTTGTTGGACTATGGAAGATGAAAAGCGAATAGTTTTCTACGATGGCGATTGCGGCTTTTGCAACCGTTCTGTAAATACTATTCTTGCATCGAATAAAACAGAACCTTTTATCTATTTCGCTTCTTTACAATCAGAATTTAGTCATGCTTTTTTTCGTTCTAAAAATGAACAAGAGCCCAATCTAAACAGTATTGTCTTTTACGAGCTAGGAAAATTCTATTATGCTTCTACAGCTGTATTGAAAATTATGAATCACTTAAAAGGGAAACGTTGGTTAAAAATAGGTTGGATTGTTCCAAGAATAATTCGTGATACAATTTATTTTGCAATTGCGAAACAACGAAAAAGATTACCAGGAGATGAAGCTTGTCATATTCCAGATGAAGCGACTAGAAAACGGTTTTTAGTTTGATTTCTTAACTTTAACTTTTTTAGTCTGCACTGTTCCGAGTAAGAATCCCAATGGTTTTAAAGAATCTACTCTATCAAAAATGAGTTTTAATATGGCAACAATTATTAAAGAAAGAAACATTCCTGAAATACCCCATAAAGCCCCACCAAGAATTACAGAAATAAAAGAAAATAAAGCATTTAGTTTTACTTTTGAACCAACGACACGAGGGACAATTAAATTATTATCTATCGACTGAATGATTGTAAATAATGCAACAACATAAAAAACATAGATCGGTGATTTTGTCATAAATACAATTCCGGCATATAAAATCAAGCTAATTAATCCTCCGAGGTAAGGAATCACATTTAAAATAGCTCCAATAACTCCTAATAATATGAAATAATCTACTCCAAGTGCTAATAATGCGAGTGAATTCATCACTGCTAAAATAATAGATTCGATGAACAAACCAGTGATGTATTGTTGAATAATTACTTTCGACTCAAAGATGATTTCACTTACTTTTTCATTTTTGTTACTGCCAAAAAGCTGACGAAGAAAGGCGCCTAGATGAGGTTGATAGTACAAAATCATGAATACATAGACTGGAATTAAAAAGAAAACTGACAAAACTCCACCGACTGTAGAAAGTATTCCCATGGCACTTGCGCTAATTTGACTCACAAATTTGCCTTGTTCAGCAGCAAGCCAGCTATTTATTTTTGCTTCGGTAAAATTAAATCTAGAATAAATCCAACGCATTATTTCATCGTACAATACCTGAAATTTTTCAGTTAATTCAGGCAATGCTTTGTTCAATAAATTAGCTTGAGAAACTAACAATAAAATAAGTCCAGCAAAAATCAAGGTAAAAAAGAGAAATACGAGAATTACAGCAAGCATTCTTTTTACCTTGTGCCTGACCAAAAAATCAACCATTGGACTGATTAATATGGCAATCAAAAATGAAAAAATAAGTGGCACAAAAAAATCTTGTGCAATATACAATATCGACACAAGTGTATATAAACCTACCAATATTATTGAAATTCTAACGAAAGATGGAAAAGATTTTATTTTACTCAGCATCCGAATCGTCCTTTGGTTTTTTGATTGAATTTATAGCATTCATAATAGTATTTCCAATCGATTTGATAGTTTCGGGATGTTTTGCAATTAAATTGGTTATTCCAAACATAGCAACATTTCCTATTAATTTTCTGAATGGATTTTTAGATTCTCCTTCGACAGCTTTTTTAGAGAGAAATCCAGCAACAAGTCCAACACCAGTTGTTAGTAAACTTGACTTAATAACATCTGAGGAAGTAGCTTCATTAATTACTTTTTTAATAAGATTTATTGGTTTTAAACCCTCATAAGTCTCAAGAAGCTGAATCTTTATATTAGCTGCTTCATCATCTCTTTTAGTTTCTAAAAAAGTGATTCTATTCCTAAGATCTTCCGATGTGATTATCTTTTCCATAGTATCTATTTAATGAAGGATTTTACGAATAATGGCTTCGCTAACAGGTTTTTTAATCCATTTAAGTAGGAAGAAATAACAGATTACTCCAACTAATAAATAAAAGCCAGAAACAATAAAAAAGCCATAATATACTTTTCCAAGAATTTCTCCTAAGTACAGTGCTAAACCTATATTAACGAAGAGAAGAAAAAGCAAAATCATTAAAAAGAATGTGATTTTCACGATGAGTGAATTCGTCAAATCAATCAAAATTTCTATTGATTTTAATTTGACAATCTCGACATTCGTTAAAGTATATGATTTTACTTTTTCGACTAAATCTTCCATTTGGTCAATTGTACTCTTCATATTAATAATAATTTAATTAAGCTTGCTCGTTTTCTGTAGATTGATCTCCGCCAAAAGTTTCTTCATACTTTTCTTTCATCGTTTCAATAAAATCATCCAATTTCTTGTTTAATTCTCCCGAAAGATCTCCGCCTTTATCGGCTATTTTTTTTCGAGTTACTTCTCCTTTATCGGGAGCAAATAACACGCCTAAAACAACTCCGACAGCTACACCTGCGAGCACGCCTAATACTATTTTTCCTGAATCCATGATAATTGATTTATATACTTCTTCCGCCTATCAAACGGAATAAAATAGCTACGATAGCAACTCCTAACAAAATGTGGATTAATGCTCCAAAACCGAATGCAAAATATCCGACAGCCCACAAAACAAGTAAAATTACAGCGATTAAATACAATAGACTTCCCATGATTTCTAAATTTTAAAGGTTAATAAAAATTGAGTTTGTAGTAGTTAAAAAAAGAAATCGGAATCAAACCAATCTTACTTTATAATAGTTGAATTGGTTAAATATAAGTATTTATGGTTGGAAAACCAAATTTAAGGAGTGTTAATAAAATATAAATTCGCAATAACAAGAATTGAAACCTACTTAAATCCTAGGGCATTTCTTACAATTCTTACCCTTATGTTTATATTTCTCGCAACATTCTTTTTTCTTTCCGCAACAATTATTTTCAACTGTTACTTTTTCTTCTAGAAAAGAAAATTTAGATACTGTAGAGTTTATAACTTGTTTCATCTTTTATTTAGACTAAATCTAAACAAAGATATTATTTAATTTTAAAATAAAAATAAATTAGGAGGAAAATTTATGAACTTAGAATGAAATTTAAACCACAACCTTATTTCTAATTTTCATTAAAGAAAATAATCGATCGAACTTAGCAGCATATTCGTCTACATAATCTTGTCCATCTTGCATAAGGTTTTGAATATTCTCTGATGATGTATCGTCCATAGAATCATTTGCTCTTTTCAAATCTGGTTGGAAACGAAAATAAATTAGCTTTGAAGTTTGGCAACTCATGTCTTCTAATTGTCGATCTACCAACTCCATTTCAAGTTCATGTGCGTCTTTATTTTCTGGAGATAGATTACCTGTTCCGATAGAAATCAATAAAATAGGATCTGCCGGATAATGAGTTTGGGTATATTCCAAAGCATATTTTGAAGGATTTTTAGCAGCTAATATTCCATCTACCAATTCCATATCTCCCATTTTAACAGAAGGGAAATAAGCTGGAATAGCAGAACAAGCCATCATCACATCTGAAAGAGTCGTATTTCGATACGATTCCATAGAGTTGGTAAACATAAACGGACAATGATTCTCGATATCGTAACTAAGAAATAGAAAATGCTTATTTATATCGTTAATAGAATACTTCCCGAAATTATTCTCTAAAACCATTTTTAAAGGATAACTTCTATTTCTTACAGAAATATCCTTATTAAAAATCTGTTTTCCTCGAGAAGTGTATAGATCCAGGATATTATTGACATCGTGAATACAATTACCATTTTCATCTCTAAGCATAAGCGCGCAAGAGATAATTGCTCCTGTTGAAGTGCCCGAAAAAACATCAATCAATTGTGGTAATTGTCCTACTTGTGTTTGTTGTGCAAAAGCCGCTTCAATATGACGTAAAATAACCAGTGGAATAATTCCTCTTATTCCGCCACCATCAATTGATAATATGACTTTGTATTTACAATTCATTTCCAAAAGGTACAAAAAGAAACGATTTCCTCCTATTATATTTTTAAAAATTTAACAATTTTCAATTAAAAAAATAGAGAAATCTCTATGCGTTGCATATAAAAAATATATATATTTGGCGCTCAAACCAAATACTACTTCTTGAAACAAAAAAATATTTCTCCTCAAATAATAAAGGAAAAAACAGTAGCACATTATTTTCATGCCATTCTATATGATAATGATGTAATTGACTTAACTTGGGATACATCTATAGAATGTATAGAAGTGGATCACCTTATGAGAGCAAGAGAAGTTTTTTTTGAGTTTGGAGGAGGAAAGAAAATGCTTATTTATTTTTCTACTCATGACTTTCTGCAAACCAGTGAAGAAGCGAGAAAACTTGCTGTAACAGAAGAATATGGAAAATACTCCTTGGTAAATGCTATACTCGTAGATTCATTAGCGATGAGAATCATTATCAAATTTTTTACGCGATTTTACAAACCTTCTGTTTTAACGATGGGATTTCCCACAAAAGAAAGTGCACTTGAATGGCTAAATAATTATCCAAGAGATACTAATAATAGTAACCCTTCTCAAAAAAGTAAAAAACATGAACCCATCCGTTGATTTTTATTTTGAAAAAGCAAAAAAATGGCAAGAGGAACAAGAATACTTGAGAAAAATTGTTCTTGATTGTCCAATTACAGAAGAATTAAAATGGGGTGTTCCTTGTTATACTTATAATAAAAGTAATATTGTGCTCATTCATGCATTCAAAGATTATTGCGCTTTATTATTTATAAAAGGAGCTTTATTACAAGATGCTGAAAATATTCTTATTCAGCAAACAGAAAATGTACAATCTGCTCGACAAATTAGATTTACCAGTCTAAAAGAAATCATTCAATTAGAATCCAGTATAAAAGCATATATATTTGAAGCAATTGAAGTTGAAAAAGCTGGATTAAAGGTGAATTTCAAGAAAATAGCTTCCTACGACACTCCTGAAGAGTTAGAAAAACGATTAAAAAATGACTCTGCATTAAAAAGTGCTTTTAATAATTTAACTCCCGGTCGACAAAGAGCTTACCTCCTTCATTTTTCATCTGCAAAACAATCTAAAACGCGCGAAGCTAGAATTGAAAAATGCATTCCTCAAATTCTTATCGGAAAAGGATTGAACGATTAAACCTTTGCATTAAATTTCTAAAAAAACGATAATTTCTGAACGAATATGTTTTCAAGACGTATAAGTGCATAAAATGATACATTAGTACGTTATCACAAGTAGAAATAGCCATATCTTCGTTCAACATGTTAAAAATCATTAAAAAAATTGTACTCTGGATTTTAGGAATCATCATTAGTTTAATGATTCTGATTACAGTTGGCTTGCTTATTTTTCACAAAAAGATTGAAAACTATGCACTTTCCCAACTCAATAATTATCTAAAAACAGAAGTACATGTTTTCGATATGGACATTACATTTTGGAGTACTTTTCCCTCCGTATCGATTGAGTTTCAAAAAGTATTAATCACCGATCAGAAGCCACTTCCCAATACAAAAGGAGATACTTTACTGTTTGCTGAAAAGCTAAATCTTAATCTCAATACGATTCAATTTTGGAAAGGAAACTATACTGTAAAATCTATTGATGTAACGGATGCTAGAATTGGCTTACGCGTTTCTGAAGATGGAAATGTGAATTACGATATTATTAAAACTGATAAAGGAAATAAAGATCAGAAATTTCAATTTTCATTAAAAGATGTTCGTTTTCATCACTTAAATTTAAGCTATAACAACTTTAGTTCTGGCCAACATTATACCATTTTTGCAAATGATCTTCGCTTTAAAGGAAACTTTACGCGCGATTTATATACAATGTCCACTTCCGGAAATATCGTGTTAAAAGAGATAAAAAGTAAAGCTGTAGTTCTTCTAAAAAACAAACAAGCCGAATTTGATTTATCTATTCAGGTAAATAAACAGAAAAACAGTTTTGTTCTTAAACCTAGCAAAATTCAAATTGAACACATACCTTTTATATTACAAGCTAAGCTTATCCAAAATTCGTTGAATCTTCGACTCGATGCTTCTAACTTATCTTTATCAGCTTTGACGGATAATATTCTTTCTGCTTCCATTGAAAAAATAAAAAAACTAAAAGGGAAAGGGAAAGTTGATTTTTGGCTAACAGTAAATGGAGAAATCGGTGGAAACGTACAACCTTTGGTTCAATCTAAATTTAGTTTGCATAATGGAAGTATTATAGAATCAACAACACACACCGCTATTACCAACATTAATTTATCAGGAGAATATTCCAATCATCAAGGGAAAAATGAAGAAATACGCATCAATAATTTTACTTTCCACAGTAAATATGGTAATTTCTCAGGGAAAATATCTGTCAACGATTTTGAAAAGCCAGTAATTAAAGGACAATTGAATGGTGGAATAGATTTAGGTTTAATACATTCCTTATTTTCTATCAAACAAATTTCGACTTTAACTGGATTCTTACAATTGGATACGTGGTTTCATTTCAAGATGAATAATCCGCAATTTGACCCCCACAACGTTACTATTTACGAAAGCAAAGGTGATTTTGAATTGAAAAATGTGAACATCACATTTGCTAATGAAGATCCAGAAATGAAGCAAATGAATGGGAAAATAGTTGTGTTGGGAGATGCTGCTGCTTTTGATAATCTTCGTTTCAAAACAGGAAAATCTGACATTGCGTTTTCAGGCAATACTCAAAATATAATCGCATATTTTTCTGGTAAATCAAATTTAATTTTTGATGCAGTTGTAGAATCTAACAAACTTTACAGTGAAGATTTTTATTCAAAATCTGATGCAAAACAAAGTCCATCTAACAATATTGGCGCTTATTTACTTCCTCAAAATTTACAAGGAGAAGTGAAATTAAACATTCATTCTTTCCATTTGGGTGAACATAGATTTGACAATATTTTCACGAAAATAACGATGACAAATAGAGCATTTTCAAGTGCTGGGATTCAATTTACTCATTTGGGAACAACGGCAACTGGCGATTTAGTTATTCGAGAAAATAATCCGGGACTCATTGAAGTTTCTGGAGCTATGAATGCTGATAATATCAATTTAAAAACTGTTTTTAAAGAATGGAATAATTTTGATCAGAAAGTAATTACAAGTGATAATATAAATGGATTAGCACAGATTAAATTGAGTTATTATTTCCCCTTCTCGTATCAAAAAGGACTTATAAAAGAAGATATTGTTGCAGAAGTTTATACGAAAATAACGAATGGTTCACTTGTGAATGTAGCTACTTTTCAATCAATTACGCTTAATATGCGTAAAAATACCGTTGTGAAAACAATTTTAAATAAACACATTGATTTATTTGAGCAAAAATTAAAAAACCTCAATTTCCAAACGCTCGAAAACTCATTCACTATTTCCGACGGAAAAATACAAATACCCAAAATGGAAATTCGTTCAAGCGCTATCGATATTGACATTTCAGGTTGGCATGCGTTTAATAACGATTTGGATTATCATTTAGATTTTCGCTTGCGCGATTTAAAAACCATTGAAAATCAAACCGAATTTGGCGACATTATAGATGACGGAACAGGAATTCGTTTATTTTTACACTTGTTTGGAAATACCAATCAATTAAAATTTGCTTGGGACAAAACAGAAAAGAAAGCTTTTCAAGATGAAAAACGAAAGGAAGAAAAGCAAAATATTAAATCTGTTCTAAAATCTGGGTTAGGACTTTTTAAAAATGATACAAGCGTAAAACTTTACACTGAAAAGAAAGCTCCAGAAGCTAAAATAGAATTTAGCTTTGACGATTCAGAAAAGCAACAAGCTACCATAAAAGAAGAACAGGAAAAGAAAAAAGGTTTTTTTGAAAAATTAAAACAACAGAGTAAGAAAGAGAACGAACCTCAATTTGATTTTGAAGTAGCTCCATAACTATATGAACTTATACTCGAACAAACAACGTTGGAAGATTTTACTGCTCGTCATCGCTATTGTGATGGTAGCGCTTTCGCTTATTATCTCCAATCAAATTGTACAGCAAGTTGCCAAACGTGAAAAAGATAGAATTACGCATTGGGCAGATGCCATTCGTAAAAAAGCTGATTTAGTTAATCTTACCAACAACACTTTTGATGAACTTCGAGAAAAAGAACGTCAAAAAGTAGAACTTTGGGGAAAAGCAACACGTGAACTTGGAAAACCATCTCTTAACAACAACATTGATTATACTTTTTTACTTGATATCATTCAAGAAAACAAAGATATTCCAGTTGTAGTAACCGATTTAAATGGAAATCCTATTAACTACATTAATCTTTCAATAACGAAAGACTATTTCATTCAACAAAGCAACCAACTAACTCCAGAAGAAGTGAATAAACTTCTAAAAGATTCTATTCGAAAACTAACTTTAAACTGGGAAAAATCGCATACTCCATTTGAAATTGAAGTGTACAAAGGAATCAGACAACGCTTTTACTACCACGATTCAAAAAAACTCGGTTACTTAGAAAAACAACGCGATTCACTTATTCAAGCATTCAACACAGAGTTAATAGACAATCAATCGCTTGTTCCTGTTCTATTTATCAATAAAGAAAACCGCTCTGTTATAGAAACCAATATTGATAGTATTCGCAATTATAGAGGAAACATTTATCCGAATGAAACACAATTTATTCGCACCTCAAAAGATTCTATACAGATTGCTTTTCAAGATTATTTAAATGGAGTTATCTATTACGATGAAAGCCCAGAATTAATACAACTCAAATGGTTTCCTTACATTCAATTTGGTGTGATTGGATTATTTATCATCATTGGTTATCTTGTTTTTAGTACGTATAGAAAAGCAGAACAAAATCAAGTCTGGGCTGGATTAGCGAAAGAAACTGCACATCAATTAGGAACACCTATTTCTTCACTTATGGCTTGGGTACAATTATTAGAAACCCAAAATATAGATAAAGAGCATCTAGGTGAAATGAATAAAGATATTGACCGTCTTACCCTCATCGCAGATCGTTTTTCTAAAATAGGTTCAGGTTCAAAACTTACTAACGCCAACGTAGTTGATACAGTTCAAAATGTATTGAATTATCTGCATCCGCGAATTTCAAGTCAAGTAAGTGTAGCTTTTAAAACCGATAATGAAGAATATCTTGTTCCTCATAATGCGGCATTACTAGAATGGGTGATTGAGAACATCATAAAAAATGCAGTGGATGCCATGGACGGTAAAGGAAGTCTTCAAGTTCATTTATCTGAGTTAGAAAATTCTGTTTTTCTGGATATTGCTGATTCTGGTAAAGGAATCTCGCCGAAGCATCAAAAAACAATTTTTGAACCAGGCTTCACAACAAAACAACGCGGTTGGGGACTTGGATTATCGCTCGCGAAACGAATTATAAATACCTACCACAAAGGAAAAATATTTGTGCTAAAATCTGAATTAGAAAAAGGTACCACTTTTAGAATAATCTTAAACAAAAACTAAAACAATTACATGAAAAAGCCCATCATTGTATTCATAATTCTCTTTGTAGTAATAGGTTTCGTTACCTTATTTTTCCCTATTAAAATGTATGATGGACAAATACTTTATTTTTCGGGAATGGTCGAAGATCAGAAACTAAGTCTATCCTTTTTAGTTAACAAAGCAGATTTTCTGAAAGATTATCCAGATGTAAAAGATATTTATCTCAATAAAATTGGCTGGGCAATGATTGTAGCTGTAAACATAGCTTTACCATTGATGATTGCTTACCGCACTACGCTGAAAAAGAATAAGAAATAAACGAAGAAAGATTAGAAATTATCTAATTCTAAGCGATCTTCCAATTTGAAGAATTGTAGTTTCACGAATTCTGTTCAGAGAACACAAGCGACTTACAGAAGTATGGTATTTTCGAGCAATTAATGATAGTGTTTCACCTGAGCGAACTCGATGATAGGCTGAAGAAGCAGTTGTTGTTACAGCATCTCCCGAAGAATTATAAGAACTCGCCGCACCTGGATTAAATAAACCGCTGTGCACTAGTAGATTATCGTTTCTAAGCTCTTGTTTTTTAAAATCGATAATTTCTTCAGGATTCATCGGAGCATCGTAAAAGCGTACTTCAAAATGTAGATGTGAGCCAGTTGAATGACCTGTGTTTCCACCAATGCCGATAGGATCTCCTGCTTTCACTACTTCATTTGGAACAACCAAACATTTCTCTAAATGCGCATAAAATGTTTCTAATCCATTGTAATGTCTAATAATGACAAGATTCCCAAAACCACCGCCATTGTATTTTGAGTAACGAATTTTTCCTGAAAAAGTAGCTCTAACTGTATCTCCAGATTCAAGATCTAAATCAATTCCATTGTGGTAACGTCCATGTCTATATCCATAGCGAGAAGTTACTACGCCTTGAAAGGGCATTTTAAATCTTTCGTGCAAAGAATCAACTAAGCAAAGCCAGATAGTATCTTTTAAAGCTGTTAAATTATTTTGCCTATTAGAAGTATAACAAACATCTGTATTCCACGATTGAATAAAATTAAATGCGCTATCAGAAGCAATTACATTATGTAAATGCGGATTCATTATTCCACTAAAGGTTCTGTCTTCAAGGTATTCCCATGTGCGATTTTTATAAATCAACATGGTTCCATTTCCTGTTTTCAAGGTGTCAATAACGTCTTGAGCAGATGAGTAGGCTGACGAGAATAAAACAATAAAAAATACAACAACAATTCTTTTCATAATTTAGTATGTCGGGATGAGAGGATTCGAACCTCCGATCTCACGCCCCCCAGACGTGCACATTAACCGGACTATGCTACATCCCGAACTATTTTAAAAAAATAAATTAGTACGAATTCCGCAAATATAAACACTTTTTTTACTTTTCGAGTACTTTCAAAACACGTAAGTCGAAAAAAACGGATTCATTTGGTTTCACATAATTCAAATAACCTTCGCTTCCAAAAGCTTTTTTAGGTGGAATAACTATCCATAATTTATCTCCCAATTGTGCATTTTCGAGTCCAATATTTAAACCTGCTAAATTATTTTTTGCACCTATTGTCATTTGATAAGGTTTCCCGTTTTTAAAGGAATTGTCGTAACGTGGAAATGATTTTGAGTTAGCGAAATAATCAATCAAAATTTCTTGATTAGGTTTTAATTTTTCGGTTTCCTTTCCGCGATTTATGACGTACGTTTTAACTCCTTCTTTTTCATAATCTGCTTGAATAATTTTATCAATTTTTAACGAAATTATGTTGGGACTATTCGGTGGAACAAGGTTTGGAATTCCTTTTTTTCCTCGAGCCATGTCTGCAGGTAAGTATACTTCTACCTCATCCCCTTCTTTTAAATAAGGAAAAACAATATCCCAACCTGGAGTTTGCAGACTCCAACCAACCATAAACGGAACTGGTTTTTGCATCTTTTCGTTGGTGTCAAAAACTTTCCCGTCCTCTAGTTTACATGCATAATCTACAAGAACAACATCATTCGTTTTTACTTGATTTCCGACACCATATTTTCTATACATGATAACAATTCCTTTTTCTATTTTAAGTGTATCAGTAATTGCTAACTCTACTTTTTTCTTCGGTTGAGGCTCACCTTTTCGAGTATTATTAGTGTCATCTGATGAGGTTTTATCATCTGGAATTTTATCTACTCCAGAAAATTGGCAAGAGCTAACTAGAAGAAAAAGAAAGGAAAACGAAAGAATATATTTCATACTTATTTTATTAAATCGACTAATTCTATATCAAAAATAACTGTTTGTAAAGGAGGAATTTTATCTCTGTCTCCGATTAATCCGTGAGCTAAATGACTTGGGATAATAAAAATTGCTTTGTCTCCAACATGCATATATTTTATGCCTTCTTGAAGTCCACTTTCAACATCACTTCTATCAATTAGAAATGTTTCTGCTCCAGTGGAATCAGATGAATAACAAAGTGAACCGTCTAAAAGCGTGATTTTAAAATTCACCAAAGCATTTAAACCTGAAACGGCAATTTCTCCTTCTCCATGCTTATAAATAGCGTAACGAAGTCCTGTTCCAGTTTCTATCATCTTCCACTTTTTGTGTCTTTCTAAAAACTGATTAATCTCATAATTTTCACTAGAAGCCCATTCTTTATTTAAATTGGAAGATTGATCTTGCGTCCAAGTAATATCTTTTGGTTTTTCTTCTCCGCCACAACTTGAAGTGAGAAAAAACAACACTATAAAATAAACTATGGAGCTATTTTTCATTTTGCAAAACCGTTTTAAATAGTTGGATAGCTTCTTCTATTGTTTGATCTGATTTTCCTCCTGCAGCATTAATGTGTCCGCCTCCATGGAAATACTTAGACGCTATTTCATTCACTGCATTTTCAACTCCTTTTGAGCGAAATGATATTTTGATTATGCCATCTTTTTCCATGAAAAATGCAGCACGCTTCATTCCATTTATAGAAAGTGCGATGTTTACAAATCCTTCTGTATCACCTTTTTGATGAGGAAATCGCTTCACTTCTTCTTGTGTCAATGAAATGACTGCTGTATCTAAATCTTCCCAAATTTGAAGTTTTTCAGCTAGTGCAAATCCTTGTAAACGCAATCTATTCAAGGTATTCGTATCATATACATGCTCGTGAATAAGGTTGTTTTTTACACCCGATTCTATCAAATGAGCAATAATGCGATGTGTTTGAGCTGTTGTAGATACAAAACGGAATGAACCTGTATCCGTCATAATTCCGCAATACAAAGGAGTTCCAATTTTTTCATTGATTGTTTTAGAATCGCCAAAAGCATCTATTAATTCAACAATCAATTGTGAAGTGGAGCAACAATTTGGGTCTGAGAAAGTAATTTCTGCAAAATCACTTGGATTTTGATGATGATCTATCATTACTTTTTTTGCTTTTGCATCGCTCAAAAATGGCATCATATCGTCGCCTACTCTTGAAACATGATTGAAATCGAGACAAAATATCAAATCCGCATTCGCCAATTTTTGAATTACTTGTTCTCTATGCGTTTCAAAATTGATGATATCTTTTGCTCCATCTAACCAATTAAGAAATTCTGGAGCAGGATCTGGGTGACAAACATCAGAAGGAAAACCTTTTAATTCTAAATAATGAGATAAACCTAGAGAACTACCAATAGAATCTCCGTCAGGTGAGCGATGCGATACAATGACAATTTGTTTTGCCTCGGCTAACCATTGTTGAAGTTGTAGTATTAAATCTCTTTTAAATATGCTCATAATTTATTTTGTTGCAAGAATACGCAGAGTTTCTTCTTTAATTTGTGTTTGAAGAGATGAGGAAACATTTACCAAAGGTAAACGCATGTAATTTTCCATTATTTCACGTGTTTTAAGCGTTTCTTTAATTCCACCTGGATTTCCTTCAGCGAAAAATAAACGTGTAATGTGTAATAGTTCGTAATGTAGTTTCCGAGCGTTTTCAAAATCTCCTTTCAAAGCGAATTGCACCATTGCGCAGAATTTTTCTGGTAATCCATTAGAAACAACTGAAATAACGCCATCTCCACCACAAGCAATAATTGGAAGCGTTAAAGGATCATCTCCAGACAAAACCGTAAAACCTGCTGGACGACAACGAAGAATTTCCATTATCTGATCCATATTTCCCGAAGCTTCTTTAACCGCAACGATGTTTTTAATTTCTGCTAGACGCAAAGTTGTTTCAGCAATAACATTCATAGAAGTTCTTCCTGGAACATTATAGAGAATTATCGGCAAATCTGTAGCTTCAGAAATATATTTATAATGCTGGAAAATTCCTTCTTGAGTTGGTTTATTGTAATACGGAGAAACAGAAAGTATTCCATCTACAATATTCGTATTGACAGATTTTAACTTTTCAAAAACATCCACAGTATTATTTCCACCAATACCGTAAACGATTGGTAAACGTTTGTTATTTACTTCAGCAACAAACTCTAACAATTGTTGTTTTTCTTTTCCAGATAATGTTGGAGATTCACCCGTAGTTCCTTGTACAACTAAAAAGTTAACACCGCCTTTTATTTGAAACTCGATGAGTATTTTCAAGGCATCAAAATCTATACTTAAATCTTTTTTGAAAGGTGTTACAATTGCTGTTCCTGTTCCTTTGAATTCTGTTTTACTCATTTTGTAATGTGAATTTAAACTAAATATTTTTTGACCATATTGATTTGTTCAGACAAATCTCGTGATTCTAACGATAATAGTACATCAAAATAGGAAACATCTTTACCAAATCCCATTTTTAAATCTGCTTTTGCTAAAATCAATGCTTTATTGACCTTTTTTGGGAGATTTTCACCAAAAACGACTAGTATATCATTTTTAATATTGAAATATTTTTCAACGTCGCTATTGATTAGTTTTCCAAAAAAGGAGAAATCGCTATCTATCCATTCATTGGCTTTACGTTGATAATTTTTATTTTTGGTGATATTTTTATTATTGTTCCAATACAAAACGTTGATTTTCACATGTTCGTTTAGACGATTTATCTCGTGAATAAATGCTTCGAGAATACTAACATCCACAGCTGAATCCATAGGAACAACAAATAAAATTCGGTCTAGTTGCTGCAATTTTTTCATGCTTTACCTATCATTTTTAAAAATGTTTGTTCATCTATAATTTCAACTCCAAGTTGCGTTGCCTTTTCCAATTTTGCAGGTCCCATGTTTTCTCCAGCTAAAACAAATGTTGTCTTTGCAGAAATAGAACTTGCATTTTTTCCGCCATTATCTTCAATTAACTGTTTTAATTCATCTCTCGATAAAGTTTGAAAAACACCCGAAACAACAATGATTTTTCCAACAAGTAATTGTGAATCCATTTCTTTTTGAATCGCTTCAAATTGTAATCCAATTACTTTTAATCTTTCTATTAATTCAACATTTTTTTCTTGCATAAAAAACTGTTGAATGCTCAAAGCAATTTTTTCGCCAATTTCATCTGTTGTAACTAATTCATCGTACGTTGCCATGGCTAGTTTTTCTATCGAACCAAAAGCTTTAGCGAGTTTTTTAGCAACTGTTTCGCCTACAAAACGAATTCCAATAGCAAACAAAACGCGCTCAAAAGGAACTTGTTTGCTTTGTTCTAGTCCTGCCAAAAGATTATTCGCCGATTTATCAGCCATTCTATCCAAAGCAATTAATTGCTCAAACGTCAAATCATAAATATCAGCAACATTTTTCACCAAGCCTTTTTCAAATAGCAATTCAATTGTTTCTGAACCCATTCCATCAATGTCCATCGCTTTTCGACTAATAAAATGATCCATTTTTCCTTTTAGTTGCGGTGGACAACCTAAATCATTCGGACAAAAATGTTGCACTTCACCTTCATAACGTTGGAGTTTTGTATCACATTCTGGGCAATTTTCAATGAATTGAATCGCTTTTGACGAAGACAATCTTTTATCGAGATTTACACCTACAATTTTCGGAATAATCTCACCGCCTTTTTCTACAAAAACGGTATCATTTTCGTGTAAATCCAATTTTTCGATTTGATCTGCATTGTGCAAAGAAGCTCTTTTTACAGTTGTTCCACCAAGAGCAACAGGATTTAAGTTAGCAACTGGCGTAATCGCTCCTGTTCTTCCAACTTGATAATCAACCGAAAGTAATTCAGATTCTACACGTTCTGTTTTAAATTTATAAGCGATTGCCCAACGCGGAGATTTTGCTGTAAAACCTAATTCTTCTTGTTGTGCGTAATTATTGACTTTTATCACGACACCATCAATCTCAAAAGGCAATTCTTTTCGTTTTTCATCCCAATAATGAATGAAGTTCATGATTCCTTCGATAGAGTTGAATTTTTCGATGTAGCGTTCTTTTGGAGAAGGAATTTTGAATCCCCAATCGGCAGCTTTTACGACCAATTCGTAATGCCCTTCTTTTATATCGTTTGCGCCATAAATTCCGTAGAGAAAACAATCCAAACCACGTTCAGCAACCACTTTAGAATCTTGCATTTTCAAGGTTCCAGAAGCTGTATTTCGCGGATTTGCAAAAGTTGGTTCGCCAATATCTTCGCGTTGTTGGTTTAACGCAATGAAATTTTTCAAGGGAAAAAAGATCTCTCCACGGATTTCAAAATCTTCCGGATAATCTCCTTTTAAAGAAAGCGGAATAGAACGAATTGTTCTCACATTTGCCGTAACTTCTTCGCCTTTTGTTCCGTCGCCACGCGTTACTGCTTGAACTAATTTTCCATCCAAATAGCGAATTCCAATTGCAACTCCATCGTATTTTAACTCACAAACATATTCTAAATCAAAACCAACAGACTTTTTAAGTCTATTTTCCCATTCAATAATTTCCGTTTCGGAATACGTATTTGAAAGCGAAAGCATTGGATAACGATGAACTATTGAAGCGAATTTTTTAGTAATGTCTCCTCCTACCCTTTTTGTTGGGCTATTTTCATCTATTAATTCTGGAAATTGCGTTTCTAAATCTGACAATTGCTTGAGCAACATATCAAAATCATAATCTGATATTTCAGGTTCTGACAGCACATAATACAAGTGATTATGATGATTTAATTGCTTAGAAAGACGTTCTATTTCTATTTTGGCTTCTTGTAAAGTCATACGTAATTTGATGGGATGAAATTACTCATTTTTTGGATATCGGTGAATAATCGAGCAAAACGTTTTCAATAAGAATTCAACAAAAAACAATCTGTAAGATTAATCCATTTTGATATAAAAAAACGGATATTCATTTATGAATACTTTGTATTTATTTTATTTTTTTATTAGGTTTGTTTACTTCGTATTCACTTCAAACATTTATTAATATGAAAATACGCACCTTATTGACATTCGTTGGATTATTGGTATTTAATCAATTATTAGCACAAGCCGAAAACCAAGAAAACTATTTTAAGCTTGTAAAAGTTGCTGATAGTTTATACAAAGCTAAAGCATATAAAGCTTCAGCTGAGACTTTCAAAGAAGCTTTCGATCAGTTAGGAAGAAAAGCATATAAATACGATAGGTACAACGCTGCTTGTGCTTATGCAATGGCGAATGAAAAAGACAGTGCTTTCTTTCATTTATATCGATTAGCAGAAAGTAAAATGAAATATAATGAATATGAACACATTACAAAAGACACGGACTTAGTTTCACTTCATTCTGATGAACGTTGGGAAAAATTAATTTCCATTGTTAAGACCAATAAAGATGAATATGAAAAAGATTTTGACAAACCTTTAATCGCAGAACTAGATTCTATATATAATTTGGATCAAGTATACCGTCATCAATTAGACGATATAGAAGATAAATATGGACGAGAATCAGCCGAACTAAAAGCTCAATGGAAGTTAATTTCTAAAACTGATTCAACCAATCTAATAAGAATTAAGGAAATTCTAGATACTAGAGGTTGGCTAGGTCCAAAAGTTGTGGATTATAAAGGAAATAGTTGTTTATTCCTTGTTATTCAACACTCGGATCTTGAAACGCAAGTTAAATACTTACCCATGATGGAAGAAGCTGTTAAACAGCATAATGCAAATGCAAGTAGTTTTGCTTTATTAAAAGATAGAGTGGCGTTAGGACAAGGAAAACTTCAAATTTATGGTAGTCAAATTGGACGAATCAAAGAAACAGGTGAATATTATCTTTTACCTTTAGAAGATCCAGACAATGTAAATGCTAGAAGAGAAGAAATGGGTCTTGGTTCTATAGAAGATTATGTTGGGAATTGGAATCTAGTTTGGAATGTGGAAGAATACAAGAAAAAATTACCCGAATATATCGAACTTGATAAAGTGAGAAGAAACTCAATCCCTAAATAAAACTAACCATTCTCCCCATAAACAAAACGGTTTTTACCGTTCAAATCTTGGATGATTTTGACTTGAGTAAATCCTTGCTGTAGAAAAAGTTGTTCTATTTCTTGGGCGTAATCTTCGTGAATTTCGACGATTAATTTACCAGATTTTTTCAACTGATTCTTTGCCAAAGCTCCGATTCTCTCATAAAAAATAAAAGGAGTTTCATTTTCGACAAACAAAGCAGCAGCAGGTTCAAATTCAACTACATTTTTATCCATTTGCTTTTGTTCGCTCCATGGAATATAAGGCGGATTAGAAACAAAATAATCGAATTTTTCAGTTTGATTTAAAAATGATTCAAATTCAGTTGAAAACACATCAAATAATTCAAAACTCACATCTAAACTCAGTGAGTTTTTATTCTCATTGGCTAACTCTATCGCATCTTGAAAAGCATCCATTCCAATTACTTCTGCAGTTGGAAGTTCATTTTTCAAAGCCAATGCAATACAACCTGAACCAGTGCACAAATCAATAATTTTAGATGAAGTTATTTTATTATTGATATCATCAACAACAAAACGCACCAATTCTTCTGTTTCGGGTCTTGGAATAAGTGCTCTGCTATCTGTTTTAAATTTCAATTCGCAGAAATACGTTTCTCCAAGAATATATTGAATCGGTTCGTGTTTCAATAATCGCTTCACTACACTTCTTACTTGAAGTAATTCAGATTCTGTTAGTCCATCTTGTTTTTTGAGTATTAAATCTGCCTTAGAATAGCCAAAAAACGTTGAAAAAGTTAAAAATACAAACTGCTTCACCTCATCTTTAGAATAGATTGGTATTAATGAAGCATTGAAATAATCAACACAGGCTTGAATGGTATTTACTTGAACAAACATAAAAAAAAGCCCCAACATTAGTGTTGAGGCTTCAAATTTATTGATTTTTAGGGACTAATGCCCTTGTAAATGTAAAAAGCCTTGTAAATTGTATTGTTGTCCATCAAGTCCTTGTGCAACAATATGATAAAAATACACACCATCACTAGCAGGAGTTCCGGCTTGATTATTTCCATCCCATGCAAAATCAGGAGTGTTATATTGAGCCATTACATTTCCCCATTGGTTTGTAATAATACAAGTTAATGACGAAATTCCTTGATAAGAAACCAATTGGAAGAAATCATTTTGACCGTCATTATTCGGTGAGAAGAAGTTAGGTACAAAAATGTACGAATCAGATTCTACGTGAATTACAACAGACATTGTATCTACACAATTTCCATGCGTAGCCGTTAAAATAACCGTATAATCTCCTTTTGGATCAAATACATGACTAGGATCGGTTAATAAAGATGAATCTCCATCACCAAATGACCAAGTATAATTAGAAGCATTTATACTCGTATTCGTAAAGTCAACATTTAATGGCGATTGCCCAGTTGTTGGATTCAAGGTGAAATTAGCTATAACACTATCTTGAGCAACGATTGCTTTTTGATAAGAGACCGTACAACCATTTGCACCTTTTACTACCAAGTTATACATTCCCGGTAACAATCCACATTTCGAAGAATCTGCAGAAAATGTAATTCCATTATCGAAACTATAAGTCAATGGAGCAATTCCACCAAAGGCATTAATTGAAATACAACCTGAATCTCCTTTACAAGGAGGCTGAACTGCTTGAACAAGCATAATAGTTGGTTTCGTACCTGGAACAATATAAATTGTTTTTGTAGAAACACAACCTGAAGCGTCTTTTACGGAAATCTGATATGTACCTCCAGCTAATCCAGTAAATATATTTGAAGGTTGGTAAGTTACTCCATTATTTATGCTGTATGAATAAGGAGTTGTACCTCCAGATAAATTGATTGTGATAGTTCCATCTGTCATTCCACAGGAAGGATTTGTGATATTTACCGCATCAAAAACTGGAGAATTTGGATTAATTAATACAACTAAAGTATCTACAAAACAACCTTGAGGATTTTGTACTACGACAAGATATGAACCTACCCCTAAATTTGGAAATGAAGGTGTTGATTGAAAAGTTGTTCCTCCATCAACTGAATACATTAACCCAGCAGTTGCTCCAATCATAGTAATATCAATTTCTCCATCACTTGACAAACAACTTGGATTGATAGTAGAAATTGAACCTATTTGAGGTGAAGCAACTGATTGAATAACGAAAGTCATCGTAGTATCACAACCATTTTGGTCACGAATAATTACGGTGTAGGAACCAGGAAGCAATCCTGTTTTTCCATTGTTAACAGAGAATGATGTGCCACCATTAAAACTATATTGATAATTTCCTGCACCACCACTTCCAGAAACTGCCACAGAACCAGATGCTGTTGTATCACAAGCTGGATGAGGACTAATAAAACCAATCACAGGAGTTGGTGGAACAACAATTCCCGTTAGTGTATCAGCACAAGAACCAGGCCCCGTCATAACAACTTGATAAGTACCTCCATGAAGATTTGTTGCAACAGCTGTTGCTTGAAGATTTGGGTCATTCCATTGGTAGGTATAATCGGTTTGATTAATTACTCCATCTACCTTAACCGTTAATGAGCCATTGGTTGAATAAGAGCAAGTAGGTGGAGTTGATGTGACAACAGCCGTAGTCGGAGCGTATAAAGTTACCTGATCCGAATAAACTGTTCCATCACATAAACTAACTTGACAAGTATAAACAGTTGTATCTGTTGGAGCCACTTGAATACTATCGCCATAGCCAATAATATTACCTCCTTGAAGCCAAACTACGCCACTAGGAACAAATCGTGTACTTTCATTGGTTGTAACCCATTGTGAAGAATTTCTACCTGGAGCGACAAAAGCAAGTGTTCCAGAAATATTATGAACTCCTTGAGTTGCTGTACCTCCAGCCCAACTTAAACAATTTGGTTTATTCGTTAAGTGATTTTCGATAATACTTGTCGTTTCATTTAACACAATTTGAAAAGTACCTAACGTTGTTGTACACTGAAACATAGGAACCGCTTGCCAACTCACAACTAATTTTCTATTTGGAGCAACCCCAATTGTTTGATACATGATTTGTCCACCAATACCTGGATGCCAATCTTGCCAAGGACCCATGATTGCATTTTTAGGAACAGCAGCACTTGTATTAGGTATTGTTGCAGAAGTGTATGCAGTAGATTGTCCACCACTAAAACTAATCCACCCATTAGATCCAATATAAAATTGAGTATAATTTTGACCTAGAAAGCAAAATGTGAATCCGATTGGCAAAGGACCTGTAACAGCATCATCAGACAAATACACATTTGTTCCAGCATATACTTCAGGAGCATAAGGAATTGTGTCAAAAGTATATGATTCTGTTCCTAATGGACCAGTTAAATTTGCATTTAACTGATAAGTTGATCCAAAACAACCTGTAGGAGGTGTAACCGCTATGGATACTTGTCCAAAGAGTACATAATTCGTAAATATAGCAGAGCAGATTAAAATTAATTTTTTCATAACGATTCGTTTGTATGTGTTATTGAATTTCTTGAGTAGGTAATTCACTTATTGATGTTGTTTTTCCGTTTAATATAAATTGAGTAATATTTAGTAAACTAAAGATTTTAACTACGTAATTCACATCAATTTTTGGAATAAAAATGAGTTTTACATCATAATTATCTTTGCTAATTTTGGTAAATGTTAAAGACATTTCCTTTTCGTAAGGAAGGATTTTATTTTGCATTTCAATCACTTCTTTTTCAGTCGTATTTACAATAAATTCGGAAACAGATTTAGTCCCTTCTTGAAATAAGATTTTTGATGAAGTTTTGTAAGACGCAGTATATTCTTGTCCAAAAAGTGCAATAGAGCTCATAAATAAACAAGCGGATAAAATATATTTCTTCATAATGTTTGATTTTTATTATTGGACGGAACTTATAAGATAAAAGATGTCTCAACTTATAAAAAAAACATAAAAAAAACCACTACTGTCCGATAAAACTTTTTGAAAGCGGGATTTCTATAATAAGATTTCCCGCTTTTTTGTATTTTAGTTTTGAGAACAAAAAATACAATGAATAAAAGTAACTATTTTTTTGGACAATC
>Ga0164242_10001322_pt1 | contig 29288 bp, 26 predicted proteins | sample OricomgcompostMG_FD_108783 | JGI IMG/M metagenome (GOLD analysis project Ga0164242, IMG submission 108783) | Miracle-Growth compost microbial communities from Emeryville, California, USA - Original compost - Miracle growth compost (MG) ...
CCGGATCGTATTTGCGCAGCACCAGCCGGTCGGGGTCATTGCGCCGGTTCTTGCGGGTGATGTAGGTGTATCCGGTCCCGGCCGTCGAACGCAGTTTGACCAAGGGTCGAATCTCGTTGCGGGCCATCAGATTTGCTGCCCTTGCCGGCGCAGCCGCGCCACCACCGCCTCGATGCCGTCGCGGTCGATGACCTTGATGCCCTTGGCGCTGACCCGCAGCCGGACCCGGCGCCCCTCCGAGGGCAGGTAATAGGTCTTCAGTTGAATGTTGGGCGACCAGCGCCGAGGCGTCCGGCGATGCGAATGCGACACCGCATTACCGAAGCTCGGCCGCCGGCCCGTCACCTGGCAGTGGGCAGACACGTAACCCCTCTCCGCTTATTGAAAATCATTTTCGACAAGGCCCGCCACGAACGGTACCGTATGGGTGGCTTAGATGAAAACGATTACCAATAAGGAGGCCGATGCGGACGCCCGTCATCCTGGTTGCCGGCCAACGCGGCACGGATCCGGTCGTGGGTGCGCTGCTGCGCACCTCGGGAACGCTGGTCGTCGAGCATCGGTTCGACGGCCACGTGGTGCGCCGAACCACGGCGGTGCTCACCGATGGCGTCTTGACCAGCACCGAGTGCGGGCTGGAACTCGCGCACGGCTGCGTGTCGTGCACTATCCGCAACGATCTACTGGTCCTGCTGCGTCAACTGCACCGTCGCGACGACGTCGACCGGATCGTGGTGCACCTGGCCCCCTGGCTGGAACCGGAACCGATCTGCCTGGCCATCAACCACGTCCGGGTCCGGGTGGCGCCGGGTGGCGTCGACGGCCCTGCGGCCCTTGATGTTTCGATCGCCGCCGTGGTGACCTGTGTCGACTCCTCGACGTGGCTGAGCCAGGCACTGGGCGAGGACGAACTGGACGACGGCCGCACCCACGCCCAGGTGGTGATCGGTCAGGCCGAATTCGCCGACGTGGTGGTGCTCGACCATCCCAATCCGTTCCTGGCCGCCGTGCTGCGCCGGCTGGCCCCGCGCGCCCGCGTCCGAGTTGGCGCTGACGGCATCGATGACGCACTGAACAACCTGTACCGCGACGCGCGCCGCGGCCGCGTCGACGACCCGCACGGCCCGCTGCTGGCGGGGCAGCCGCCGCTGGATGCGCGCGGGCCGATTCGCTTGGTGGAGTTCAACTCTCGAAGGCCCTTCCATCCCGGGCGGCTGCATGCCTGCCTGGATCTGCTGCTCGACGGCGTCATCAGAACCCGCGGGCGGCTCTGGCTGGCCAGTCGGGCCGACCGCGCGATGTGGCTGGAATCGGCCGGTGCCGGCCTGCGGGTCAGCTCGGCGGGCAAGTGGCTGGCCGCCATGACCGGCCCCGAGCGCGACGGCATCGATGCCCAGCGCCGTGTGCTGGCCGCGCTGGGCTGGGACGACCGGCACGGCGATCGGCACACCGCGATGGCAATCCTGGTGTGCGGCGCGGATCCCGCCGAGATTCTCGACGCGCTGCAGGCGGCGCTGCTCACCGACGAGGAGCTGGAGCGCCCCGGCGAGTGGCAGGGGTACGACGACCCGTTCGGCGATTGGCATGAGGAGCCGTGTGTGGGCCTTGAAGCCGCCGACAACGCGGCGCAGGGGGCGCGGCAGGACCCGGACCCGTCATGAGCCCCGCCGGCGCAGGTGGGATGGAGCAGTTCCGCCGACGCGACGGTCGCCGATAACTGCGAAACCCTAGTACCGTTGTGCGCCACCGGAAATGCGGTGTCGGCCGGGCGGCGTAGGGTGGATCGCGTGCGAAGCGAAGGCGATACCTGGGACATCACCACCAGCGTGGGCTCGACCGCGTTGTTCGTGGCCACGGCGCGGGCGTTGGAGGCGCAAAAGCCCGACCCGCTCGCGGTGGATCCGTACGCGGAGATCTTCTGCCGCGCCGTCGGCGGTTCGGCCGCCGACGTGCTGGACGGCAAGGATCCCGACCATCAGCTCAAGACCGACGACTTCGGCGTGCACTTCGTGAACTTCCAGGGGGCACGCACCAAGTACTTCGACGAATATTTCCGCCGGGCGGCCGACGCGGGGGTGCGGCAGGTCGTCATCCTGGCCGCGGGCCTGGACTCGCGGGCCTACCGCCTGGACTGGCCGGCCGCGACCACCATCTTCGAACTGGACCAGCCGCAGGTGCTCGACTTCAAGCGCGAGGTGCTGGCCGGCGTCGACGCCCACCCGCGCGCCGAGCGCCGTGAGATCGCCGTGGATCTGCGCGAGGACTGGCCGCAGGCCTTGCGGGACAGCGGATTCGACCCGGACAAGCCGTCGGCGTGGATCGCCGAGGGCCTGCTGATCTATCTGCCGGCCAGCGCCCAGGAGCAGCTGTTCACCGGCATCGACGCGCTGGCCGGCCACGGCAGCCACGTCGCGGTCGAGGAGGGCGCCCCGATGACGCCCGAGGACTTCGAGGCCGCGGTGGCCGCCGAACGCGCCGCCAACGAGCAGGGCGAGCAGCGAATGTTCTTTCAGCTCGTCTACAACGAACAGTGCGCGCCGGCCGCCGAGTGGTTCGGCAGCCGCGGCTGGACCGCGGTGCCCACCCCGCTGGCCGACTACCTGCGCCAGGTCGGCCGTCCGGTGCCCGGCCCGGACACCGAGGCCGGGCCGATGATCGCGCGCAACACCCTGGTGAGCGCCGTGCGGGCCTGACCCGCCGAGCGACAAACCGGCCGCGAACCCCGATCGCGGCCGGTTTTTCATGAGTCATCCATGAATCGGCGCCGCGCCGGAACTTCTCGCGGCCCCGGTGCGACTACTACCGGGCTGACCCGTGCGCCGCCGAACAGCCCCGGCGGTTCCTGACCCAGCCCGACGAGGAGTCTTCGGCCATGACCGCGCCGGTGTGGATGGCGTTCGCCCCGGAGGTCCATTCCACGCTGCTCAGCAGCGGGCCGGGACCGGCCGGCCTGCTGAGCGCGGCCGCGTCCTGGACGTCGTTGAGCGAAACCTATGCGTCGGCCGCCGCGGAACTCAGCGCGACGCTGGCGGCGGCGCAATCCGATGCGTGGCAGGGACCCAGCGCCGAGCGGTACGTCGCCGCGCACGCGCCCTATCTGGCGTGGCTGGAGCGGGCCAGCGCGAACAGCGCGGCCGTGGCCGCCCAGCAGGAGACCGCGGCCGCCGCCTACACCGCCGCGCTGGCCGCGATGCCGACCCTGCCGGAGCTGGCCGGCAACCACGCCACGCACGCCGCGCTGGTGGCGACCAACTTCTTCGGCGTCAACACCATCCCGATCGCGGTCAACGAGGCCGACTACGCACGGATGTGGGTCCAGGCCGCCACCACCATGTCCACCTATCAAGCGGTCGCCGGCACGGCGGTGGCCGCCGCGCCACAGACCGACCCGGCGCCGCCGATCGTCAACTCCACCAGCTCGGACGGTTCGGACAGCGACGACAGCGGCGACGACGGCGGCATCGTCGACAACGACGGCGGCAACCCCTACCAGCTGAGCTGGTGGGTCAACCGGTTCCTGGAGATCTTCCAAACCATCGGGCGGGATCTCGAGGAGTTCCCCGAAAACCCGTCTGCCGCGCTGACCCAGCTGCTGCGGGACATCTGGCTGCTGATCGTCGACGAGATCGGCCACGCCATCGAGGCCTTCCAGGCCTTCGCGCCCCAGATCGCGGCGTTCAGCCTCGCCCTGCCGGCCGGGGCCGCGGCGGGACTCGCCGGCCTGAGCGGGCTCGCCGCGATTCAGAAGGCCGCACCCCTGCCCGCGCTGCCGGCCGCGCCGCCGCCGCAGCCGTCGAGCATGCCGGCCGTGGTGGCCGGTCCCGCGATGGGCGCCGCGGCCGTCGCCGCCCCGGCGCCCGCATCGGCCGGCGCACCGGCCCCCGCGTCGGCGACGGTGACCGCGTCCGGGGCCGCACCGCCGCCGCCCTCCGGCATCGGCGGCACCGCCTACCCGTACCTGATCGGCGGCCCGACCATCGGGAGCGGCACCGGCATGGGCAGCGGCGCACAGCGCAAGGCGTCCGAGCCCGACCCCGCCGCGGCCGCCGCGCCGGCCGGCGCATCGGCGTCCGAGCGGGCGCGGGCGCGACGGCGACGCCGGGCCGCCATGAAGGACCGCTATCGCGGCTACGAGTTCATGGACGTGGAGCCCGACGCCGGACCCGAGCCCGAAACCGACTCGGTGACGGCATCGGATCGGGGCGCCGGCCCGCTGGGCTTTGCCGGCACCGCGCCGTCGGCCCCCGCGCAGGCGACCGGGCTGGCCACGCTGGCCGGCGACGAGTTCGGCACCGGACCGTCGATGCCCATGGTGCCGGGCAACTGGACCGGCGAGTAGCGGCGGAACTTTACCGCCGCGGCGCCCGACTACTGGCTGCGTGACCGTGCCCGGCTACCCATCCGCTACCCGTCCGCGGGAGGCACGCCGGAATTGATAATGAAAATGATTTTCAGTAAGGTGAGGTCTTGCTGTGAGGCTGCCGAGGGTGCGGCTGTGAGTATGCCGAAAATGCGGCAAATCCCTAGGCGAAACGTCCTCATCAGCGGTAGAAGAAGGGCAGCGGAGTGGTGAGCCGACCAGGCTCGAACGCCTCGACAGTTAGCTTATGCAATGCTAACTTCAGGCGGTTAGGTTAGGGGAGGCTACATACATGAGAAGGCGCGGCCGTGGAACGCGGTGACACCGGCATGCTCACAGCTCAGCCGGTCAATTCCCGGGTCGACGCACGCGTCGACGGCGACGTGGTCAGCCGGTTCGCCACCTGCTGCCGCGCGCTGGGCATCGTCGTCTACCAACGGCAGCGCCCGGCCGACCTGGCCGCCGCCCGCTCCGGCTTCGCCGCGCTGACCCGCATCGCCCACGACCAGTGCGACGCGTGGACCGGGCTGGCGGCCGCCGGCGACGTGTCGCTGCGCGTGCTGGAGGCGGTGGCCCGTACCGCTGCCACCGCGGGCGTGCTGCAGCGCCAGGTGGACCTGGCGCCCGGCGCGCTGGGCTTCCGCTACGACACCGGGCTGTATCTGCAGTTCCGCGCCACCACGACCGACGACTTCCAGCTCGCCTACGCGGCGGCGCTGGCAACCGCCGGGCGCTTCGCCGACGCCGACCGGATCGTCGCCGCGCTGACCGCCGCCCGACCCGGCTGGCGGGAAGCCCGCTGGGTGTCGGTCGTGATCAACTACCGGGCCGAGCGCTGGTCGGACGTCGTCAAGCTGCTCACCCCGATCGTCAACGACACCGACCTCGACGACGCCTACGCGCACGCCGCCAAGATCGCCCTGGGCACCGCGCTGGCCCGCCTCGGCATGTTCGCCCCGGCGCTGTCCTACCTGGAGGAGCCCGACGGTCCGGTCGCCGTGGCGGCCGTCGACGGCGCCCTGGCCAAGGCGCTGGTGCTGCGCGCGCACGTGGACGAGGAATCGGCCAGCGAGGTGCTGCAGGACCTCTACGCCGCGCACCCGGAGAACGAACAGGTCGAACAGGCGTTATCGGACACCAGTTTCGGCATCGTGACCACCACCGCGGCCCGCATCGAGGCCCGCACCGACCCGTGGGACCCCGCCACCGAGCCCAGCGCCGAGGACTTCGTCGACCCGGCCGCGCACGAGCGCAAGGCGGTGCTGCTGGCCGAGGCCGAACGCCAGCTCGCCGAATTCATCGGACTCGACGAGGTCAAGAACCAGGTGTCCCGGCTGAAGAGCTCGGTCGCCATGGAACTGGTCCGCAAGCAGCGCGGGCTCGCGGTCGCGCAGCGGGCCCACCACCTGGTGTTCGCCGGGCCGCCCGGAACCGGTAAGACCACCATCGCCCGCGTGGTGGCCAAGATCTATTGCGGCCTGGGGCTTTTGAAGCGGGAGAACATCCGCGAGGTGCACCGCGCCGACCTGATCGGCCAGCACATCGGCGAGACCGAGGCCAAGACCAACGCCATCATCGACAGCGCGCTGGACGGGGTGCTGTTCCTCGACGAGGCCTACGCGCTGGTCGCCACCGGCGCCAAGAACGACTTCGGGCTGGTCGCCATCGACACCCTGCTGGCCAGGATGGAGAACGACCGCGACCGCCTGGTGGTCATCATCGCCGGGTACCGGGCCGACCTGGACAAGTTCCTGGACACCAACGAGGGCTTGCGTTCCCGGTTCACCCGCAACATCGACTTCCCGTCGTACGCGCCGTCGGAGCTGGTCGAGATCGCCACCAAGATGGCCGAACAACGCGACAGCGTCTTCGAACAGGCCGCGCTGGACCACATGGAGGAGTTGTTCACCAAGCTGGCCCGCGAATCGACCCCGGACGCCAACGGGATCTCGCGCCGCAACCTGGACATCGCCGGTAACGGCCGATTCGTCCGGAACATCGTCGAGCGCGCCGAAGAGGAACGGGAGTTCCGGCTCGACCATTCCGAGCACGCCGGAACCGGCGAATTCACTGACGAGGAGCTGATGACGATCACCGACGACGACGTCGCACGGTCGGTTGAGCCGCTGCTGCGCGGCCTTGGCCTGTCGGTGCCGGCATGACCGCCAACAACGATCCCGACGACCGGCGTTCGTTCACCTCGCGCACCCCGGTCAACGACAACCCCGACCAGGTGCAGTACCGGCGCGGCTTCGTCACCCGGCACCAGGTCAGCGGCTGGCGATTCGTGATGCGCCGCATCGCTTCCGGTATCGCGCTGCACGACACCCGGATGCTGGTCGACCCGCTGCGCACCCAGTCGCGCGCCGTCGCGATGGGCGCGGTCCTGCTGGTCACCGGGCTGGCCGGCTGCTTCGTGTTCTCGCTGATCCGGCCCAACGGCACCGCCGGGACCAACGCCGTGCTGGCCGACCGGTCCACGGCTGCGCTGTACGTCCGGGTCGGCGACGACCTGCACCCGGTGCTCAACCTGACCTCCGCCCGGCTGATCGTGGGCAAGCCGGTCAACCCCACCACCGTGAAAAGCGCTGAGCTGGATCGGTTTCCGCGCGGCAACCTGCTCGGCATCCCCGGCGCCCCGGAGCGGATGGTGCAAAACCCGTCCACCGACGCGAACTGGACGGTGTGCGACTCGGTCAGCGAGCCCGCCCCGGGCGGGCACGGCGCGCACAGCACCGGTGTCACCGTGATCGCGGGCCGGCCGGACAGCAGCGGCGCCCGCGCCGCCGCGCTGCCGTCGCAGCAGGCGATCCTGGCCGAGCGGGACGGCGGCACCTGGCTGCTGTGGAACGGCCGGCGCTCGCAGATCAACCTGGCCGACCACGCCGTCACCAACGCGCTCGGCCTGACCGAGAACAACTCCGAGCTGCCCGCGCCCCGGCCCATCGCGCTCGGTCTGTTCAACGCGATACCCGAGGCGCCGTCGTTGTCCGCGCCGGGCATCCCGAACGCCGGCGCCCCGGCGCCGTTCGCGGTGCCGGCCCCGATCGGGGCCGTGGTGGTCTCCTACACCCTGGATCAAAGCTCCTCGGGGGCGCCGCGCTACTACGCGGTGCTGCCCGACGGCCTGCAGCAGATCTCACCGGTGCTGGCGGCGATCCTGCGCAACACCAATTCCTATGGGCTGGACCAACCGCCGCGGCTGGGCGCCGACGCGGTGGCCAAGCTGCCGGTGTCGCGGATGCTGGACACCGCGCGCTACCCGGACCAACACGTCAGCCTGGTGGACACCGCCAAATCGCCTGTCACATGCGCATATTGGAGCAAGCCCGCCGGTGCGGCCACCAGCTCGCTGAACCTGTTGTCCGGCTCGGCGCTGCCGATCGCCGAATCGATTCGCCCCGTCGACCTGGTGGGCGGCGGCTCCCCGCAGAACGGGCCGGTGGCCACCCGGGTCGCGTTGCCGCCGGGCACCGGCTACTTCACCCAGACCGCCAGCGGCGGCGCGGGCTCGCCGGGTGCCGGATCGCTGTTCTGGGTGTCGGACACCGGGGTCCGCTACGGCATCGACAACGAGGCCGAGCACTCGGCCGCCGGGCACGGCAAAACGGTTGAGGCCCTTGGCCTTAGCGGCTCGCCGCTGCCCATCCCGTGGTCGGTGCTGTCGTTGTTCGCCAAGGGTCCGACGTTGTCGCGCGCCGACGCGCTGCTGGCACACGACGGGCTGCCGCCCGACCAGGCGCCCGGCCGCGTGGCTGCCGCCGCACCGCAAGCCGAGGGAGCCCCCCGATGAGCCGACTGATCTTCGAAGCGCGCCGCCGGCTGGCGCCCCCGGTCGCCCGCAAGGGCACCATCGTCATCGAGCCGCCGCCCGAGCTGCCCCGGGTGATCCCGCCGTCGTTCCTGCGCCGGGCGATGCCCTACGTGCTGGTGATCCTGATCGTCGGCATGATCGTCGCGCTGTTCGCCACCGGGATGCGGCTGATCTCGCCGCAGACGCTGTTCTTCCCGTTCGTGCTGTTGCTGGCCGCGACCGCGATGTACCGCGGCAATGACAACAAGACGCGCACCGAGGAGGTCGACGCCGAACGCGCCGATTACCTGCGTTACCTGTCGGTGGTCCGGGACAACATCCGCACCCAGGCCGCCGCCCAGCGCGCCGCCGCGCAGTGGTCGCATCCCGAGCCCAGCGCACTGGCCACGGTGCCCGGATCGCGCCGCCAGTGGGAGCGCGACCCGCACGACCCGGACTTCCTGGTGCTGCGCGCGGGCCGCCACCACGTGCCGCTGGCCACCACGCTGCGGGTCAACGACATCGCCGACGAGATCGATCTGGAACCGGTGTCGCACAGCGCATTACGCAGCCTGCTCGACACCCATCGCACGGTGCGCGACGTGCCGACCGGAATCGATCTGGCCAAGGTCTCCCGGATCACGGTGCTGGGTTCGCAAGACGAGGCGCGCGCCGCGATGCGGGCCTGGATCGCTCAGGCGGTCACCTGGCACGACCCGACGGTGCTCGGGATCGCCCTGGTGACACCCGATCTGGAAGGCCCGGACTGGTCCTGGCTGAAGTGGTTGCCGCACATCGACATTCCCGGTGAGCTCGACGGGGTGGGGCCGGCTCGTTTCATGGCCGGCAACGTCGACGAACTGGTCGCGAAGCTCGGCCCGGCGCTGCTGGACCGGCCGGCCTTCACCGGCGAGGCGGCCGACGCGCTGCGGCACCTGCTGATCGTCGTCGACGACCCGGACTACGACCTGAGCGCCTCGGCGCTGGCGGTCGGCCGGGCCGGTGTCACCGTGGTGCACCGCAGCGCGACAGCGCCGCACCGCGAACAGTATTCGGATCCGGAGAAGCCGATCCTGCGCGTGGCGCAGGGCGCCATCCAACGCTGGCAGACCGGCGGCTGGCAGCCCTACATCGACCACGCCGACCAGCTGGGCACCGACGAGGCCGCCCACCTGGCGCGCCAGCTGTCGCGCTGGGACTCCAACCCGACGCACACCGGGCTGCGCTCGGCGGCCACCCGCGGCGCCACCTTCACCACCCTGCTGGGCATCCCGGATGCCTCCCAGCTGGATGTGCCCACGCTGTGGGCGCCGCGCCGCCGCGAGGACGAGTTGCGGGTCCCGATCGGCGTCACCGCCACCGGTGAGCCGCTGATCTTCGACCTCAAGGACGAAGCCGAGGGCGGCATGGGCCCGCACGGGCTGATGATCGGCATGACCGGTTCGGGCAAGTCGCAGACCCTGATGTCGATCCTTTTGTCGCTGTTGACAACTCACTCGGCCGACCGGCTGATCGTCATCTACGCCGACTTCAAGGGCGAGGCCGGCGCGGACAGCTTCCGCAACTTCCCGCAGGTGGTCGCCGTCATCTCCAACATGGCCGAGAAGAAGTCGCTGGCCGACCGGTTCGCCGACACGCTGCGCGGCGAGGTGGCCCGGCGGGAGAACCTGCTGCGCGAAGCCGGCCGCCGGGTGCAGGGCAGCGCGTTCAACTCGGTGGTCGAGTACGAGGCCGCCATCGCTGCGGGACACGACCTGCCGCCGATCCCCACGCTGTTCGTGGTGGCCGACGAATTCACCCTGATGCTGGCCGACCACCCCGAGTACGCGGAGCTGTTCGACTACGTCGCGCGCAAGGGCCGCTCGTTCCGCATCCACATCCTGTTCGCGTCCCAGACCCTGGACGTCGGCAAGATCAAGGACATCGACAAGAACACCTCCTACCGCATCGGGCTGAAGGTGGCCAGCCCCAGCGTGTCCCGGCAGATCATCGGCGTGGAGGACGCCTACCACATCGAATCCGGCAAGGAGCACAAGGGCGTGGGCTTTTTGGTGCCCGCCCCCGGCGCCACCCCGATCAAGTTCCGCAGCACCTACGTCGACGGCATCTACGAGCCGCCGCAGAAGGCCAAATCCTTTGTGGTGCCGTCTATCCCAGAGCCCAAGCTGTTCACCGCCGGGCGGGTCGAACCCGATCACGACACCGTGATCAGTGCGCCCGAGGAAGACGAACTGACCGGGCCGCCGCGCAAGCTGATCGCCACCATCGGCGAGCAGCTGGCCCGCTACGGTCCGCGCGCACCGCAGCTGTGGCTGCCGCCGCTGGACGAGCCGATCCCATTGAGCGCCATGCTGGCCCGCGCCGGCGTGCCGCCGCGGCAGTGGCAGTGGCCGCTCGGCGAGATCGACAAGCCCTTCGACATGCGCCGCGACCCGCTGATCTTCGACGCCGCGTCCGCGGCCGGCAACATGGTCATCCACGGTGGCCCCAAGTCGGGGAAGTCGACCGCGCTGCAGACCTTCATCCTGTCCGCGGCCAGCCTGCACTCGCCGCGCGAGGTCACCTTCTACTGCCTGGACTACGGCGGCGGGAAACTGCGTGCGCTCGAAGATCTGGCGCACGTTGGCAGCGTGGCCTCGGCGCTGGAACCCGAACGCATCCGGCGCACCTTCGGCGAGCTCGAGCAGCTGCTGTTGTCGCGGCAGCGCCGCGAGGCGTTCCGGGACTCCCGCGGTGGGGTGCCCGACGACGGGTTCGGCGAGGTGTTCCTGGTCATCGACAACCTGTACGCGTTCGGCCGCGACAACACCGACCAGTTCAACACGCGAAACCCGTTGCTGGCCAAGGTCAGTGAGCTGGTCAACATCGGCCTGGCGTACGGCATCCACGTCGTGATCACCACCCCGAGCTGGCTGGAGGTGCCGCTGGCCATGCGGGACGGCCTCGGGCTGCGGCTGGAACTAAAGTTGCACGACCCGCGGGACAGCAACGTCCGAGTGGTCGGCGCGCTGCGCCGCCCCGCCGAGGCGGTGCCGCACGACCAGCCCGGTCGCGGATTGACCATGGCCGCAGAGCATTTCCTGTTCGCCGCCCCGGAGCTCGACCAGATCGCCGCGATCAACGACCGCTACCCGGGCATGGCGGCGCCGCCGGTGCGGCTGCTGCCCACCAACCTGGCCCCGCACGCCGTCGGGGCGCTGTACCGCGGGCCGGAGCAGGTGGTCATCGGGCAGCGCGAGGAGGACCTGGCGCCGGTGGTGCTCAACTTCGCCGACAACCCGCTGCTGATGGTGTTCGGCGACAGCAAGACGGGCAAGACCACGTTGCTGCGCCACCTCATTCGCACCGTGCGCGAACACTCCTCGCCCGACCAGGTGGCCTTCACAGTGCTGGACCGGCGGCTGCACCTGGTCGACGAACCGCTGTTCGCCGACAACGAATACACCGCCAACATCGACCGCATCATCCCGGCGATGCTGGGGCTGGCCAACCTGATCGAATCGCGCCGGCCACCGGCCGGCCTGTCGCCGCAGGAGCTGTCCCGCTGGACGTACGCGGGCCACACCCACTACCTGATCATCGACGACGTCGACCAGATCCCGGACTCACCGGCGATGAGCGGGCCCTACGTCGGGCAGCGCCCGTGGACCCCGCTGATCGGATTGCTGTCGCAGGCCGCCGATCTGGGGTTGCGGGTGATCGTCACCGCGCGCGCCACCGGCTCGGGGCACGCGCTGATGACCAACCCGCTGCTGCGCCGGTTCAACGACCTGCAGGCGACCACGCTGATGCTGGCGGGCAACCCGCAAGACAGCGGCAAGATCCGGGGCCAGCGATTCGGCCGGTTGCCCGCCGGACGGGCAATCCTGTTGGGCGACAGCGACGCTCCGACATACGTGCAGTTGGTCAACCCCCTGGCCGGGGAATCCGTCATGGCAAGTGAAGCGCAACGGGAGGAGTAGAGATGACACTGCGAGTGGTCCCCGAAGGCCTGGCCGCCACCAGTGCGGCGGTGGAGGCGCTGACGGCGCGGCTGGCGGCCGCGCACGCGGCGGCGGCGCCGGCGATCACGGCGGTGGTGCCGCCGGCGGCCGACCCGGTATCCCTGCAAACCGCACTGGGTTTCAGCGCCCAGGGCCAGGAGCACTCGGCCGTGGCGGCCCAGGGCGTGGAGGAGCTGGGCCGGGCCGGGGTCGGTGTCGGCGAGGCCGGCGCGAGCTATCTCGCCGGCGACACGGCGGCCGCTGCGACGTTCGGGATCGCGGGCGCCTGACACATGACCTCCCCGTTCGGACCGATCTGGATGGCTTCGCCGCCCGAGGTGCATTCGGCGTTGCTCAGCGCCGGTCCGGGCCCGGGGCCGCTGCTGGCGGCCGCCGGTGCCTGGACCTCGCTGAGCGCCCAATACGCCACGGCGGCAGCCGAACTCAGCGCACTGCTGGGCGAGGCGCAGGCCGGGTCCTGGGAAGGGGAGAGTGCCGCGCAGTACGCGGCGGCCCACCTGCCGTATCTGGCGTGGCTGCAGCAGGCCAGCGCCGACAGCGCGGGGGCCGCGGCGCAACAGGAGGTCGCCGCGACGGCCTACACGACCGCGCTGGCGGCCATGCCGACGCTGGCCGAACTGGCCGCCAACCACACCATCCACGGGGTGCTGCTGGCGACGAATTTCTTTGGCATCAACACCATTCCGATCGCCGTGAACGAAGCCGACTACGCCCGGATGTGGGTGCAGGCGGCCACCACGATGGGCACCTATCAGGCCGTCGCCGGCTCGGCGCTGGCCGCGGCGCCGCGCACCGCCCCGGCGCCGTCCATCGTCAAACCCGGCGGGGAAGCCAACAACCTCGCGGCCAACGCGGCCCAGAACAGCTCCGGGGATTGGTGGCAGAACTTCATCCAGCAGCTGTCCCAGTTCTTCCAGAACATCCAGAAGATGCTGCAGGACTTCTGGGCGAATCTGCCGGCGTTCCTGGCGGCCAACGGACCCCTGCTGTTCTTCGTCGCCTACCAGGTGTTCTTCAACGCGGTGGGCTGGCCGACCTGGGGTGCGATCCTGACCGCGCCGTTCCTGCTGCCGCTGCTGCTGGGCATCGGCCTGAGCTCGCTGCTGGCCGCGCCCGCCGAGATCGCGCCCGTCGCCGCCCCCGCCGCGATCACCCCGGTGCTGGCGTCGAACAAGCCGCCCACGTTGCCGGCGGCGGTGGCGCTGGCCCCGAGCGTCGCCACCCCCGCCGGAGCCCCGGCCAGCACGGTCGCCGCCGGCTCCGGCGCGGCGGCCGCCCCCGGGCCGGCCGCCGCGGCGGGGAACTTCGCCTATCTGGTCGCCTTCGGCGGCGACCCGGATACCGGAGTCGGCCCCACCCTGAGCGGGCGCGGCGGGGCCAAGGCCCCGGCGGCGACCATCCCCGCGGCCGGTGCGGCCGCGCCGGCCCGCGCCGAGGCACGAGCGCGACGCCGGCGGCGGGCCGCGCTGCACGACTACAGCGACGAATTCCTGGACATGGACTCCGGTTTCGGTGTCCCCCCGGATTACGGCGCCGAGGAGGAGCTGGCCGCGGCGGTGGCCTCCGGGCAGGGCGCCGGGACGCTCGGGTTCGCCGGAACCCAGCAGCGGCGCAAGGCCTTTCAAGCGGCCGGACTGACCAAGCTGGCCGACGACGACTTCGGCGGCAGCCCACGGATGCCCATGGTGCCCGGCACCTGGGAGCAGGACACACAGAACGGAGCTCATCCGACCGAGCCGGGGAAAGGGGGGTAAGGCAGTCAGCCAGATGCAGGTGAATCACCGAAACCCCAACGGACGCAACAGAAAGGAAGCACCATGAGTATGTTGGACGCTCACATTCCGCAGTTGGTAGCCGCACAATCGGCGTTCAGCGCCAAGGCGGCGCTGATGCGCAGCACGATCAGCCAGGCCGAGCAGGAAGCGGTCTCGGCCCAGGCGTTCCACCAGGGCGAGTCCTCGGCGGCATTCCAGGCCGCGCACGCCCGCTTCGTGGAAGTCGCCGCCCGGGTCAACACCCTGCTGGACATCGCCCAGGCCAACCTCGGCGACGCCGCCGGCACCTACGTGGCCGCCGACGCCGCGGCCGCGTCCGGCTACACCGCGTTCTGACCCAGCCGTTTTCGAGACGCCGACAGCGAAAGGACTTGTGATGTCACAGATCATGTACAACTACCCGGCGATGCTGAGCCACGCCGCCGACATGTCGGGCTATGCCGGCACGATGCAGGGCCTGGGCGCCGACATCGCCAGCGAGCAGGCCACCCTGTCCAACGCCTGGCAGGGTGACACCGGGATGACCTACCAGGTGTGGCAGGCGCAGTGGAACGAGGCCATGGAGAGCCTGGTGCGCGCCTACCAGTCGATGGCCAGCACCCACGAGGCCAACACCATGTCCATGTTGGCCCGCGACCAGGCCGAAGCCGCCAAATGGGGCGGCTAGTTCGTGGCTGAACTGACCTGATGGACCCAGCACCCAACGCCGTCGAGCTGACGGTCGATCACGCCTGGTTCATCGCGGAAACCATTGGGGCAGGAAGCTTTCCCTGGGTGTTGGCGATCACCTGCCCGTACCGCGATGCGGCGGAACGCAACGCGTTCCTCGACCGTCAGCGCGCGGAGCTGAGCGAGATGGGCCTGGTGTCCGACGCCGGGCTGATCAACCCCGCGGTCGCCGAGTGGATCAAGGTGGTGTGCTTCCCGCAGCGCTGGCTGGACCTGCGCTACGTCGGCCCCGCCAAGGACACCGGTGAAGGCGGCGGCAGCGAGCTGCTGCGCGGCATCGTCGCGCAGCGCGACGGCGCGGGCGGCCGGTCGATCACGGTGGTCGCGTTGCGCAGCGCGCAGCTGATCACGTTCACCGCCATGGACATCGACGATCCGCGCGCGCTGGTCCCGGTGCTCACCGTGGGCCTCGCGCAGCGAGCACCGGCCTCCTTCGACGAGTTCAGCATGCCCACCCGGGTCGGCGCCCGGGCCGACGAGCGGCTGCGTGCGGGTGCTCCGCTTTCCGAAGTCCTTGACTACCTTGGTATTCCGCAGTCGGCGCGTCCGGTGGTGGAGTCGGTGTTCAACGGCCCGCGCAGCTACGTCGAGATCGTCGCCGGCTGCCACCGCGACGGCCGGCACTCCACCACCGAGGTGGGGATGAGCATCGTCGACGCCCGCGAGGGGCGGGTGCTGGTCAGCCCGTCCCGCGCGTTCGACGGCGAATGGGTGTCGACGTTCAGCCCGGGCACTCCGTTCGCGATCGCCGTCGCGATCGAACACCTGACCGCGCTGCTGCCGGACGACGGATGGTTCGCCGGCCACCGGCTGGCCCGAGATTTTTCTGTCCAACACTGAAGAGAAATAGAGAAGAGAGCACGATGTTCCAGGAACGGCCGCAACATTCTGCGAGGGTCCGGTGACGTCCGGAACCGTCATGCCGATCGTCCGGGTGGCAATACTGGCGGACAGCAGGCTGACGGAGATGGCCCTGCCCGCCGAGCTGCCGCTACGCGAGATCCTGCCCGCCGTACAGCGTTTGGTGGTTCCGGCCGCCGCCAACGGCGACTCGGAGGACGGCGCCCCGTCGCGGGGCGCCGCAGAGGTCGGCGGGGCGGTGCAACTGAGCCTGGCGCCCATCGGCGGGGCGCCGTTCAGCCTGGACGCCAGCCTGGACACCGTCGGCGTCGTCGACGGTGACCTGCTGGCCCTGCAACCGGTGCCGGCCGGCCCGGCCGCGCCCGGCATCGTGGAGGACATCGCCGACGCGGCCATGATCTTCTCCACCTCGCGGCTACGGCCTTGGGGCACAACGCATATCCAGCGTTTCGCGCTGGCCACGGTGATCGCGGTGGCCCTACTGGCGACCGGACTGTCGGTCAGCTACCGGGTCGCCACCGGGGCGCTGGCCGGGCTGGTCGCGGTCAGCGCGGTGGCGGCACTGACCGCGATAGTCGGCCTGCTGGCCACCGCCCGCTCGCCGCGCACCGGGATGGCGCTCTCGATCGCGGCGCTGGTGCCCATCGGCGCGGCGCTGGCGCTGGCGGTGCCGGGCCGGTTCGGTCCCGCGCAGGTGATGCTGGCCGCGGCGGGTGTCACCGCCTGGTCGCTGATCGCCCTGATGGCGCCCAGCGCCGAGCGGGAACGCCTCGCCGGCTTCTTCACCGCGACGGCGGTGCTGGGCGCCGCGGTGCTGCTGGCCGCGGGCGCCGAATTGCTTTGGCACATCACGCCCGTCGCGCTCGGCTGCGGCCTGATCGTGGCCGCGCTTCTGGTCACCGTGGAAGCCGCGCCGCTGTCCGCGCTGTGGGCCCGCTTCCCGCTGCCGGTCATTCCGGCGCCGGGCGACCCCACGCCGTCGGCGCCGCCGTTGCCGGTGCTCGAGGACCTGCCGCGGCGGGTGCGGATCGGCGACGCCCACCAGAGCGGGTTCATCGCCGCCGCGGTGCTGCTCAGCGCGCTGGGCTCGGTGGCGATCGCGCTGCGGCCCGAAACACTCAGTGCCGCAGGCTGGTACGTGGTGGGGGCGACGGCGGCGACGTCGGTGCTGCGCGCCCGGGTGTGGGACTCGGCCGCGTGCAAGGCGTGGCTGCTCGCCCAGCCGTACCTGGCCGCCGGTGTGCTGCTGGTGCTCTACACCGCGACCGGCCGGTATGCGGGCGCCCTCGGTGCGGTGCTGGTGCTGCTGGCGCTGGTGGCGGTGTGGATCGTGGTGGCCCTGAACCCGGGTATCGCCGCACCGGAAAGCTATTCGCTGCCGGTGCGCCGGTTGGTCGGCTTCGTCGCGACCGGGCTCGATGCGTCGCTGATCCCGGTCATGGCGTTCGTGGTCGGCCTGTTCGGCTGGGTGCTCGATCGATGATTCGGCCGGCATCGGCCTGCCTCGCGGCGGTGTTGGCGTTGTTGCCCGCCACCGCGACGTGGGCGAGTCCGCCGGCCCTCGCGATCAGCCCGCCGACGGTCGATCCGGGGGTCCCGCCACCGAGCGGGGCGCCCGGCCCGGGGCAGCCGATGGAGCAGCGCGCACCTTGTACCACCTCCGGGGTGATCCCGGGCAGCGAGCCGGCCGCCGTCACACCCAGCCAGTCGGCGCTGAATCTTCCTGCGGCATGGCGGTTTTCCCGCGGTGACGGTCAGCTGGTCGCGGTGCTGGACACCGGGGTGCGGCCCGGCCCGCGGCTACCCAACGTCGAGCCGGGCGGCGATTTCGTCGAGACCACCGACGGCCTGACCGACTGCGACGGGCACGGGACGCTGCTGGCCGGCCTCGTCGCGGGCCAGCCGTCGCCCGACGACGGGTTCGCCGGCGTGGCCCCCGCGGCGCGCGTGGTGTCGATCAGGACCACCTCGGCCAAGTTCTCGCCGCGCACCCCGGGCGGCGATCCGCTGCTGGCGCGGGCGGCCGCCGAGGTCGGCACGCTCGCCCGCGCGATCGTGCACGCGGCCGACCTGGGCGCCCGGGTGATCGACATCGGCTCGGCCACCTGCCTGCCGGTGGACCGCCCCGTCGACCAGGCCGCCCTGGGCGCCGCCGTGCGCTATGCGGCCGTGGACAAGGACGCGGTGATCGTCGCCGCCGCCGGCGACAGCGGGCCGACCGGATCGTTCGCCGGCGGAACGTCGTGTGAGTCCAATCCGCTCACCGACCTGAGCCGCCCGAACGATCCACGCAATTGGGCCGGCGTCACCTCGCTGTCCATCCCGTCGTGGTGGCAGCCCTACGTGCTGTCGGTGGCCTCGCTGACCCCGGACGGTCAACCGTCGAAGTTCACCGTGGCCGGCCCGTGGGTGGGGGTTGCGGCGCCCGGCGAACGCATCGTGTCGATCGGCAACGGCGACGGCGCCGGCCTGACCAACGGCCTGCCCGACGAACACCAGCAGCTGGCCGCCCTCAACGGCACCGGCTACGCGGCCGGTTACGTCGCGGGCGTCGCCGCGCTGGTGCGCAGCAAGTACCCCGACCTGTCCGCCACCGCGGTGGTGCATCGGATCACCGCAACCGCGCACAACGGCGCCCGCGACCCGTCCAACGTGGTGGGCGCGGGCAGCGTGGACCCGGTGGCGGCGCTGACCTGGCAACTGCCCGCCGGCGATCAGCCGGGCCCGGCGGCCAAGCCGATCGCCGTGCCGCCCGCGCCGGCGCCCCCCGACACCACACCCCGCACCGTGGCGGTGGCCGGCACCGCCGCCCTGGCCGTGCTGGTCGCGGTGGCCGGCGCCGTCACCGCCCTCGCGGCACGCCGACGAAAGGACCCCACCGCGTGAGCAAGCATCGGATACCGAGGCCCGGAAGCGGGCGAATCACGTTGGCGCTGTTGGCCGTTGTGCCCGCGGCGATGGCCTACCCGTGGCACTCGCCGCGCGACTACTGGCTGCTGGGCATCGCGGCCGCGGTGCTGATCGTGCTGTTCGGTTGGTGGGGCGGGCTGTACTTCACCACCCTGCTGCGCCGCCGGCTGGCGATCATCGGGCGGCACAATGCGGTGCGCCCGCAGCGTCCCGACCCGGCCACCACCGTCCTGATCCGCGTCGGTGCGCCCGCCGACGGCTCCGACGCGCTGCCGCTGCCGCTGATCGCCGGCTACCTGGACCGCTACGGCATCCGTGCGGACAAGGTCCGAATCACCAGCCGCGACAACGCCTCCGACGAGTCCCGGCGGCAAACCTGGATCGGGCTCACCGTGTCGGCGCCGGACAACCTCGCCGCACTGCAGGCGCGCTCGCCGCGCATCCCGTTGGCCGAGACCGCGCAGGTCGCCGCCCGCCGGCTGGCCGACCACCTGCGGGAGACCGGCTGGGAGGCCGGTGTTGTCCCGCCCGACGACGTCCCCCGCCTGTTGACGTCCAACCCGCGCGAGAGATGGCGCGGGGTGCAGCGCGGCCCCTCGGATTACCTTGCCGCATACCAGATCCCGGTGGACGAGTCGCTGCCGGAGACGTTGGAGGCGATCCGCTCGTACCCGGCGCGCGAAAGCTGCGTCGCGCTGGAGATCGCCGGGGACAAGGCGGCGCCGACGATCGCCGTGGCATGCGCGTTCCAGACCGACACCGCCCCGGACCGCGGGGCGCCGCTGGCCGGGCTGATCCCGCAACGCGGCAACCATCTGCCCGCGCTGACCGCCCTGGACCTGTTGTCGACCGGGCGGCTGGACGGGCACACCGCGGCGCCCGCGGACCTGCTCGACCGGCTGCACTGGCCCACCCAGGGTGCGCCGGCCGGTGACGCCGACACCGTCGCCGCCGCTAGAACATGACCTGCTGCAGGAACGCGGTCATCCGGCGCAGGTAGTCCAGCTGGCTGATGTGCAGCACGTGGCTGCCCGGAAACCAGTGCAGCGCACAATGATCCCAGTGCTGCCATAGCTTGACGGCGTGCTCGGGCGGGGCCATCCGGTCACCGAGGCCGGTGATGATCATCCGCCGGTCTTTGGCCAGCACCGGCCGGTAGGTGAGCGGGCAGTGGTAAGCCAACCCGGCGGCCAACTGCGCGCGGCTGATGTCGGACGATCGCAGGCCCAGCCCTACCAGCTTGTTGGCCGGGAACCATTCGTCGAACAGCGTCGCCGGGGTGACGACGGGACAGTTGGGGATGACGGCCTCGAGTCGATCGTCCACCGAGGCCACCAGCGCCGACGTGTAGCCGCCCAGCGAGATGCCGGTGAGCGCGATGCGCTCGACACCGGTGTGGCGCAGATAGTCGATGAGCGAACGAAAGTCGTGCACGGCCTGGGCCATCGCCTCGGCGAAGCCGCTGAGTCCACCGGCGAAATAGCCGAAACCGCTGAAGGGCGAGAACCTTTCGGCCCGCTTGCCGTGAAAAGGCAAGGTGTACATCAACACGTCGTAGCCGGCCCGGTAGTACCAGGGCAACGAAAAGAACCGCCCGTTGGCCAGATACGACGACCCCAGGAAACCGTGGATGACGCACAGCGTGGGCCGCGGCCCGTCGTCGTGGCGCCAATGCTGCGCGCGCACCACGTTGTTGCGGCCCCACCCGCTCCAGCGCGCCCGCATGGCCGGGTTGACCGCGGTGAAGCTGCTGTCGAACGCGAGGTTGTCCACCGTGCCGCGGGCCACCCATTCGGCCAACGGGCTGGCCCGCCGGGAGGTGACCCGGGGCGGTTCGGTGGGCGGCGGAAAGGACCGGTCGGGGTCGGCCGCCGCGCCCAGCTCGGCGTAGAACTCGAGGTTGGCGCGTTCGGTGGCGGCGTCGGCGTGCCGCAGCGCGTTGGCGACCACGAACGGCGCCACCGTGGTGGACAGCAGCGAGGCCACCCAGGTGCGCAGGGCCAGATCGCCCAGGGCCGAGGCCTCGACTACCATTCGCTGACGAGGCGACAACGCCGAAGTGGGGGGTAATCCGCCGGCGCCGGGCGGTACATCGGCGCCGGGAACGTCTGGAACGGGGATGGGCGGGTCGAACGGATCCAAGTCGGGCGCCACGAACGCCGATGCTAGCCCGGCCGTCGCGCGCTTCCTACAGCGTTCGGCCCGTTTCGCTTCGCCGTGATGTCATCTCGGGCCCACGCAGGGGCGGTGTCGAGGCGCACCATTGGGGTACTACGGTGTGCATCGGCCGGCTAGCGACGGCGCGTTGATCAGGAGGACCGACATGTGGGATCCGGACGTCTACCTGGCCTTTGCCGACCATCGGGCCCGTCCCTTCTACGATCTGCTGTCGCGGGTGGGCGCCGAGCGGGCGCGCCGCGTCGTCGATCTCGGGTGCGGGCCGGGCCACCTGACCAAGTACCTGGGCCGGCGCTGGCCGGACGCGGTCATCGAGGCGATGGACAGTTCCCCGGAGATGGTCGCCGCGGCCAAGGAGCGCGGCATCGACGCCGTCACCGGCGATCTGCGCAACTGGAAACCCAAACCCGACACCGACGTGGTGGTCAGCAACGCCGCCCTGCATTGGGTGCCCGAACACTCCGACTTGCTGCTGCGCTGGGCCGGGCAGCTGGCGCCCGGGTCGTGGATCGGGGTGCAGATGCCGGGCAACTTCGAGTCCCCGTCCTACGCCGCGGTGCGCGCCCTGGCCCGTCGGGAGCCGTACGCGAAGTTGTTGCGCGACATACCTTTTCGGGTGGGCGCGGTGGTTCAGCCGCCGACCCACTACGCCAACATGCTGCTGGACGCGGGCTGCAAGGTCGACGTCTGGGAGACCACCTATCTGCACCAGCTGACCGGCGAGCATCCGGTGCTGGAGTGGATCACCGGCACTGCGCTGGTCCCGGTGCGCGAGCGGCTCGACGACGACGCCTGGGAGCAGTTCCGCGAGGAGCTGATCCCGCTGCTGCGCGACGCCTACCCGCCCCGCGCCGACGGGACGACGATCTTCCCGTTCCGGCGGGTCTTCATCGTCGCCGAGGTCGGCTCCGGCCGTCCGGCCGCCTAGCTCCCGCCGCCCACACCGCGTCGGCCCCGCGCGCAGAGCACCGCGCCGGCCCCGCGCGCCGAGCACCGCGCCGAGCGTGTGGGGCAGGTACGAAAAACGAACGGGACACGTGCGTAGGCCCCACACTGGGCGCGGCCCGGGCGGCGACTTCGCGTCACGATGACCGCAACTACCGCTGCGCGGGGTTGCCCTCCTCCTCGATGCCCCGGTCGGCGGCGATGGCCGAGCGGGCGGTCGGCCGGGCGCCGTGGTGAATCTGCAGATACGTTTCGGTGTAGCGCGCCGCGATGCGGGTGCCGGCGAACTCCGAGGGAATCACGTCCCCGGTGCGCTGACGCCAATCATGCAGCAGCACAGCAAGATTGGCGGCGACCTCGTCGGCGTCGGCGTCATCTCCGGCGAGCAGGTTGGTGATTTCGGTGGGGTCGGCGCGCAGATCGTAGAGTTCACGCTCGGGCCGCGGCGCGGTGACCAACGGCGCCACCGCCATCCCGGACGGGCTCTCCTCGATGTCCCAGGGCAGTTCCAGCAGCGGCCGCGACGCGTAGTTCTCGATGTAGCTGTAATCCTTGGTGCGAATCGCGCGAATCGGATCGAACGAGTCGTGGTAGGTCTTCATCGTGTACACGTGCTCGCGCACCGGTGCGGCATCCGGATCCGGCCGCAGCAGCGCGGACGCGTGCGACACGCCGTCGACATCGGGCGGCACGCTGATTCCCAACAGCCCCAACAGGGTTGGCACCAGATCGACCGCGCTGAACAACTCGTCGTACACCCGGGGCGGCAATCCCCGGCCGGTGGGCGGCCGGACGATCATGCCGATGCCGGTGCCGGCGTCGTACAGCGTGGATTTCGCCCGCGGGAACGCCGGCCCGTGATCGGTGAAGAACACCACCCAGGTGCTGGCGTCCAAACCGGTGTCGGCCAGCGTGTCCAGCAGCCGGCCCACCGCGGCGTCGGCCGTGCTGATGGCCCCGTAGAAGGCGGCCAGGTCGCCGCGCACCTCCGGGGTGTCCGGGAGGTAGTCGGGCGGTTGCACCTCGGCGCTGTCCGCCGGCGGGTACCGGTCCTCCGGATATGGCCGGTGCGTCTCGAAGAAGCCGGCGGTCAGCAGAAACGGTTGCCCCACAACACCTTCAGCGCTCTGCCGCAGCCACTCGTCGGCCCGCTGCGCCACGTAGTCACAGTAGGAATTCGACACGTCGAACTCGTCGAACCCCAACCGCTTCGGATAGGAGGTCTCGTGTTGCATGCCGAAAAGCGCCGAGTACCAACCCGCTTCGGACAGTATCTGGGGCAGGGTGCGGATCCCGCTGCGGTATTCCCAGCCGTGGTGGGCCAGCCCGATCAGTCCGTTGGTCTGCGGATAGCGGCCGGTGAACAGCGATCCCCGCGACGGCGAGCACAGCGGCGCGGTGGCGTGCGCCCGGGTGAACAGGATGCCCTCGGCGGCAAGGCGGTCCAGGCGCGGGCTGGACACGTCCCGGTGGCCGTAGGCGCCCAGGTAGCGCCCCAGGTCGTGCCAGTGCACGATCAGCACGTTGTCCTTGCGGCCCGCGTCGTTGCGGTCGCCAGCGTCGCCCGGCGTCAATTGCGTCACCTCTCACATTGCCTTGCGACCGGCGACGATACCGCAACATGCCGCGACGACTCCCGCCGCGCCGACCGGTCAGGGCAGCTGCGGTTGCGCCCACCGGTTTTCGCAGACGAACTCCGCCAGCGGCCGCGGCGTGGCCCAGCCGTCCAGCTCCAGCGCCGGGCGATCGGGGAATTCGGGCACCGGCCCCAGGCACAGGATGGCCACCGGTTCGGCGCCGTCCGGCAACCCGAGCAGCTCCGCCAGCGGCCGCGGCTCGAACAGCGACACCCAGCCCATGCCCAGGCCTTCGGCCCGGGCCGCCAGCCACAGATTCTGGATGGCGCACGACACCGACGCCAGGTCCATCTGCGGCAACGTCCGCCGGCCGAAGACGTGCTTGTCGCGGTCGTCGCCCAGGGCCACCACGAGAAGCTCGGCGCACTCCAGGATGCCCTCCACCTTGAGCGCCAGGAACTCCTGCGCCCGCTCGCCCAGGGCGGCGGCGGTGCGCGGCCGTTCCTGCTCGACGAGGGCGTGAATGCGCCGGCGCAGCGCAGCGTCGGTGATCCGGATGAAGCGCCACGGCTGCATCAGCCCCACGCTGGGCGCGGCGTGCGCGGCGGCCAGCAGCCGCGCCAGCACCTGCTCGTCCACCACCGCGCCCGCAACGAAGCGGCGCATGTCGCGCCGTTCGGCGATGACGCGATAGACCGCCCGTCGCTCCTGCGGACTGAAAGCCGGACCGGTCACGCAGCCATCGTAGGAAATCCGGGCTAGCGTGGATCGTGTCTTGAAGGGAGTGGCCCGTGAAGCCTTCCGACGTCCTCGAGCAACTGGCCGCCGACCGCGGCGCCGACCGCGGCTACGGCGAGCCCTACCAGACCCCGGACGGCACCACCGTCATCGTGGTCGGCAAACCGCCGGGGGTCTTCACCATCCGTGACGGCCAGGCCCGCTGGACGCCGGCCGTGGACACCGGCCGGGTGGCGCTGATCGGGGTGATCACCGGCCTGCTGGCGGCGGTGATCGGCAGCCTGGCGGTGCTGCGCCAGCCGCCCTGGCCGCGGATCACGATCAGGGACTATAGGTAACGCCGACCGCGCGGAACACGTACTCCGGCGGCATGTCGAAGGCCAACGAGTGGCGCGGCAGGCCGCTGAGCACATCGGCGGGAATGGCGACCTTGTAGTGCAGTGACAACTCGCCGCTGAATTTCTCGTCGACCCGCGAGACGTCGACGTCCACCTGCAATCCCGTCGAGGAGATCTCCACCTGGGCCGCCCCGGTCTGCGGCGCGTCCCAGGCAACGTTGACGGTCGGGCCGGCCAGCCGGGGCAGCATGGACAGCGTCGCCAGCACCCGCTCGGAGGTGAACACCAGCGACCCCGTGTAGCTGGCGACGCTGTGCGGCAGCCGCACGCCCGGGATGGTGCCGCTGAATCGCCGGGTCACCGCGACGTAATCGGCAAGGTAGATAAGGCCTTCCGCCTCGACCTGGGCATGCAGGTCGTCGGGCAGCTTGCCGATGCCGAACAACCTACGGACAAACACGGCCATGCTGCCCAGTATGACGGCGCGCGTGCCGTCGCGCGGCCGTGCTGGTATCGATGGGGCAATGATGCGACCGAGGCCCGCGCCCGCCGCGACGATCGCCCTGCTGGCCACGGCGGTGTACGCGGTGATGTGGATCGGCTACCGGCACGGCTGGGGCTGGCTGGCGCGGATGGACTGGTCGTTGCTGAACGGCACGCGTGACCTCGCGGTCAAACACCCGGGCTGGCTGCGCGCGGCCGAGGTGGTGTCGGTGGTGCTGGGCCCGGGCACGCTGGCAGTGCTGGGCATCGCGGTGACGCTGTGCGCGGTGGTGCTGCGCCGGCTGCGGGCCGCGCTGGTGCTGGCGCTGGCCTGCGCGCCGTGCAACGAGCTGGTCACCGCCGGGGCCAAGGCGCTGGTCGACCGGCCGCGGCCGCCGACCGCGCTGGTCGGCGCGGCCTCGACGTCGTTTCCGTCCGGACACGCGCTCGAGGCGACGGCCGGTCTGTTGGCCATGACGTTGTTCGCGCTGCCGATGCTGAACCGGGTGCTGCGCGGCCTCCTCGTCGCCGCGGTCGCGGTGGCGCTGCCGGCGGTCGGGCTGTCCCGGGTGATGCTGAACGTGCACTACCCGTCCGACGTGCTGGCCGGCTGGTCGCTGGGCTATCTGTATTTCCTGTTGTGTCTCTTGGTGTTTCGGCCTTCGGCTCCGGACCGCTCGGGCTAAAGCCGTGCGGCGGCGGGCTTTTGGTCACGGCGCGGTGACCTAACCGGGTCTAAAGCTTTACTTGACCCTCGGGACGGGCCGGTCCGACGATGGAGTGCATGCACCGACTGCTCACGTCACTGTGCGCTGCGGCGTGCGTGATCGTCGCCTCGGTGGTGCTCTCGCCGATCAGTGCCGCGGCCGGCGCTCCCTGGTTCGCCAACGCGGTTGGCAATGCGACACAAGTGGTTTCGGTGGTCAGCACCGGCGGCTCGAACGCCACCATGGAGATCTTCCAGCGCACCGGCACCGGCTGGCAGTCGCTGCGCTCCGGCGTGCCCACCCACGTCGGCTCGGCCGGGATGGCGCCGCAGGCCAAGAGCGGCGTTCCGGCCACCCCGATGGGGGTCTACAGCCTGGACTCCGCCTTCGGCACCGCGCCCAACCCCGGCACCGGGCTGCCCTACACCCAGATCGTCGGGCCCAACTACTGGTGGAGCGGCGACGACCACAGCCCCACCTTCAACTCCATGCAGGTGTGCCCGAAAGCCCAGTGCCCGTTCAACACCGCCGAGAGCGAGAACCTGCAGATCCCGCAGTACAAGCACGCGGTGGTGATGGGCGTCAACAAGAACAAGACCCCCGGCGGCGGCGCCGCGTTCTTCTTTCACACCACCGACGGCAAACCCACCGAGGGTTGCGTGGCGGTCGACGACGCTCAGCTGGTGTCGATCATGAAATGGCTGCGGCCCGGCGCGGTCATTGCGATCACCAAGTGACGCTCAGTCCGCCCCGGCGATGGCCCGGCCCGGCTTGAGCGTGAAATTCAGCCCCTCCAATGACATGGTGGCGTCATAGGTGCGGTCGTAGCCGGTGCCGCTGATCTTCCACCCCCGCTCGGTGCGCCGGTAGGTGTCGCGGTAGAAGGCCGCGCCGATCAGCATGAAATTGAGCTCGGCGACCATCACCCGGTCCTGCAGATACCAACTGCCCGTGGCGGTGTCGCCGTCTACGACGATGTCGGGATGAGTGACCCGGTGTTCGGTGATGACGTTCGCGGGCAGCGAGGTTCGCATGTACTCGACCAGCTCGGCGCGGTTGGTGAAGTGCAGTTCGTTGCCGATCGAGGGGCCGTAGTCGGCCGTGATGTCCTCGGCGAGGGTGTCGGCGAAATCGTCCCAGTGCTTGGTGTCCAGCGCGCGCAGATAGCGGTATTTGACTTGCTTGATGGCTTCGATGTCGGCCAGGTCGTCGAGGGTCATCGGATCATTGCAGCACACGGGTGACCATGTCGATCAGGGCACGCCGTTCCAGGCTCCAATCGACGGTCGTCCCGATCACCATCTGCGCCAGCACAACCCCGCGCAGCGTCGCCCAAATCACCTCGGCCACACCGGCATTCGCCGGATCCGTGGTGATCAGTCGGCCGAGCTGGCCGATCGCGGCGTTCATGTCCAGCAGGTGGCGGCGCGACGAGTCTCCCAGCGCGCCCCGGGTGGCGTGCAGGATCTCGAACGCCGCCATCGACGTGGGGCTGCTGTAGCAGCTCCACGCGGTGTCGATGACGACCTCGACGCGCTGCCGCAGCGGCAACTCGCTGACGTCGGCCGACGACAGGCTTTCCACCAGCCGGGCCACCCCGTCGTCCACCACGGCCATCAGCAGGCCGTTGCGGTCGCCGAAGTGGTACTGGATGACGCCCCAGGTCACTCCCGCCCGCTCGGCCACGTGCTTGGCGGTGGCGGCGGCGAACCCCTCCTCGATGATGCAGCGGACCGTCTCGTCGATGATCCTGGCCCGCGTGTCGTCGCCGCGCTTGCGCGGCGCGGTCGTTCGTCTGGTGGGCCCCGCGGGGCGACCGGACTGCTGGCCTGCGGCAATGGACATTGTTGACTTTATAACATAGCCGAGTCTATTTTTGGGCCGTGGCCCAATCTCCGTATGCCCGCCTGTCCCGGTCCGAGCTGGCCGTCCTGGTCCCCGAACTGCTGCTGATCGGCCAGATGATGGACCGCTCCGGCATGGCCTGGTGCATCAGCTCCTTCGGCCGCGACGAGATGGTGCAGATCGCCATCGAGGAGTGGGCCGGCGCGAGCCCGATCTACACCCGGCGCATGCAGCGGGCGCTGGGCTACGAGGGCGACGACGTCATCACGATCTTCAAGGGGCTGCAGCTCGACATCGGCGCGCCGCCGCAATTCATGGATTTCCGCTACACCGTGCACGACCGCTGGCACGGCGAGTTTCAGCTCGACCATTGCGGGGCGCTGCTCGACGTCGAACCGATGGGCCCGGACTACGTGTTCGGGATGTGCCACACCATCGAGGACCCGACCTTCGACGCCACCGCGGTGGCCACCAATCCGCGCGCCCAGGTGCGGCCCATCCACCGCCCGCCCCGCGAACCCGCGGACCGGCATCCGCACTGCGCGTGGACCGTGATCATCGACGAGTCCTATCCGGAGGCCCAGCCCATCCCGGCGCTGCACATCGTGCGCCAAACCCGCGCTGCCGGTTGGGAACTCGACCCGATCGATGCGTCGGACGAGGGCATGGCCGACTATTCCGGGCCGCTGCTGTCCGACCTGGACTTCGGCGCGTTCTCGCACTCGGCGCTGGTGCGCATCGCCGACGAGGTCTGTTTGCAAATGCACTTGCTGTACCTGTCTTTCGCCATCGCGGTGCGAAAGCGCGCTGCCGATGATGCCGAGGCGGTGTCCGTGTGCACCCGCGGCCTGACCGGCGTCGCCGGGCTGGCCGCCGAGCGAATCCATCGCGCCGTCGGATCCGGTGGCGGGATCGACGCGGTGCTGCGCGTGCTCGAATTGCATCCGCTGCTCAACCCCGCCGGCTACGTCGTCTCCGAAATCGCCGGCAACCGGCTGCTCGTGCACCGGTCACCGGCGCACGACGACGCCGCCTGGATATCCCTGTGCTCGCCGGGTTCGGTGCAACCGCTGCAGGCGATCGCCACCGCGGTGAATCCGCGGATCGGCATGCGGGTCAGCGGCACCGACACCGACTGGACCGCCGAATTCGTCGAAACCGACACCGACGCCGATGAGCTGCCGGAGGTTTCGGTGACCAAGGTCAGCGGCGGTTCCACCTTCCAATTCGAGCCCAGACGATCGCTGCCGCTCACCGTGGTCTGAGTCCAACGGGAGTTTGTCAAGGGGTCCGCGGTACCACTTCGGTGACACAACCGCATCGACCATATACCGATGACGTTGCAACCCATCGGCTTTGGGCGTGTCCACGGATATGGTTGACGCTGGCCACCGACCCCTATAGACGAAGGTTTTCGCTCTATGTACGACCCGCTCGGGTTGTCGATCGGGACCACCAACCTGGTCGCTGCGCGTAATGGAAGCCCACCGGTTAGTCGCCGCTGTGTGCTGACCCTTTACCCGCACTGCGCACCGAAAATCGGTGCGCCCGAAGAGAATCCGCTTCTGGCCGAGCCTGGCGTGCCGATGAAGGGCTTTGTGGAGCGCATCGGCGATTCGGTCGCGCTGGTGTCGCCGGACGGTTCCGCGCACGATCCGGAGCTGTTGACGGTGGAGGCGCTGGACGCGATGGTGCTCGCCGCCGGTGCGGATGCGGCGTCTTCGGAGATTTCCATCGCGGTCCCGGCGCACTGGAAACCCGGTACCGTGCAGGCGCTGCGCGACGCGCTGCGCACCCACCTGGGCTTCGTCCGCAGCGGCATGGCGCCGCGGCTGGTCAGCGACGCCATCGCCGCGCTGACTGCGGTGAAGTCCGAACTGGGTCTGCCCGACGAGGGCGTGGTCGGGCTGCTCGACTTCGGCGGCAGCGGCACCTCGGCCACCCTGGTGAACGTCGCCGGCGACTTCGAACTCGTCAGCGCCACAATGCGATACACCGCGCTGTCCGGCGACGAGATCGACCAGGAGCTGCAGCTGCGGGCGTTC
>Ga0164242_10001323_pt1 | contig 29284 bp, 22 predicted proteins | sample OricomgcompostMG_FD_108783 | JGI IMG/M metagenome (GOLD analysis project Ga0164242, IMG submission 108783) | Miracle-Growth compost microbial communities from Emeryville, California, USA - Original compost - Miracle growth compost (MG) ...
TTCGAGCACGACGGCTTCGTGCTTTACGAAACCCAGGCCATCCTGCGCTATGTGGACCAGACCTTCCCGGGACCGGCGCTGCAGCCCGGCAATGCGCGCGAGCTGGCCCGCATGAACCAGATCCTGGGCATTGTAGATTGCTACCTTTTCCAGTCGTGGAGCGGCGACATCGGTTTTCAGCGGCTGGTCGCGCCGAGCTATTTCGGGCAGCCGAGCAACCTTGAAACGATCGAGGCGGCTTTGCCCATGGCGCGCCGTTGCGCCGAGGCGCTGGAGGACCTGATCGCGGCGCCCTATCTCACTGGCGAAACCTTCGGCCTGGCCGACATCCGCCTGATGCCGCATTTCGATTGGCTCAGCCTGACGCCCGAGGGCGAGGCCATCCTTGCCGGCAAGGATAAGCTCACGCACTGGTTCCGCAGCGTAAGCGAACGTCCGAGCGCCAAGCTCGTTCTGCGGCACTAATTCAGAGCCGCCTCACTCCCACTCGATGGTCCCCGGCGGCTTGCTGGTGACGTCATAGACGACGCGGTTGGTGCCGCGGACTTCTTTGCCGGTACGGATGACGCCGCGGGCCTATACATCTTCGTCCAGGATAGTGCGTCCACTCAGACGGAATGCCTTCAAGGAAAGGAGATGAACAGCCATGCTGATGGCAAATGTCGCATCTCTCATCAGATGTAACTCCGCCGGTACGGAGCTGTCGACGGCACGTCGACTAAGGTTGCCAGGGTCGTCCATATTCCGGTAGTGAGACAAAGGATTGCGCAACTCCATAAGGCGGCGGAGATCAGCGGCGTCCTCAGCCGTAATGACCCTTTTTGCGATGCACCGTTTGAGGGTTTCTCCGAAGGTCACTCGCTCCGGAAGGAGCTCGCCCTCAAGACCCAATTCAAGATAGGCTGCCAAAAGATGCTCGGCCAAACCCTGGCACAGCATTATTGTCGCAATGTAGTTGCCATGCACAAAGCTCGATCGAGCTTCCATCCACGCGTTGTAGGCTGTCTCGCCTCCCGGCATGAAGGTGCCGCCATCCCCCAACGAAACAGAGAGGTCCGCCAATTGACGAAACCTGCCGACCCTCGCAAGGAGGTCGTCGTGCAAGTCAGCCAGCAGCCACCGCATCAATGCAATGTCGTCTACATCCGCGAACAAGTCTGAGTGGTCGCTGCTCTTGCGGCTCATTCCCACTCTATTATTAATGAGCATGATAACCCGTTGAAATAACGTCACTAAAAATATTTTCGACAGCGATATACCGTCAGCTGTCCCGCCAAAATGGCCGGCTTTTGAAATTATTGGCTTTTTTCGGGATACCCGGAAAACCGTACTTTCGGGGACTATCGTCAAGCACGGGATGCAGGAAACAATTCGACTCGACCCGTGCATTCCGCCGATTTTGCGCTGTGACGCTATCACTAAGGCAAGCGATTGTCACTTTGGGAAGCCGTTAGGCTGCCGCGGCAAGTACAGCGGCGCGTTCGACAATGCGCAGGGATCAGTCCCGATTCAAACGCACCCATTAGGGCGCCTTCAACGAAGCGGTCCTGCCGGATGCAAACCGTCAGCAGCTGCCCGAGTTGGTCCGACGTAGCGCTGCGGATGGCGGTCCCGTCCCGCAGGGACCTTGCTTCGTCGGACTGCATCCATACCGACCGGGCAAAATTCTTCTTCACCCAGCCATGCTCGTAGGCGACGTTGCGGAAGGAATCGACGACCGGATCGTAGGAAACATACGGCATCTGGATAATACCCGGTTCGGTCTCTGCGCCACCAGCCCATCCCCGCCTGGAACCCCAGCTGCCGAAAGACGGGCAGAAGTCCGCCAAGGCCTGAAGGTCCGTCGCCAAGCTCCGGATGTCCTTTGCGTCAATATTGTCCGAAAGGATGCCATATCTTCACCGCGCCCTTCTACCCTCGGACGCAACCGCCCGCCTCGCGACATCGAGCCGGACGAGCTCGACAAAGGCAGGCAGTGACGCTTCCGGAGCTACCCAATCGCACTACCCTGCCGCGCTCGAAAGAAAGAGCATTTCCGGCCAGGAAATCGGCCGCCGGAGCGTGGACGCATGAGCGGAGAGGCTGACGTCAAATGCCTGTTTGAGGTGCTCCATCACCGCCTCAGCGCCATCAGTCGCTGGCCAGCACCAGGAGGACTTTTGACCGTGAGCGCGTTTCATCACCAGTTCCCAATCTCGCAAGACTTCGATCTTCCCGTCCTTCTCCGTCACGCCGAAAATCAGCCTATGGATAAGCGAGCCGGTCCCGGTAACTTCGTCTTCAACAACCAGGATCAGCACCGGACGGTCGACCCCCTCGACCGAGGCGGCTCGCGTTGGGATGCGCAACAGCGTCGCTGCCCCATGAGGCTCTCCCTTCTCCGGGACGGGGTGTGGGCTGAGAACAGTTATCGTTTGCGGCCAATGCGGCGTGCGCTTCAACTCCGCGAGACGACCATCAAGAGCCATCGCCTCATCCTCGGCTTCCTCATGCCCGTCTTCGCGGATCTGATGATGGACAATCCCGACAAGGACTGGGGCAAGCCCTTTTATCCGGTCGTGCCCTGAAGGCCATCCGTGGCGTGCCATGGTGGCCGGACGGTCTGCTTGCCCAGCGGGTTCGGGCCTTGCCCGAATTTCCTCGGCTGGTGAACACGGCATCCTGAATGGTCGATAGCGATCCAAGGCCGACGGGGAATGGCCAACGGAAGGTTGAGCATCCGATCATCGGATGCTCCTCGTTGTCATCCATCTTGCCGATGATTGCCAATTTATGCCAAGGTGGCACAAACTAACCACTAGCACGTCGGCCATCCCATGATCGAACAGTCGGATGAAATCCTCACCCTTGAGGAGGTCGCCGCCTACCTGAAGGCTGGGCGGCGCACGGTCTATCGCCTTGCAGCCAATGGGCAAATCCCCGCCTTCAAGCTGGGCGGCACATGGCGCTTCCACCGTGCCGAACTGGATCGATGGATCGCCGCTCGCATCGGCACGCAGGAGGGAAAACTCAAGCTGGACGAGAGGAAGCCATGACCCATGCCTTCCCATTGTCCGCAGACGCCGCCAACCTTCCTGCACTTGAACGGCTCATCGGGGAAGTTAGCTCTCTCCAGAGCAAGCTGATCCTGCTGGTCGGCAGCAACGGCAAGACCCGATTTCTGCGCGCCTTAGCGCGGCGACTGACCACCGCGCCACTCAATGTCGGCGTGCAGTTGGGGCGCCGCTTGGCGGCCACGCCTGTCTCCGATCGCGGTTTCTCGACGAACGAGCTGTTACGCGAAATTACGGACGATGTGGGTCGCGATGCGCCTTTGTTGCTCGACAACCTCGAAGTGCTCTTTGAGCCGAGCCTGAAGATCAATCCGCTCAACGTCGTCAAATTGCTGGCGCACTCGCGCCAGGTCATCGCCGCATGGCCAGGTGAAATGCGCAATGACCATTTGATTTACGCCGGCATGGGACATCCAGAACACCGCGACTACACCCGCGATGGCGTCGTCGTCTTTGAAACGGCGCAAAGCCACCACGGGGCCGGAAGGTCAAGAGCATGAAATACAGAGATCTTATTCAGTTCGAGCAAATCGAGTCGGTTGTTCAACTGCTCGATGCCGACCGCCCGGACGAAGCCAAGAAGCTTGTTTCGACCTTCGTCATCTCCGACGACATGGCTGAGCGTATTGCCAAACTCATGGTGCCACAGCTCGGCTTCGACGACGCGGTCGACCACAAGGGCGTGCTCATCGTCGGCAACTACGGCACTGGTAAATCGCACTTGATGTCGGTGTTGTCGCTGGTGGCTGAGGACGCGGCCTACGCGCCGATGATCCGACACCCCAAGGTGGTGGACGCTGTTGCCTCGGTCGCCGGCCGCTTCAAGGTGCTGCGCATCGAGGTCGGTGGTCTGGAAATGCCGCTGCGCCAGGTCATCACCCAGCAGATCGAACGCTTCCTCAAAAAGATCGGAGTCGATTTCACCTTCCCGAGCGCCGATCAGGAGCTGAACAACAAGGACTCCTTCGAGGAGATGATGGCCGCGTTCGGCGAGAAATTTCCGAACCAGGGGCTGCTACTCGTGGTGGACGAGTTCCTCGAGTACCTGCAATCGCGCCGCGATCACGAGTTGGTACTCGACTTGGCCATCCTGCGTCAGATCGGCGAAGTCGCGAAGCATCTGAAATTCCGCTTCGTCGCAGGTGTGCAGGAAGCCATTTTCGATAGTGGCCGCTTCCAGCATGTGGCCGACAGCATCCGTCGTGTCAACGAACGCTTCACGCAGATCCTGATCGACCGCCAGGACGTAAGCTTCGTGGTTTCCGCGCGCCTGCTCAAGAAGTCTGCCGACCAGCAGAATAAAATCCGGGACTACCTCAAGCCCTTCGCCAAATTCTACGGGTCAATGAACGAACGCATGGACGAATATGTCCGGCTGTTCCCTGTTCACCCGGACTACCTCAAGACCTTCGAGCAGATTCACTTCACGGAAAAGCGTGGTGCACTCAAGACCATCGAAGCCGCGATGCAGGCCATTCTCGAGCAGGACGTGCCCACCGACCGGCCGCAACTGATCGCCTATGAGAGCTTCTGGAATACGGTCAAGAGCAATCAGGTGCTGCGTGCCGATCCCAACATCAAGGAGGTGCTGCGCGTCTCCGAGGTGTTGGAATCCCGCATCCAGCAGGCATTCACGCGGCCGGCTTACAAGCCGATGGCGTTGCGCGTCATCAATGGTCTGGCCGTGCATCGCCTGACCACTGGCGGCGACATCCATGTCCCGATCGGTCCAACCGCCGCCGAACTGCGCGACTCTCTATGCCTGTTCCAGCCCGGCGTCGCGGATATGCCAGGCGAGCCCGCCGAGAACCTATTGTCGATGGTTCAGACCGTGATGCGCGAGGTGCTGAAGACCGTCAATGGTCAGTTCATCTCCAAGGCCGCCGACACGGAGCAGTATTACCTCGATCTGAAAAAGGACATCGACTACGACGCCCAGATCGAAAAGCGCGCCGAAGCCCTGTCCGACGACGCACTCGATCGAGCCTATTACAGCGCCGTCAAGGCGCTGATGGAGTGCAGCGACGATCTCCGCTATCCAGGTTTCCAAATCTGGCAATACCAGATCGAGTGGCAGGAGCGCCGTGTCGAGCGCTTAGGCTATCTGTTCTTCGGAGCGCCGAACGATCGCCCCACGGCCCAGCCCGAGCGCGACTTCTACATCTACTTCATCCAGCCTTTCGACAAGCCGCGCTTCACCGACTCGCAGCGGCCTGACGAAGTGTTCTTCCGGCTGAAATCGCCGGACGAGGACTACAGGCACCATCTATCCCAATACGCTGCCTCGCTGGATCTGGCGTCCACCGCCAGCGGCGGCGCAAAGGCTGTCTATCAGTCCAAGGCGCAAGATGCCCTGCGCGCCATGAGCAAGTGGCTGCAAGAAAAGCAATTGACCGCGTTTGAAGTCACCTATCAGGGCAAGGCCAAGACGCTGCAAGATTGGGCCAAGGGCGTGTCGCTGCGCGACCGCGCGCGATTGGGGCCGGAGGAAAGAATCAACTTCCGCGACATCGTGAACATCGTCTCGGGTTTGGTCTTGTCCCAGCATTTCACCGACATCGCGCCCGAGTATCCCAAGTTTCCGGTGCTCGTCACCGAGGCCAACCGTAAGTCCCTGATCGGCGCCACGCTGCGCGCGCTGGCGGGCGGCACCCGCACGAAGGACGCCACGGCCGTCATCGATGCGCTGGAAGTGCTCGACGGCGAACGCATCGACCCGGCCGGTTCTCGCTACGCCCAGGAGGTGTTGAATCGCCTCAAGGCCAAGGGTCATGGGCAGGTGCTCAACCGCAACGAACTCATCACCGGCGCAACCGATGTAGAGTATTTCTCCCCGGCCAAGCACCGGCTCGAACCCGATCTGCTGGTCGTTGTGCTGGGTGTCCTTGTCTATTCCGGCGACATCGTGCTCTCGATCACCGGCGATAAGATCGACTCCGGCAAGCTCGCTTTGCTAGCCGAACGCTCGCTCGATGAATTGAAGCAGTTCAAGCACATTGAGGCGCCCAAGGAAATCAACTTTGCGGTGCTGCGCGCACTGTTCGAGTTGCTCGGCCTGCCGTCGGGCCTGGCGCAGAAGGCCAGCCAGGGCGACACGGAACCAGTCGTTGCCTTGCAGGAAAAGATCAGCGCCCTTGTGCCGCGCGTGCTCAAGGCAGGCTCCGATCTTCAGCAGGGCAAACTCGGCTTCTGGGGCCAGGGCCTGCTGCGCGAGGAGGAAGCCAAGGATTGGCATGCGCGGCTCGACGCGCTCAAGAAGTTCACCGAAGCACTGTCGCCCTACAACACCGTAGGCAAGCTCAAGAACCTGCGCGTCACGCAGGAAGACATCGACAGCCAGAAGAAGAATCTGGACCTACTCATCGGCGTCGAGCGTTTGCTGGAACTGGTCGGCGAATTGGGGGGTATTGCGTCCTACCTGTCGCAGGCGGAGATGATCTTGCAGCCCGGCGACGACTGGGTGAAGCGGGCCGAGATAGCGCGCAAAGCCCTGTTCGACAAGCTGGCCGAGGACCGCACGCCGGAACGCGCCGCCACGGTGCTCGGCGAAGGCCGCCAGACCCTCGCCCGGCTAAAGAAGGACTATATCGCCGCCTATATCGCCAGCCACAGCAAGGCGCGGCTAGGTGTCGCCGAAGAGAAGACGCGCAACGCGCTGCGTCGCGACGACCGTTTGTTGTCGTTGCGCGTGCTGGCGGGTGTTTCGCTGATGCCGACCAGTCAGCTCACCGCCTTCGAGGATGCGCTCAACGGCCTCAAAAGCTGCTCCGCGCTGGATGAGCCGACGCTGCTCAGAACCCCGGTGTGCCCCCACTGCCAGTTCCGCCCGTCCGCCGAGCAGTTGGAGTTGCTGCCCGCCGCTAGCCGCCTGAACAAACTGGACGACGATCTGGATCAGTTGCAGGCCAACTGGCAGCAGATCCTGCTGGAAAATCTGGAAGACCCCTTCACGCAGGACAGCCTCGGCCTGCTGCCGCCCGCGTCGAAGGCGCTGATCGATGCCTTCCTCGCGGCGCGCAAACTGCCGGAGCCTGTCACCACCGATTTCGCCGGCGCCGTGCAGGAAGCTCTGTCCGGGCTGGAGAAGATCACGGTCAAGGCCGACGAACTGCGCCAGGCCCTGCTGCAAGGCGGCTCGCCAGCCACGCCGGATGAACTGCGCAAGCGATTCGACGCGCTTATCAGCGAGCGTGGCAAGGGAAAGGACGCCACCAAGCTACGGTTCGTGATCGAGTGACGCCATGACCAGAGACGAACTGCTCGCCAGGCTCCAGTCCATCGAATGGAGCGACATCGAATTTAAGGAAGCGACCTGGGCTGTGCCCAAGGACGCGCTTTCGACAGTCAGCGCCTTCGCCAATACGGAGGGTGGGCACCTGGTGTTCGGCGTCAAGCAGGCCAACGGCGCATTCACTGTCACCGGCGTGACCGACGCCGATCAAATGCAGAACACCTTTCTCGGCCAAGTGCGCGATAGCAACAAGGTCAGCGTGCTCCTGACGATTGATCCGCAGAAGCAGGATTTGCCGGAAGGCATCGTGCTGGCGTTCTACATCCCCGAAGCCACGCGGCACCAGAAGCCCGTCTATATCGACGGAAATCCGAAGAAAGCCTACATCCGTCGTGGCGGCCGTGATGACACCTGCACTGGCGACGAACTGCTGCGTTTCATCCGCGACGCATCGACCGTTCGATACGACGCCGAACCTCTGGACGTGGACATCAGCCGCTGCTTCGATGAAACCTCGGTGCGCTGGTATCGCGCGCGCTTTGCCGCCAGCAATCCCGGCAGGGACACCGCCGCCGATGATACCGCTTTCCTGCGGACGTGGGGTTTCCTCGTCGAGCAAGGCGGCGTGCTGCGCCCCACCCGCGCCGCCATTCTGGTGCTGGGCAGCGGCGAATATGTCCGGCAGGTGCTGCCGCGCATGGTCACGGACGTGCAGCTCTACCGCAATGCCAGCACCGAATATGACTCCACGGTGCGCTGGGCCGATCGCCTCACCGTCGAGGACAACCTCATCAAGGCGTGGCAGGCCATCGTCGAGTTCTACTTCCGTCACAGCGAGCGCCCCTTCGCCGTGGACGCCGCTACCCTGCGGCGCGACGACGATCCGCCCGACTACATCTCCTTCCGTGAAGCGGCCATCAATCTGCTGATCCACCAGGACTTCGGCGACACCACCCGTGTGCCGGTCATTCGATTCTTCCGTGACCAGACCGAGTTCTTCAACCCCGGCGACGCCTTTGCCTCGCGCGAGCAATTGCTCGACCCCGGCGACAAGGAGGTTCGCAGCCCCAGCATCGTCAACGCCTTCCGCCGCATTGGCCTGTCCGACCAAGGCGGCACCGGCGTGCGCGCCATCTTCGATGGCTGGCGCAAGCTGGGCTATCTGCCGCCGGAGATCGAAAACCACAGGGCCGAAAAGAGCTTCCGCCTGCGGCTGCGCAAAGAAAAGCTCATCACCGAAGCCCAGCTTCTGGCGCAGGCTAGCCTGGGTGTGCACCTGTCCGAGCACGAGGCGGCGGTGTTCGCCTTCCTGCTGCGCAACGGCCAGCTCGACCTTGCCGACATCAAGGCACTGACCGGCCTTACCGGCGCGCAGGCGCTGGATCTGGCGCAACGCCTGACCGTGCAAGTGCTGGCGGAACCGTTGGGCGAAGCGGCCCACACATGGCGGTTGGTGCCCCACCTGCGCACCCGCTTTGCCGCAGAGGCGGCCGAAAATGCCGCTGAAAATCAATCGCATGGTGCAGGGACGACCGCGACGGGCGCCACCGATCAAGTCACCGATCAAGTCGCGCCAGATCAGGCCGGACTTGATCGGTCACTTGATCGGTTGACGGAGGTGCAGTGGCGTATCGTCGGCTACGCCGATGTCCCGCGCTCGCTGGCCGAGCTAATGGCCCATGCCGGCTACCGCCAGCGTCCGCACTTCGTGGCCGCGCACCTGGAGCCGCTCCTGACTGCCGGTGTACTGCGCCCGACCATCCCCGACAAGCCGCGCTCGTCGCGGCAACGCTATGTGCTCACGGAAGCGGGCATCCAACTCAAGCTGCTGCACGAACAGGCCGTGGCCAAGCCGGACGAAGAAAATGGATATTGAAACCTCCGGGGCGATCAGGCTGTTTTTCCCCAACCCGTCGTTGACCCTCGTCTATTTTGAAGCGCTGGCCAATGCGTTGGATGCGGGTGCGACCGACGTGTCGATCGGTATCGACGTTCAAGCTTTCGACAAGCCAGACACGTTGACTATTACCGTTTCGGACAACGGCGATGGCTTCACAGACGAAAATTTCGATCGCTTCAAAACCCTGTTGAAGCCGAGGGACAAATTCCACAAGGGAATTGGTCGCTTGGTGTTTCTCAATTATTTTAATCGCGTTGAAGTTACCAGCACGCGGGACAGATGGCAGAGGACATTTACCTTCAAAGAAGGCTTTGACGGCAACTCGCCGCTCCAAAATATTGAACAAGCCCGAGACGCCAAAACAGCGCTCACCTTCACTGGTTTTACCGGAGCGCGCGTCAAGTCCTATGACGATCTGAAGCCGGATGCCATCAAGCCGCTCTTGATCGAACAGTTTCTACCGACTCTGGATGCGCGCAAGCGCGATGGAAAAGCATTCACGATTTCTATCGCCTTGAAAACCAATGAAAGCAACGCGCAGAAGGAGTTCTTCCCGAACGAAGTTACGATAACAGCTGATGACTTGCCGGCAATGACCAAGATCACCATCCAGGATGATACACTGGATGCCATCTCGGCCATTGACATGCACTATCACATTGCGCCCGCACCGGGGAAAGGCAGTTCACTCGTCGCCTTCAGCATCGACGGCCGAACGATACCGGCAAACCTGGTCCCCCCTTCGTCGTTTCCGCCGGGCTATCTCTGCGTCTTTCTCTTCGAGTCCGAACTCTTTCATTCGAATGCGGACAGCTCCCGGCAAAGGCTTGTTCTGCCTGAGGGAACGCCCGAGGCTCATCTTTTTCGCGTTCTGCGCCGCGAACTGGGCAGGGTTTTGGCGGAGAAGATCCCGCAAATCACCGAGCGGAATGAAAAAACCAAAGAAAAATTTGAAGAGCAATTCCCGCATTTGCTCGGATTTTTTGAGGCCGACACCGTTGGCCTGATCGACCGGGACGATGCGCTGTCGATCGCGCAACAGCGATTTTTCAAAGAACAGAAGGCAATACTTCAGTCCGAAAAACTGAGCGACGCCTCATACGAAAAATCATTGGAGATATCTTCCCGAACGCTGACCGAATATATCCTGTATCGGGATAAAATCATTCGGCGAATGAAGGAGATGACGGGCGGCAACGCGGAATCCGAAATACACAATCTGATCGTTCCCCGCTTCAAAGAATATTCGCAAAGCTCCATGCCATCGGAGATTTATCAGAACAATGCCTGGTTGCTCGATGACAAGTTCATGGTTTTCAGGACGATCCTGAGCGAGAAGAGCATGGATGCCGTCATCAATGCCATACGCTTGGATGACGAAAGCGTCGGAGACACAGGCCGCCCGGATATTGCGATGATCTTCTCGGCAGACCCCAACGACACGACGCCAGTCGATGTCGTCGTGGTCGAGATAAAAAAGAAGACGGATGACGAGAAAGACAATTCCTACGCTGTAAATCAGCTTCTGGACCGCGCCGGCAAGCTCGTTGCGCATTGTCCGAACATTCAGCGCGTTTGGTACTACGCGATTATGAACGTCAACGACACAATGGCCTTTCGCTTAAGGCAACTGAAGTGGACGCCCTTTTTCTCGAAGGGCAAGGTTTATTATCAGGAATTCGAGACGCCGCATCCTGATGGCCGCGTTGTCCCAACGCCGACCTTCGTGGTCTCGTTTGATGCAGTCGTAGCTGATGCCGAAGGCAGGAATCATACCTTCCTGGAAATCCTGCGGGAAGGCATGAAAAAATACGCTGACGAACATGACGACAGCAAATCGTCTGGCGACAAATAAACAAAAGATAGGCTGATATGAGCGATCTACTGCAAAGCCATCGTAGCGGAATAAGCGGCCCGGTCGAATGCCTCGGCCAAACCTTTGCCAGCGACGACGCACGGCGTGAGCACTATTTGAAGCTGCTGACCGAGAAGCTGCAAGACCCGGCGTTCCGAAAGCAGGATGGCTTTCCGAAGGGATCGGACGCGGCCATCCTCGCCATGTCCGATCCGCCATACTACACCGCCTGCCCGAACCCGTGGCTGGCCGAGTTCGTGGAGCATTACGGCAAGCCCTACGATCCGACGGTGAAATACAGCCGTGAGCCGTTGGCGATTGACGTGAGCGTCGGCAAGACCGACGCCATATACAAGGCGCACGGCTACCACACCAAGGTGCCCCACCTGGCCATCGTGCCGTCGATCCTGCATTACACTCAGCCGGGTGACGTGGTGCTGGACGGGTTTGCCGGTTCGGGCATGACCGGCGTGGCCGCGCAATGGTGCGGCACGGCACCTTCGCCTTATCGCCACGAACTGGAAATGATGTGGAAGAAGGAGGGCCGCACTGCGCCTAAATGGGGGGCGCGTCGCGCGGTGCTCAACGACTTGTCGCCAGCCGCGACCTTCATTGGCGCGAACTACAATATCCCCTTCGACGTCGACGCCTTCGCCAAGGCGGGTAAGCAGCTGCTCAAGGCCGTGGAGCAGGACATCGGCTGGATGTACGAAACGCTGCACAGCGACGGAAAAACGAAGGGCCGCATCGAATATACGGTGTGGAGCCAGCTCTATAGCTGCCCGGACTGCGCCGGCGAGGTGAACTTCACCGAAGAAGCATTAGATGGCGAATCCAAACGTATCAAGGATACGTTTCCATGCCCACATTGCGGCGCGGAACTTACCAAGACCAGACTGGAACGCCTCTATACGGCGCAGACTGATCTCAGCACCGGCAAGTCCATCAAGGTTCCCAAACGTGCGGCGACTCTGATTGTTTATTCGGTCGGTAAGACACGATATGAAAAGAAGCCGTCAGAGGATGACTTGAAGGTTATCCAGCGTATTGAGGCACTGCCGCTTCCGCCGCAGGTTCCTACAATTGAAATCCCGCCGATGCACATGACGCATGAGCGGGCGCGGATGGACTATGCAGGAATCACCCACGTCCACCATTTCTTCCTGCCCCGCGCTGCGCAGGGAATGGGCGTATTGTGGGGAAAGGCGCAAGCGCATCCTGACGCCCGCATTCGCTCCTTTCTGGTGTTCTTCGTTGAGCAAGCAATCTGGGGCATGTCCGTTCTCGCCCGATACGCCCCAACACATTTTTCACAAGTAAATCAGTATCTCAATGGTGTTTACTACGTCGGCTCCCAACATGCGGAATGCAGCCCTTGGTACATACTCGATGGTAAATTGAACCGCTTGGTGAAGACGTTCCAAGCTTTCAAGTCGGCTTTGAATGTGGCGGTCACGACGGGTACGGCCGCCGGGCTACCACTGCCGGACGGCTCCGTTGACTACATCTTCACTGATCCGCCCTTCGGCGAGAACATCTATTATGCCGATCTGAATTTTCTGGTTGAGGCATGGCACGGCGTCACCACCGACGCCAAGCCGGAAGCCATCATCGACAGGTTCAAGCACAAGGCGCTGCCCGAATATCAGCACCTGATGCAGCGCTGCTTCGCCGAATATCAGCGCGTCTTGAAGCCGGGCCGCTGGATGACGGTGGTGTTCTCCAACAGCAAGGCGGCGGTGTGGAACGCCATTCAGGTGGCCTTGCAGCAGGCGGGCTTCGTCGTGGCCGAGGTGACGGCGCTGGACAAGGTGCAGGGCAGCTACCGGCAGGTGACATCCACCACTGCCGTAAAGCAGGATCTGGTGATTTCCGCCTACAAGCCCAATGGCGGGCTGGAAGACCGCTTCAAGAAGAGCGGCGCGACCGTGGAGTCGGCCTGGGACTTCGTGCAGACCCATCTGCGCAATCTCTCCATCACCAAGGTGAAGGACGGCGAGCTGGAGTTCATCGTCGAGCGCGACCCACGCCGTGTCTACGACCGGCTGATAGCGTGGTTCGTGCGCCATGACGCGCCCGTTCCGCTGTCCAGCGACGAGTTCCTTTCCGGCTTGCGCAGCCGCTTCCCCGAGCGCGACGGCATGGTCTTCCTGCCCGAGCAAGTCACCGAATACGACAAGAAGCGCGCGCAGACCGCCCAGGCGCCGCAGATGGAGTTGTTCGTTTCCGACGAGCGCAGCGCCATCGATTGGGTGGCGGACTTCCTGAAGGCGCGGCCGTCCACCTATCAAGACATCCACCCGGAGTTCATCAAGCAACTCGGCGCGGGTTGGAAGAAGCACGAGACTCGCCCGGAACTGTCGGCGCTGCTGGAGGCCAATTTCCTGCGCTACGACGGCATGGGTGAGGTGCCGAGCCAGATTCACCGCTATCTCTCGACCAATTACCATGATGTGCGCGGCCTGGAGAAAACCGACCCGCGCCTCAACGCCCGCGCGCAAGACCGCTGGTATGTGCCCGATCCGAATAAGGCGCAGGATCTGGAGAAGAAGCGCGAAAAGGCGCTGCTCAAGGAGTTCGAGACCTACAAGGCGTTCACCGGCCGCAAGATCAAGGAATCGCGGCTGGAAGTGCTGCGCGCCGGCTTCCGCGCGGCCTGGGCGGACAAGGATTACGCCACCATCCTCGGCATCGCCCACAAGCTGCCGGAAGAAACCCTGCAAGAGGATGAGCGTCTGCTCACCCTCTACGACATGGCGCTGACGCGCAGCGAAGACGGGGCCTAAGCGGTGACGGAAGGCGGCTTCGACATCGGCGATTGGTGCTGGCACATGCGGCAGGCTACGCCTTGCCGCGTGGTCGAGCGGCTGGCGCTATGGGGTGAAGCGGCCTATCGCGTGTGGCTGCCGGCGAAGGACGCCGTGCTGCGCGCACGGGCAGCGGACTTGGCGGCACTCTCCAGCGTGCGGCCCAGGGTGGAACAGATTCTGCATGCCACGGCGGCGGCCAAGTTGCAGGACGCGCTGGGAGAGAATCTGCTGCTTGCGCCAATCCAGTCGAGCGTCATTCCGCTACCGCACCAGCTCTACGCGCTGAATCGCGCCGTCGGGCAGGACCGCATCCGCTACCTGCTCGCCGACGAGGTGGGCCTGGGCAAGACCATCGAGGCGGGTCTGGTGCTGCGCGAACTGAAGCTGCGCGGCCGCGCCAAGCGCATTCTGGTGGTCGCACCGAAAGGGCTGGTGCGGCAATGGCAGGCCGAGATGCGCCACCATTTCGGTGAGCCGCTCCACTTCGTCGATCCTTCATCGCTGGCGGCCCTGCGGCAATGGCGCGGGGACAGCGCGGAAGACAATGCGTGGCAGATGCACGACCAGGTGATCTGCGCGCTGGATTCGGTGAAGCCGCTGGAATCGCGGCGAGGCTGGAGCTTGGATCAGATCCAGACCTACAACCGCGAGCGCTTCGAGGATCTGGTGTCGGCGGCCTGGGATCTGGTCATCATCGACGAAGCACATCGCATGGGCGGCAGCACCGAACAGGTGGCGCGCTACAGGCTGGGTGCAGCGCTGGCGGAAGCCTCGCCCTACTTGCTGTTGCTGTCGGCCACGCCGCACCAGGGCAAGACCGACCAGTTCATGCGCCTGATGCAGTTGCTGGACCGGGACGCCTTCCCCGACGAAGGCAGCGTCAGCCGCGAGCGCGTACAGCCCTTCGTGATCCGCACCGAAAAGCGCGCGGCAATCAATGCCGAGGGGCAACCGCTGTTCCGGCCCCGGCTCACGCGCTTGCACGCTGTCGCCTGGCAGGCTCGGCACGCGGCGCAGCAGCAGTTGTACGAAGCCGTCACCGACTATGTGCGCCACGGCTACAATCAGGCTCTGGCGGCCAAGCAGCGCCACGTCGGCTTTCTGATGATCCTGATGCAGCGGCTGGTGACATCCAGCACCGCCGCGATCCGCGCCACGCTGGAGAAGCGCCAAGCGGTGCTCGACACGCCGCAAACCCAAGCTCGCCTGTTCGACACGCTCAGCCCGGACGAATGGGCCGATCTCGACGGTCAGGCGCAGGTGGACCTGGCGCTGCAAGCCAACGGCCTGGAGCTGGAGAAGTCGGAGGTCGGGACGCTGCTCGCGCTGGCGCGCTCCACCGAGGCCGCCGGCACGGACGCTAAGGCCGAAAGCCTGCTGGAGCTGATCTACAAGCTGCAACAGGAAGAAGGCGATCCGGCGCTGAAGGTGCTGGTGTTCACCGAGTTCGTGCCTACGCAGGCGATGCTGACGGACTATCTGGAAAGCCGGGGCTTCACGGTTGCCACGCTCAACGGCGGCATGGACATGGAAGCCCGCACACGAACCTTACAGACGTTCGCGCAGGACGCGCGCGTGCTGATTTCCACCGATGCGGGCGGTGAAGGTTTGAACCTCCAATTCTGCCACGTCATCATCAATTTCGACATGCCGTGGAACCCGATGCGCATCGAGCAGCGCATCGGCCGTGTGGATCGTATCGGCCAGAAGCACGTCGTGCGAGCGTTGAATTTGGTGCTGGAAGACACGGTGGAGCACCGCGTTCGGCAGGTGCTGGAGGAGAAGCTCGCCGTCATTGCCGAGGAGTTCGGCGTGGACAAGGCAGCGGACGTCATGGACTCGGCGGAAGTGGAGCCGGTGTTAGACGAGCTGTTCGTGCAGAGCCTCCAACACCCCGAAGCCATCGAGCGCGAATGCGCCAGCGTGGTCTCGCAGTTGCGGACCACGCTGGCGGAATCGAACCGGAACAGCGATCTGCTGGCCGTGCCGCACGATCTCGACGCGGACCAGGCGCGCAAGTGGCGTGACCACCCAGCTCAATTCTGGCTGGAACGCGCCGTCGTCAACGGGCTGGCGGCGCGCGGCGGATCGGCGACGCAAGACGGCAACGTCTGGCGCGTGCGCTGGGCCGATGGCGCCGAGACGCCGCAGGCGTGTTTCGACGCGCGCGCGGCAAGCGAAAACCCGGCGGCGGAATGGCTGACGATGGAAGACCCGCGAGCGCGGGCGATCATCGGCGACGTGCCGCGCTTCGTGGCGGGTCAGCCCCTGCCGGTGATCCGGGTAACGGGCCTGCCCGACTCGGTAAACGGCATCTGGTCGTTGTGGGAGATCGGGCTGGCCGCACCGGGTGCGAACCGCAAGCGGTTCCTTCCTGTCTTCATCAATGACGAAGGGCGCCCCTTCGTGCCCACCGCCAAGAGGGTTTGGGATTTGCTGCTGACCGAAACCGTATCCGTGCAGTCGGTGGCGGACGCGGAGGCTTCGGTGCGCTGGTTCGAGGCGTCGTTCGCGGTGGCCAGCGCGCAGGGTGAAGCCCTATTTGCAGTGCTGGCGGACGAACATCGCGCCCGTATCAAGGAAGAGCGGGATCGCGCCACCTACGCCTTCGACTCCCGCAATCAGGCCATCGGACGGATCGGCCTGCCGGCCGTGCGCCAGTTCCGCCGCCGCCGTCTGCAAACCGAGCATGAGGCACGCCTAGCCGCGTTGGACGACATGAAATCCAGCGTGCCGGAGCTGAATGCCGTGGCGATGGCGCGGATCGACGCCAAAGCCGGCAAGTCCAGCGAGCGTGCGTCATGAGCCAATGGCATCAACGCATCCTCGGTTCTTTCACGGCCGATCTTTCCCGGTTGTGGGTGGCCTGCGATCCAGACGGCGTGCTGCTGGACGAGAAGCTGCTGTCCGAACTGCGCGCCCGCGGCTTCGAGGTGATGGGATACGACGACCCGTTCGGGTTCCGCGCGGAATACGAGGAGCGGTATCGCGCGGCATGGGATGCCGACGAGCCGGCGCCATCACCGGCGCTGATCGTGCATCTGCGCCACGACAACGCAAACGATCTGCCCTGGGATATCTTGCATTACGCCCGCCCCGCAGTACGGCTGAATCTTGCCGAATTGTTCCCCAAACTGGCCTACGGCGCTGTGCGGCAGGTGGAGCCGGAACGGCTGGAAATCCTGTTCGACGCCCATCAGACCGAGTTGCAGTCGGCGCGCGGCGAAAGCGAGTCGAAGGACTTCATTCTCGAACACGTCTATCAGTTGACGCCGCGATCCATCCGCGCGCTCGTGGACTTCTGGCGTGAAGTGCTGCGGCTGCATTTTGCGGACCGTGCCTTGCCGGAGCCGTTCGCCGAGCATGTTGCGGCCATCCTGCGCGGCAGAGGCTTGCTCGTCGGCTATCCGGTTGCGGAATGGCTGTCATCCAGGAGCGCGCTGCTGCGCGTGGTGCAGGACGCTTGGTATCGCTATCTGGAAAAGCTGAAGCTGGAAGGCAGGCGCATGTCCGAGCCTGATCTGCCGTCCTTTGGCGTAGGCGAGACCAGCACGGCGATCGAGATTCCCTTCGATCACACCGACGTGCGCGCCATCGTCGACTCGATGTTTCTCGACGGCAGCTTGCATCCGCTGGCGGTATCCGACGTTCCCACCGCCATGCCAGGCTGGATCAAGGCAGGCATCGTCGAGGATGTGTGGTCGCAATTTGCGCTGGCGGAAAAGGGTATCGAGGCGCTTGCCACAGTGGTGCCGGAAGCGGACGCCCCGCACAGGCTGTGGGGCGACTTCGCCAAACGCTATGGCGAGATGCTGAACCGGGTTCACCAATTGCCGGGCAAGGACGCCGGCGAACGGATGGTCGCGATCCGGGAGCGCATCAAGGCGATCCAGGCGCTGACGGACGAACGGTTGCAGGCGTGGATCGCCGCCGGCCATTACGCCGACCTGATCCTGCAACCGGCGATCAAAGGCCCGGTGATGGTGCATCATGTTCCGCGCTTCCTGCGGCAACGCCATAGTGCGGGCGAAGCCAAGGTGGCGCTGCTGGTGTTCGACGGGCTGGCCTTCGATCAATGGGTGCGGATCAGGGAGCATCTGATCGCCAACCAGCAGCCGTTGGTATTCGACGAGAGCACATCCTTCGCGTGGTTGCCCACGGTGACGTCGGTATCCCGTCAGGCGCTGTTATCGGGCTTGCGGCCGCGCGAGTTCGACGACTCTATAGACCACACCAACAAGGAAGGGACCTTGTGGAAGGCTTACTGGCAGAACGAAGCCGGTGTCGCGCCCGGCGATGTGATGTACCGGCGCGCACTATACCAAGTCGAGCAACTGGATGCGCTGGAAACCGAAATCGCCAGCCGAAATCCCACGGTTCTGGGGCTGGTCATTGATGAGGTGGATGAACGGCTACACAAGGAGCGATCCAAAGAGGATGTAGCGCTGTGGATCGGACGCTGGCTCGACACTGGCTTTGTTGAACGCCTCTTCGCCTTTTTGCTGGACGAAGGCTTCAGCATCTACATCACGGCGGACCACGGCAATGTCGATGCTGTTGGCATCGGCAGACCCAATCAGGGTGTGATCGCGGAAACACGCGGCGAGCGTGTGCGGGTTTACCGAAGCGAACCGTTGCGCGCCGAATCGGCGGCCGCCTATCCGGGTACGCTCGCCCTGGACATCGCGGGGCTGCCCGCGAACTTCAAACCTCTCTTCGCTGGAGGACGCAGCGCGTTCGTTCCCGCTGGCGATCAGGTGGTTGTCCACGGCGGCGTGTCGGTCGAGGAACTGATCGTCCCCTTCGTGAGGGTCTTAAATATAGCTGGCGTCGGGTGAGTATGAATGATGACGCAGGCTCCCCGAATAGGCTTCGATCGGTTCATCGCTCCCGAATGGGCGACGACCGCGCTGAAGATTCGTGCTGGACTAGCACGGCCCGAAGACTTGGAGGCATTGTTGGATGCCGCTGGGTTGGGGACCGCCGCGCGAACGAAAACGCGTACGGTGTTGAAGCGCCTGTGGCTGAAACCGCGCGTCGAGTTGGGGGACTACGCGGATCGTGGCGCGGCGATCTTCAGGGCGCACCCGGATGTGCCGGTCGCGGCAATGCATTGGGGCATGGCGGTTGCCACCTATCCGTTCTTCAGCAAGGTGGCCGAACTGATCGGGCGTTTGTCCGCTCTGCAAGGCGATTGCGCGTCTGCGGAAATCCATCGGCGCATGAGCGAAACCTACGGCGAGCGCGAAGGCACCTACCGGATGACCAACATGGTTATCCAGAGTCAGGCTAGTTGGGGGGCCGTGGCGCGAGCTGAAAAGGGCAAGCGTGTGTCCCGTTTGGCCCCCATCGTGATCGAGAATGACGAACTGACGGCATGGTTGTTCGAAGCCGCCGTGCGCTACGCGGGCAAGCCACTGGCAATTTCAGGCCTGCAATCACAGCCGGTGCTATTTCCGTTCGACCTGACGCGACCATTGGCATATCTGGCATCGAACAGCGAACACTTGGTCATGAGAAGCGAGGGGGCGAGCAATCAGTTTGTCGCCTTGCGTGGCGCGACATGAAAACGACGCCGAGCCGGATCATTTTTTCCCACCTTTCCGATCGCCGTCGGCTTCGAAGAATATGGGAAAGAAACTGCGCTGCGTTTTGAGCTTGATGATGTCGTTCACGCCAATCGTATTCGCTTTGCGTCGCTCGCCACCGGCCGGTGTAATCACCTCAAGATCCGGATTTTCTATGATAGCGGCGTGGACGTCATCCGCATGAGCAGGTGTGACATTGTAAATGCTCTCGTAAAACTCCATCACCGACATCGCGTCGCCAGCGTCGGTCACAAGGCGCGGAATATCACCGAGAAGCTGGGTCTTCGCCGAAGCACGGCCACTATCGTCAAAGAGATAAAGCATCCCTTCGTCGTGTCGCGGGTCGTAGGACAGCATATTGAGGCCGGACCGGCCAAAATGCGCCTGAAGGCTCGCATTGTCGTGCAGGATATTATTGTAAACCTGCCGCGCCCGATAGGCGTTGGCGAAGTGGATCAGCCAATACCGCCAGCCGCCGGGATTGTTGATCGAGAAGGGGCTGACATAAGGCGCACATAGGCGAAAGGCGTCAAAGACGATCTTCTCGGCCTTACCCAGCCAGTCTTTCAGACTCATCAAGCCATCGAGTGCTTGGACATCGCTGCTGGGCAGGCCGAGATGGTCGAGCTGAGCACGCAGCCGCTCTGGCTGATCCTTCTGCAGGAACGCCAGCAGGGAGCTGATGACGAATGTGTAGAATATTTCGGCGGACGGATAGGAATGCATGATGTCGAGAATCGTGTTTCGCTCGACATGGCTGTGACCGCACTGATCCAGATTGAAGATTACACTTCGATACCGACCTTGCTCGAGGAAGCGCTTGATCGTGGGATAAGCTGCTTCGAAGAACTCATTCAGATATTCGACGCGAAGATGAAGCTTTGGACACGTCGCGGCAATGTCAGCCTGAAGCGGGGCCACATGGGTCTTTAGAAGTTCGATCGCGTCGCAGCTGGCGTCGTTGAAGACAAGAAGGCACTCGACCTCAATAGCGCCAAGCCCTTGCACCGCACGGTGCGTATTCACGGCCTCGGTCGCGCGCTTCAATTCTTCGATAAAGATCAGCGGCGAACCCGATGTGCCGCATTGATAGCGGCCCCCACCGGCAAACCCATCGACGATAGCCAGCCGGAAACGGTCCTGCTGGGGTCGCTTGCAGCGGACGGTCAGATAGTCGAAAATATATTCGCGGAGAATTTTATGCTTACGCTTGGAATGCTCTTCGAGTTTTGCCCCATCAGCCCATTCGTATCGCTTCTCGACCATACTGCCCCCCAGCTCGCGTCGGCTTGTCACGCAACCGCTTGCGGAACGGCAGGCATTTCATCCCAGGTCCGACCGCGATACTCGCGGCCATTCGCCTTTTTTGACCGCTTCTTGTTATCCTTGCCCCACGTCCCCCATTGCTTGAAGAAGAAGGCTGTGCCTGCTGACAAGCATTGAACATAGATTTCATCGATCCATTCCTCGCGGATAGGACGTGCCGATTTCCCGCTCTCCCCGCCCACAATGGCCCAATGAATGTCATGAAGATCGACCGTGCCTACGGATCCGATCAATGGTTCGAATGAAATAAAGCGGATCGTCGCCGGCGCTACGCGCAGATAATCGATCCTGTCGACGACGTTCTTATCCTCAATACTGGTTCCCAACCAGACATTCGGCAAGACCTCCCCCATTTTGGCCGCGACCAGTTTCGCCATGCGCTCAGGCCGCTTTGTCAGTATCTGATAGTTGTGGTGCGGCGTCTCGCGCATCACCTTCCAAACGTCGAAAATGAATGCATCGCTGACCCGTTCGTGAAACAGGTCACTCATCGAATTGACGAAAATCTTGCGGGGCTTGCGCCAGCTATAGGGAATGGCAAGCGCATCGCGGTCCTCGCGCACGACTCCGTTCCAGACCGTGCGGCGACCGGTCTTCCGAGTGAGACCGGCATATTTTTCGATGTGCATAGCCTCCAGACGCTTGGCCATCTCCATTGCATAACAATGGGTGCAACCGGCCGTGATGATCGAGCAACCGGCGACAGGATTCCAAGTGGCGTCTGTCCATTCTATTTGGGTTTCAGCCATTGCCCCCTCCCGAGCGATCTTCGATCAGCCTTGGCATCATTTCGTCACATCCCTGCAATCATACGCCACCTTGCCAACGCTCCGGGCTAACCATGTCGGAAGCTGCGGCGCGGCGGCGACCAGTTCGCCGAACACTCCCGGCGGGATCTTCCGCTTCAATGTCGTGAGCGCGTCCTCCGCTTTCTCCGGGCCGAGCCAGGCCAGCGCTCGCACGGCCTCCCCCGCCGGCCGATTGGCCAGGGCCAATTGCCAGCGCGGTGCATGCTGCAATTCCACGACATGCTTGCCGAAGTGCATCTTTCGGCTGCGCCCGGAGGTCAGGTAGACCGAGCGGACGGGCACCTGCGTCGTCAAGCCAAGGGCGTTCGCCGCGGCGGCGCCGTTCGAGACGATGACCTCCCCCTTTTGAGTTGCAAGGGCCTCGACAGCCTGCTCGACCGAAGGCGTGCGCGTGCCGAACCGGCTGGCGATGGGGCGCAGATAGACGCCGCGACCGGCGCGGATGAGCTGCCCGCGCTCCGTCAGGCGCGACAACGCCTGATCTACTGCCGCGCGATTTCCAAGGTGGAGCAATCTCTTAGCGGACACGGACGCTCCATCGGGCAAGCCCGCCAGATGCGCCAGAATCTGTTCGCTCAGCCGAGCCATCATTCTTCTCCTGTTAGAAATTTACCTCAATTTCTGACGTTTCTCAAGGAAGTCGATCCAAACTCGAAAGCCGAATAAGGGGGAAAGCCTCCCCTGCGGCCGAGCCTAAGGTCTCGGTCGACCCCTTCTGCGGGGAGACCCCGCAGCGCCCCCCAGTAGAGTGAGAGTGCGGACGGGATTTCCGTGACGGGCTGAGGGCTGGAGAAGAGGTCTCCGGCGCCCGCCGCGGAGAACCGCGATGTTCAGGAATGACCGCAACGGGCGTGCCGGCTCCGACCGCGCGAGCCTATACGACGACATCACCAGCAAGATCATCGCCGAGCTGGAGGCAGGCCGCTTCTCCTGGGTCCAGCCCTGGGGATCGGCCTCGGTCAAGGCGCCCCTCGCCATGCCAAGGAACGCCGCGACCGGGCGGCATTATTCGGGGATCAATGTGCTGATCCTCTGGGCGGCGGTGATCCAGCACGGCTTTCCCGGCCAGAGCTGGCTCACCTTCCGCCAGGCCCTGTCGCTCGGCGGCAATGTTCGCCGGGGCGAACGCGGCACCACCGTCGTCTATGCCGACCGTTTCACGCCGGAGGACGAGAAGCGCCGCGCACGCGAGGCGGGTGAGGAAGCTGCTGCGATCCCGTTCCTCAAACGCTTCACGGTGTTCAACGCGGCGCAATGCGACGGCCTGCCGGAGGATGTCGCCATCGTGGCTCCGCCTCCACCCGGACTCATCGAGCCGCAGGTCGAGGCCCTGATCCGGGCCACCAGCATCGACTTCCGCATCGGCGGAGAGCGCGCTTTCTATGTCCCTGCGCTCGACTATGTGCAGGTGCCGCCGCCCCAGGCATATTTCGAGCCGATCAACTGGCACAGGACGGCCCTGCACGAGCTAGGACACGCCACGGGCCACCCCTCGCGCCTGAACCGCGATTTCTCGGGTTCCTTCGGTTCGAAGAAATACGCCTTCGAGGAGCTGGTCGCCGAGATCAACGCGGCCTTCTGCTGCGCCTCGCTCGGCATCACGCCTACCGTCCGCCATGCCGATTATATCGGCTCCTGGCTCGAGGTGCTGCGCGAGGACAATCGCGCCATCGTGCGCGCCGCTTCCCAGGCCAGCAAGGCGGCCGACTGGCTGCTCGGGTTCCTGCCGGGCGCCGATGTCGATTCGGCCGACGACGAACGACAGGCGGCGTGACGAGCCTGAAAACTGGAAAGGCGGAGAAGCGGGCTTCCGGCTTTACGCCTTTCCGCCCGCCTGGCGCTGCCCTCCGAGAGTGAGAGGGCGGCGCTTCACTTCGTGACGGGTTGGAGGTCAAGAGAGAGGCTCCCGGCCGCCCGTCGCGGAGTAACGAACATGGCGACTGCCATTCAGAAGATCACCCTGTCGTCGGCGCGCGACATCCCCTTCAACAAGCTGGTGCTGAGCCAGTCGAACGTCCGGCGCGTCAAGGCCGGCGTCTCGATCGAGGAGCTGGCCGAGTCCATCGCCCGGCGCGGCCTCATCCAGAGCCTCCATGTCCGTCCCGTCCTCGACGCCGATGGCGCCGAGACCGGGATCTTCGAGGTGCCCGCCGGCGGCCGCCGCTATCGCGCGCTCGAATTGCTGGTGAAGCAGAAGCGTCTGGCCAAGACCGCGCCGGTGCCCTGCGTCGTCGGCGACGCCAACAGCGGCATCCTGGTCGATGAGGTCTCGCTGGTCGAGAACATCGAACGCGCGCCGCTGCATCCGCTCGATCAGTTCCGCGCCTTCCAGGCCATGCGCGAGAAGGGCATGACCGAGGAAGCCATCGCCGCCGCCTTCTTCGTCGGCGTCAATATCGTGAAGCAGCGCCTGCGCCTCGCTTCCGTCTCGCCGGTATTGCTCGAGATCTACGCCGACGACGGCATGACGCTCGAGCAGCTCATGGCCTTCACCGTCAGTTCCGACCATGCACGCCAGGAGCAGGTCTGGGACGCGATCAAGGATGGCTGGCAGAAAGAGCCCTATCACATCCGCCGGATGCTGACCGAGACCACGGTGCGGGCTTCCGACAGGCGGGCCGTCTTCGTGGGCGTCGAAGCCTATGAAGCGGCCGGCGGCATCGTGTTGCGCGACCTCTTCCAGTCCGACGACGGCGGCTGGCTGCAAGACCCGGCCCTGCTCGACCGCCTGGTGGCCGAAAAGCTCAAGACCGTCGCCGACGAGATCGCGGGCGAAGGCTGGAAGTGGGTCGAGGCCGCCCTGAGCTTTCCCTACGGCCACGAGCACGGGCTTCGGGAACTTGTCGGAACGGCGGTCGATCTGACCGACGACGAGCGCGCCACCCGCGAGGCGCTGCGTGGCGAGTATGAGCGGCTCGAGACCGAATATGCCGAAGCCGACGAGCTGCCCGACGAGATCGACGCGCGTCTCGGAGAGATCGAGCAGGCGCTCGACGCCTTGGAGCAGCGCCCGGCGATCTACGATCTGGCCGACATCGCCATCGCCGGCGTCTTCGTCAGCCTCGACGCCGACGGCTCGCTGTCGGTGGACCGTGGCTATGTCCGCCCCGAGGACGAGCGCCCGGTCGATCCCGAAGGAGACGATACGACGGAGGCGGACGGCGACACCGGCCATTCGGTCACGCCCGCCGTTCAACGCGCCGTCGTCACCGTCGGCGGCCAGGCCGCGGAGCCGGAAGACGACGAGGAGGACGGCATCAAGCCGCTGCCCGAGCGCCTCGTCATCGAGCTGACCGCGCATCGCACGCTGGCGTTGCGCAACGCGCTCGCTGAGCATCCCGACGTCGCCATGACCGTGCTGTTGCATAAGCTGGTCAGCGATACCTTCCGGCGACCCGCGCCGACGGGCTGCCTCGAGGCCAGCGTCCGCCACGTCTTCTTCTCCCCCCAACCGGAGGAGCTGAAGGACAGCGGCGCGGCGCACGAGATCGCCGAGCGGCACGGGCGCTGGGGCGATCACGTTCCCGCCGACGACCAGGCGCTGTGGGACTGGCTCATCGATCTCGATCCGGGCACGCGCCTCGATCTGCTCGCCCATTGCGTCAGCTTCGGCGTGAACGCGCTGTTCGAGCGGCCGAACCCCTACGGATCGGGCGTCAGCCAGCATGGGCTGGATGTCCGCCTCGCCCAGGCCGACCGGCTGGCGCGCGCCACCGCCCTCGACATGGTGGCGGCGGGCTGGCGGCCGACGGTCGGCAACTATCTCGGCCGCGTCACCAAGCCCCGCATGCTCGAAGCCGTCCGGGAGGGCGCCGGCGAACGGGCCGCCCAGCTCATCGACCATCTGAAGAAGGGCGACATGGCCAAGGAGGCCGAGCGCCTGCTGGCCGACACCGCCTGGCTGCCCGAGCCGCTGCGCCTGATCGATCCCGATGATGGGCAGGGCATGGAACCGGGCTCGAAGGCAGACACCGGAGACGACGCCGCCTTGCCGGATTTCCTCAGCGAGGCCGGCGACGATGAGGAAGCGGACGAACTCGAGGACGAAGACGCCCTGACGATCGCGGCCGAATGACCCTCATGCGGGGAAGCGGCTTGAGGTCGCTTCCCGCATCTTCGCAAGGAGACCTTCCATGATCGAACCCGACCCGTCCGCCACGCGCCGCGTCGTCTTTCAGTATCTCGTGCGCGTCCACGTCGAAGTCGAAGACGGTCTCGTCGTTTGCGTCACCGTCATCGACGAAACGCCGGTGCGCGATCCAACCCTGGTCGAAGGCGAGGCTGGCTATCTGCCGGTAGCCGTCGCCGCCGCCGACGATGGCCAGCCCTGGCCATCCTGGCGGTTCGGCTACTGACCCCTTCGATCATCCCTCAACCGAGCCCGGCCATCGCGCCGGGCTTTTTCGTTTCAGGAGCCTGTCATGGCCAACTATTTCACCCATTTCTCGTGCCTGCTCGACGTCGGCACGCCCGAGAACGCCGCCCGCGCGCTCGATCTCTACAACACGCTGTCCGCGGAAGGCGCGTCGGAGGAACCACCCTCGGAGGAGGCCGCGAGGGTCAGCCGCGTCTTCTTCCAGACTGAGGCCCGCACCGCGACGGCCACGACCACGACCACGCCTTCCTTCACGGCGGCCCCCGGCTTGACCGGCCTCGATCTCGCCGGTCTCAATGGTCAACCCGCCCAGCAGACGGCGCAGGACAAGCAGTTCGCCTTCCTCAACGCCCCCGTCGATCGCCGCACCACAGCGGACGATCGCGTCATGGCGCCGACCTCGCCCTATGTCCTTCAGGCGGGCGCCGTGATCTCGGCGGCACTCATCACCGGCATTCGCTCCGATCTGCCAGGTCAAATCACCGCACAGGTCACGGAGAACATCTATGACAGCCCGACCGGCCGTATCCTGCTCGTGCCGCAGGGCACCCGCATCATCGGTGAGTATGACAGCGGCGTGCAGTTTGGCCAAAGCCGCGTGCTGCTCGTCTGGAACCGACTCATCTTCCCCAATGGCCGCTCCATTGTCCTCGAACGTCAGCCGGGCGCCGACACGCAGGGCTATGCCGGTCTCGAGGATGGCGTCGATTACCACTGGTGGGATCTCGCCAAGGCCGCCGGCCTCTCGACACTGCTCTCGATCGGCGCCGAGCTGGCCACAGATGACGACAATGCCCTGCTACGCGCCCTCCGCGAGGGCGGCCAGGACACCATCAGCGACGCCGGCCAGCAGATCGTCCGCCGCCAGCTCGACGTCGCGCCAACCCTGACCATCCGGCCCGGCTATCCCGTCCGCGTGATCACCCGAGATCTCGTCCTCGAACCCTATAGAGGCTGACCATGAGCAAGCTCAAACTCGGCCCCATCGCCGACGACAAACCTGTCAAGATTACCGTGGAGCTGCCCGCGGCGCTCCACCGCGATCTCGTTGCCTATGCGGAGGTGCTGGCCCGCGAGACGGGCCAGCCTGCAACCGATCCGGTCAAGCTCATCGCGCCCATGCTGGAGCGGTTCATGGCGATCGATCGGGGGTTTGCCAAGGCGAGGCGGTCGACAGAGGGTGGATCGGGCTGAAGCCCGCCTTCCCGGTGGCGACGTTCGACCGCAGGGGTGCCGCCAGCACACCTACACAGATGCGGCACGCTACACGCCGCCGATAGCCCTCCATAGTTCGCCCAATTCCGGGGCGTCCGTCGGAGAACTAAGCAAGGCACCGGCTAGCCAACCGCGAAACCAAAAGCCAGCCGAGGTGGGATGATGAGTGACTTACCGCCAATTTCCAGCAAGAGGACCATTCGAAGGCAGCAGCTCCGCGAACTCGTCCCCCTCGCCGACACCACCATCTACAACATGGAGCAGCGCGGTGAATTTCCGCAGCGCTTCTACCTGACCGCCCGCTGCGCGGTCTGGGATCTCGCCGAGGTAGAGGCTTGGCTCGATGAGCGCCGCCAAGCCTCGCTCGCGAAAGCCGTCAGACGCGCACCCATCCCGGACGTTCAACTCCGAAAGACGCGCCCGATCAAACGCTAGGTTCCGGCGTTAGCAACTCCATCGTCGCTGGATAGAGGGTCGGTGTATATTTCTGACCGGCGATCCAGGCATCCACCAGGTTGGACCATTCCTGCATCATATGTCGGCGTTGGTGCTCTACTCGGCCTTGTTATAGATTCCCCTTGAGGATCGCCCATCCTCGTGCGCTAGGCACTTTTCTATCCAGTCGCTGTTGAACCCCAACTCGTTTAGCAAGGTAGAGCCGGTTCGCCGCAGGTCGTGAACCGTAAAGGCTTCCAACGGCAACCCCTCCTTTTTGGCCCGCTCGACCACCACCGTAGTGACCCGGTTGAACGTCGCTCGCGACATTGGCGCATCAGCGTCATAGCGCGACGGCAGGACATATTTTGAGTTACCGGCGCAGGTCTTGAGGGCAATGAAGATGTCAAGCATTTGCTGTGATAGATAGACGTTGTGCGCCTTCGAACGCTTCATCCGCTCCTTCGGGATCGACCAGACGGCGTTCTCGAAATCAACCTCATCCCAAACCGCGTCTTGCAACTCGCTCTTGCGCACCATCGATAGCAGGATCAGCTTCAGCCCGAGCCTGATCGTCGGCAGCGTTGGCACATGATCGATCTGCCCGAACACGATGCGTATCTCTGAGGGGGACAGGGACCGATCCTTCGGTACGAAGGTTGCGATGGACGCCGGGCCAACTTCGTCGGCCGGGTTAGCCACCTTCTCGCCATGCAGGATGGCGAAAGCGAAGATCAGCCTCACGATGTCCCTGACATGGATCGCCGTCGCTGGCGCCCCCCGTTCCTTCACCTTGGCGCATAGCGCCCGCAGGTCCGCAGGCAATATCTCAGATAGCAGCCTGTTGCGGAATGCCGGAAGGACGTCGCGCTCGAAAACCGATCGGCGCATGGCGCGCGTGCTGTCGGCCATCCGAGCTTCCTGAAGCCAACGCTCGCCGAACTCACCGAAGCTCTTGGCTTCGAGGAGGCGGCGCTTCTCGCGCTGCTTCTCCTGAGCCGGCGAGCGACCTTCTAGGATTGCGCGCCGAGCGTCCACCAACTTCTCTCGCGCTCTGGCCAAGGAAAGCCCGGCGGCGCCGTAGCGGCCCAATGTCAACGTCTCTCGGCGACCGTTCAGCCGATAGTCCAAACGGAACACGACCGCGCCCGAGGGCATGATCACGACGTACATACCGTCACGGTCAACGACCTTGTATAATTTATCTTTTGGTTTCAGTGCCTTGATGGCGGCGTCCGTCAACATCCACACCCTCCAGATTGGCCAAAAAATGCCGAGAGCGCCAATTATACCGTCAGGCCAAAAAGGGACTTCCTGAATGGAATTTGCCTTTTCGATACAGTTGATTAGGCCAATAAGTATACCGTCATGGGCTCTCTTTTCCCTGACGGTATGTGTGATTTTGAGCTGATGCAAGATCCGCCATACCGTCAGCCATACCGTCAATTAGGAGGCTAACTCAGCAATAGGCCGCGATAGACGCAGCGCGATTATTTATTTAATTTCAATTAGTTATATCGCGCCATAGGGGGCTATCGGCGGCGTTCGGCGGGGCAAAAATTATTCCCACTCGATCGTGCCGGGCGGCTTGCTGGTGACGTCGTAGACGACGCGGTTGATGCCGCGGACTTCGTTGATGATGCGGGTGGCGGCGCGGCCGAGGAAGGTCATGTCGAAGGGATAGAAA
>Ga0164242_10001324_pt1 | contig 29280 bp, 26 predicted proteins | sample OricomgcompostMG_FD_108783 | JGI IMG/M metagenome (GOLD analysis project Ga0164242, IMG submission 108783) | Miracle-Growth compost microbial communities from Emeryville, California, USA - Original compost - Miracle growth compost (MG) ...
GTAGATCTCGCCGTGAGCGAAGTTGATCATGCCGATGATGCCGTAGACCATCGTGTAGCCGATGGCGATCAGCGCATAGATCGCACCCAGCGTGAGCCCGTTGACGAGCTGCTGGGTGAACTGCGGAAGAAAATCATTCATGCGTTGAGCCCCGCGGCCGTGAAGCCGATGAGAGACCTTTGAGACCGTGTCGATCTTTTTTTGATTTAGTTGCGCGCACAACTTGCATGAAGGCGCCCCGCCCGCCTCGGGCGGCGGGACGTCAGGCAGCGTGCAGCGTCGGGATCAGTTCGCGACGGTCTTGGTCGCGTCCTTGTGCCACGTATAGACGACGAAGCGGAACGACTTCAGGTCGCCCTGCTTGTCGTACTCCACCTTGCCGATGGGCGTGCTCATAGTGTTCTTGTGCAGCCAGGCCGCAACCTTGGTGGGGTCGGTGCTCTTCGCGCCCGCGATGCCGTCGGCGATCACTTCCACCGCCGCGTAAGCCGGCATCTGGAACGGACCGTTCGGATCGCGCTTGGCGTCGGCGAAGGCCTTCACGAGCCTGGCGTTGGCCGGGTCCGAAGCGAAGTCGGCCGGCAGCGTGACGAGCATGCCTTCCGAAGCCGGGCCGGCAATCGCCGTCACGTCCTTGTTGCCCACGCCTTCCGGGCCCATGAACGTGGCCTTCACGCCCTGCTCGCGCGACTGGCGCATCAAGAGACCCATTTCCGGGTGGTAGCCGCCGAAGTAGACGAAGTCCACACCCTGCGACTTGAGCTTGGTGACGACTGCCGAGTAGTCCGAATCGCCTGCGTTGATGCCCTCGAACACGACGACGGGAATATGCGCCTTGTCGAGCGCGGCCTTCACCGAGGTGGCGATGCCCTGGCCATACGACTGCTTGTCGTGCAGGATCGCGACCTTCTTCGGCTTGACCTTGTCGATGATGTAGGCGGCGGCGGCCGGACCTTGCTGGTCGTCGCGGCCGATGGTGCGGAAAATGTACTGGCGCTTCTTGCCTTCGGTGAGCTGCGGCGCGGTTGCCGACGGCGTGACCATCACCACGCCTTCGTTCTCGTAGATGTCCGAAGCGGGAATCGTCGAACCCGAGCAGACGTGGCCGACCACGTACTGAATGTGCTGCGAGACGATCTTGTTGGCGACGGCGACGGCCTGCTTCGGCTCGCAAGCGTCGTCCATCAGAACGGCTTCGAGCTTGTTGCCGTTCGCGCCGCCAGCGGCGTTGATCTGCTCGATCGCGGTCAGGGCGCCCGCCTTGACCATGTCGCCGTACTGGGCAACCGGGCCGCTGAACGGGCCGGCAATGGCGATCTTCACGGTATCGGCGTTCGCAGCGGCGCCGAAAGCGAGCAGCGCGGCAGCCACGGAAAAGGACGTAAGACGGTTAAGGCGGGACAACGGCGTCATCAGGAGCTCCTCGATTGTTTTCGGGTCAAACCGGGCAGACGGCATGACCTGCGCAAACGAACACGAACAGCACCCCAAGGACTTGCCAGGGAGGACAACAAGGACGGGCCAAAAGACAAAAGATGCAACGGGGCCCGGCATGTATCGGCCGCCTGGTAGCGGCTTCAGTTCGGAGAGACTGTGGGTACAACCTCTATTGCGCAAGCGATCCGCCTGCCCCGTTCACTGCATTTCAAACCGGAAAGGTGGTCCGGCCAAAATCAGCGACCCGCGGATGCTATCAATAAAACCTCGCTTTCCGCAACCGAGGGTTTTTTCGGATATCGATCAGCGTATTGATATACGTCAATTTATAAAAATCCGACGGGGTCGACGGAAAACCCTTGAAAAATCGGCGAGAGAGACGCTTTGGAGCCCCTCGCAAGGCCCCTGTGGCCTGCTGGGCGGCGGCTTCGAGAAACTGATTTCCAATACGAAATTCGGACCACCGATTTTCCCTTTCCGAAAATCGAGCATGCATCTTATCGAATATATTAATATTCGACTCCTTCATTTTTAAAATCAAGGTTGAATTAGCCAGAAAATTATCTGAAGCAATAGTATAAACCCTAAATACAAATCACGCCAACCTGTTGATTCCATTAACAAAAATTACATATACATTTCAATCGAAAGCCCATCGCCCCGCATAATCGCGCCATAACCACGCAACGCACGCGCACCGATTATTTCCATTCGGAAACCGGGAAAATTTCCGGCATGCCGCCGATTTTTCCCAAAAATCGCGGATGCAATTTATCGCTCAGCGTCACGGCACCGTCGCATCCATGCACCACTCGCGCGTCGCGCGTTCCGGACCCATGAAAGGTAATGGTATGCTCGCTGCCTTGCCGCCGGCCTCGTGCGCCACTGCGGTGCGCGGCGCGCGAGACAGCGCCGCGTACGACGCGTCAAGACCAGACCAGTCAAGAACCGAAAGAACCGACCATTCGGGGGAGATCACAGAAAATGAAGCGCTACACGCAAGCCGCCAAGGCCGCCACCCTGACCCTGATCGCCGGCGCCGCCGCGCTCGCATTCGCCGCCGGCACCGCCCAGGCGGCCGAAACCGCCACCGTGGAAGTGCTGTCGATCGTCGAGCACCCTGCGCTGGATGCCATCCGCGACGGTGTGCGCGACGAACTGCAGGCCGCCGGCTACGACGCGGGCAAGAACCTCAAGTGGGAATACCAGAGCGCGCAGGGCAACACCGGCACGGCCGCGCAGATCGCCCGCAAGTTCGTGGGCGACAACCCGAGCGCGATCGTTGCGATCGCCACGCCTTCGGCACAGGCCGTTGTGGCCGCAACGAAAACGGTGCCCGTGGTCTACTCCGGCGTGACCGATCCGGTCGCCGCGCAGCTCGTGAAGACATGGGCGCCGAGCGGCACGAACGTGACCGGCGTGTCCGACAAGCTCCCGCTCGACAAGCAAATCGCGCTCATCAAGCGCGTGGTGCCGAACGCCAGGAACGTGGGCATGGTCTACAACCCCGGCGAAGCGAACTCGGTGGTGGTCGTGAAGCAGCTCAAGACGCTGCTCGCGCAGCAGGGCATGACGCTCAAGGAAGCGGCCGCGCCACGCACCGTGGACATCGGTCCGGCGGCGAAGAGCCTGATCGGCAAGGTCGACGTGATCTACACGAACACCGATAACAACGTCGTCTCGGCCTACGAGGCCCTCGTGAAAGTGGCCGACGACGCAAAGATCCCGCTCGTCGCCGCGGACACGGACAGCGTGAAGCGCGGCGCCGTCGCGGCGCTCGGCATCGACTACAGCGACCTCGGCCACCAGACCGGCAAAGTGGTCGTACGCATCCTGAAGGGCGAGAAGCCCGGCGCGATCGCATCGGAAACCAGCGACAAGCTGCAGTTGTACGTGAACCCGGCCGCTGCGCAAAAGCAGGGCGTGAAGCTCTCCGACGATCTGCTCAAGGACGCCACCACGGTCGTGAAGTAAGCGCCCGCCGGCGCGCGCCGCCTCACCCGGGCCGCGCGCCGGCGGCGACCGATCCGGCGCCGCGACCACCATCCGCCAGCCGGAGACCGCAACAGGATTTCCCCATGTCCCTCTACTCGCTGCTGGGCGCGCTCGAGATCGGCCTGATCTTCAGCCTCGTCGCCCTCGGGGTGCTGATCTCGTTTCGCATCCTCAACTTCCCCGACCTCACCGTCGACGGCAGCTTTCCGCTGGGCGGCGCCGTCGCCGCCACGCTGATCGCCAACGGCCACGATCCCTTCGTGGCCACCTTCTGCGCGACGCTCGCGGGTGCGCTCGCGGGCTTCGTCACCGGCTGGCTCAACGTGCGCCTGAAGATCATGGACCTGCTCGCCAGCATTCTCATGATGATCGCGCTCTACTCGATCAATCTGCGCGTGATGGGCGCGCCGAACGTGCCGCTCATCTCCGAAGCCACGGTCTTCACGATGATCCAGCCCGCATGGCTGCCCGATTACGTGCTGCGTCCGCTCGCGCTGTTCGTCGTGGTGCTCGCGGCGAAATTCGGCGTGGACGGGTTCTTCTCCTCGCAATACGGCCTCGCGCTGCGCGCCACCGGCGCCAACCCGCGCATGGCGCGCGCCCAGGGCATCGCCACCGGCCGCGCCACGCTCGCGGGCATGGCGCTCTCCAATGCGCTGGTCGCGCTCGCGGGCTCGCTGTTCGCGCAGACGCAAGGCGGCGCGGATATTTCCATGGGCATCGGCACCATCGTGATCGGGCTTGCCGCGGTCATCATCGGCGAAAGCATTCTGCCCGCGCGCCGCCTCGTGCTCACGACGCTTGCGGCCGTGCTCGGCGCGATTCTCTACCGCTTCTTCATTGCGCTCGCGCTCAATAGCGACTTCATCGGCTTGAAGGCGCAGGACCTGAATCTGGTCACCGCCGTGCTCGTGACGATCGCGCTCGTACTGCCCGCCACGCGCAAGAAACTCTTTGCCCGCAAGAACGGAAGGGCCTAAGCGATGCTCAGCGCACAAGACCTCAGACTGACTTTCAATCCCGGCACGCCGATCGAAACGCGCGCGCTGCGCGGCCTCACGCTCGAGATTCCCACGGGCCAGTTCGTGGCCGTGATCGGCTCGAACGGCGCGGGCAAGTCCACTTTTCTGAACGCCATCAGCGGCGACCAGAGGGTCGATGGCGGCAAGATCGTCATCGACGGCCAGGACGTCACGAAGCAGCCGGCGTGGGACCGCGCGCATCTCGTCGCGCGCGTGTTTCAGGACCCGATGGCGGGCACCTGCGAAGCGCTCACGATCGAAGAGAACATGGCGCTCGCGATGGCGCGCGGCAAGCGGCGCGGCTTCGGCCCGGCGCTCAAAAAGCAGGACCGCGAACTATTTCGCGCCAAGCTGCGCCTTCTGAATCTCGGCCTCGAAAATCGCCTGAGCGACCGCATCGGCCTGCTCTCGGGCGGCCAGCGCCAGGCCGTGAGCCTGCTGATGGCCTCGCTCCAGCCTTCGCGCATTCTGCTGCTCGACGAGCACACGGCCGCGCTCGATCCGAAAACCGCCGCGTTCGTGCTGGAGTTGACCTCACGCATCGTGGAAGAGGCCAGGCTCACGACCATGATGGTCACGCACAGCATGCGCCAGGCGCTCGACTACGGACAGCGCACCGTGATGCTGCATCAGGGGCAGGTGGTGCTCGACGTGTCCGGCGCAGAGCGCCGGGGGCTCGACGTGCCGGACCTGCTGCGCATGTTCGAGCAAACCCGTCACGAGAAGCTCGACGACGACGCGCTGCTGCTGGGCTGAACGCCGTAGCGCGCCGCCAATACGCAATACCCAATACCCAATACGCCGTACGCAAGTTCGTGGCCCCGCACGGGCCACGAACTTGCTTTTCTTCGTCTCGACGGCGCTCTTTCTCCACCGTCACCCCCTTCGGGTTTCACATGATCCGCTGGCCCATGCGCTGGCTCAGCGCTTCATTGCGCCTCTCGCTATCCTGCGCCCTGCGCCAGAGGTAATCCGGGATTCTGTAGTCGGATGAAATGCCATTCTGCAAAGGCCGGTACTGCACATCCCCGGACGCGTCGATCTCTGCGCGCCATACTGGCTTGCCGCCCAACGTACGCACCTCGAGGGCGTTCCCGCCAGCCGGCACGGCATAGAAGCCATCCCTGAACAGCCACGCGCTATTGTGCTGTGCGAGCCATTTCCGCGCGTTGACAGCATCGTCCTCCTGAATGTTATTCACAAGGCTTAGGGCACGCTGATCCTGTGGCCCCTTGCTCCCAGGAACGCCAGTGACGAAGCGAGTCGATCCTGCCGGCAATGCGGAGTCCGTACAATGAAAACAGATTCCGGCCGCCGCGCTGTGGTACTGGGCGCTACGCCGCCTTCGTCTTCGAATACTTGAACGTGCCCTGCGCGCTCGCGATCAACAAGCGGTCGTCCACCCACGCCTCCGCACGGGCGAAGAAGATCGAACGGCCGCCGCGCTCGAGAAAGCCCTTGGCGCGCACGAACTGCCCGAGTCCCTTGTCGAGATAATTGGTGGTGAGCGAAAGCGTGAAGCCGTGCCTGGCCGGCTGTCCCGGCTCCGCGAACAGGCCCGCATAGCCCGCCGCCGCGTCGAGCAGCGTGGCGATCGCGCCGCCTTGCAGCACGCCCTGGCGGTTAAGCTTCGAGGCGTCGATCGGCATGAGCAGTTCCGCGTATCCCTCGCGCCACTGCGCGACGCTCACGCCGAGCGTTTCGAGGAATGGATTGTCGACGGCGAATTGCGGCATGCTGCTGTCCCCTTGGTGATGTCGATGATGTCGATGAACGGTGCCGATGCGGCCCGGCGCCCTGCCCGCATTCGCACGCAGGCACGCACGCAGGCAGGCAGGCAGGCAGGCAGGCAGGCCGTCGATTATAGGACGCCCGGTCCGGCGCCGCAGCCGGTCCGCACGGCACGGCGCACTGTTCAGAAGAAATCCGTGCAACTGTCTATGGTTTTATCGGCGGCCCGGGACAACACTGTGCTTTTCCCCGCCGCCCACGTGCGCGCACTTCTTTCCAGCACCGTAAAGGAACCCCTCATGACCGACCACACGCGCCCCACCGACTCCCTGACCCAGCGACGGGCGGCGGCGGCCGCCGCGGCGTCGCCGGTCCCCTGCCCGGGCGTGGATCCGCTCACCAGCATCCTGCCCGAAGAGCCGCTCCTCATGATGGGCGCGGGCCCCGTGCCCATTCCGGACGCCGTCGCGAAGGCCAACTCGGTCGTCATCAACCACCTTGGCGACACCATGGCGCGCGTCATCGACCAGGTGAAAACCATGGCGCGCTACGTCTTCCAGACGCGCTCGAACTGGGTGCTCGGCGTGGCCGGCCCCGGCTCGGCCGCCATGGAAATGGCGGTTTCGAATCTCGCGTGGCCCGGCACGCGCGTGCTCTCCATCGTGAACGGCTTCTTCAGCGGCCGCATGGCGGAGATGGCACGGCGCGTCGGCGCCGATGTCGCCACGCTCGACGTGGCCGACCGCGCAATCGTCTCGCTCGATGCGCTCGCGCAGGCCATCGAGCGCACGCGCCCCGAGGTCGTCACCGTGGTCCACGGCGAGACCTCCAACACGGTCTGGAATCGCCGGTTGCAGGACATCGTGCACATCGCGAAGGCCGCGGGCGCGCTGGTCGTGGTCGATGCCGTCTGCACGCTGAGCACGATGCCGCTGGACATGGACGCGTGGGGTATCGACGTGGTGATCACCGGCGGCCAGAAAGGGCTCTCTTCGATACCCGGCGTTTCGCTGATCGCGTTTTCCGACGCCGCCTGGGAACGCGTGCGCGCACGCACCGCACCCAACACGCACTGGTGCCTCGACGCCACGCTCGCCGAAAACTTCTGGCATAACGCGGGCTATCACTACACCGCACCGGTTTCCGGCGTGCTCGCGTTGCACGAGGCGCTGCGGCTCGTTTGCACGGAGACGCTCGAAAAGCGCTTCGCGCGGCATCAGCGCTGCTCGCTCGCGCTGCAGAGCGGCGTGGCGGCGCTCGGCCTCGAACTCTATACGCCCGAAGCGTGCCGCCTGAATTCCGTGGTCGGCATCGCGCTGCCCGCCGGCATCACGCCGCGCGACGTATGCGGCCACATCTCGCAGCAGTATCAGGTGGAGATCGCCGGATCGTTCGGACTCCCCATCGTACGCATCGGGCAGATGGGCGAGCAATGCCGCGAGCACCATCTGTTTCGCACCGTGCATGCGCTCGGCCGCACGATGTGCGACCTGGGCGCGAAGGTGGATCTGCCTGCGGGCGTGGCCGCGCTCGAAGAGTCGCTGTCGGCGGCCGGGCGCCGCTAAAAGCGGGCGGGCGAGGCTGGCATTGCGACGCTGGCATTGTGCGTTACGAGCGGCGCGTTTCGGGCGGCAAGCCAGCGCCCGCGCTGGCCGCGTCGCGTGCTACGCGCGGCGCGCCCGCACGCAGAGAAACGCCGGCGCCAGTGCGAGCTCCGCATGGAGCCTCGGCGCCACCGCCCTCATCTCCGGCTGCGGCTGCGGCTCGACCAGTTGCTCGACGATCCAGCCGCTCGTGCAGAGCGCATTGACGATATCGGCGAGCGGCCGGCGATACGCCTCCACATACGGCTTGGGCTCGCCGAAGCCGCCCCAATGCAGGCCAAAGCGCGTGGTTTCGAAGTACGTGCGGCCGCCGCGCGTGCGCGTGTCGATCCAGTCGCGCATGGGATGCGCCATCGAGAACACCAGTCGTGCGCCTGGCCGCGCCACGCGCCGGAACTCCGCGAACGTGGGCGCGAGATGCTCCACATAGTCGAGCGCGAGCGAGCAGACGATACGGTCGAAGCGGGCGTCGGCGAGCCACGCGAGCGGCTGGCCGAGATCGCCTTGCCTCACCTCCACGGGCAGGCCCGCGCAACGCGACTGCGCGAGTTCGACCATCGCGGGCGTCACGTCGAATGCGTGCACCCGCGCCCCCGCATGCGCCAGTTCGGTGCTGACGATGCCGGGTCCGCAACCCGCGTCGAGCACGTCGAGCCCCGCCACGTCGCCCAGCAGCGCGGCGGTGGCCGGACGCTCATAGAGTGCGTTGTGCGGCTTTTCCGGCGCCATTTGCGCATAACGTTGCGCGAATTGCGTGTAGTTCGCGCGGCCGGGCAGTTCGGGCGCGGCGTTCGCGCGGGGGGCCGGTTCGGTGCGGGCGTCGGAAGTGGAAGGCGCGTGGGCGCGGGAATCGTTCTGCATGCGGGGGTGGCGGGAATAAGCGAAAGCGCCATTGTCCCGCGTTTTGCCCGACATTGCGCACGCCCGGAACGAGCCCCCACTGCGTCAACGGTATTTGCGGCGCCTCGCGTGCCGCAAATACCGCAAACGCTCGCACCATCAGAAGGTGTGGCGCAACCCCGCCGAGACCGCGACCTGATCCTGCGTGGCCGAGGCCGAACTCACGCCGTTCAGGTGCGCGCCGAAACCATAGGGATTGGCGCTCACGTGCTGCCAGTCGCCCTGCAGATAGACGCTGGTGCGCTTGGACATTGCGTACTGGGTCTGGAGGTTGACCTGGTTGTAGTTGGGATTCTCGCCAGCGCCGAAATTCGTGCGCGTGTAGGTATAGGAGCCCGCCAGCGTCAGCATGGGCGTCAGCGCATAGCGCACGTTGCCCTCGATGTTCTGTAGGTGGGCGCTGTTCGCCTGGAGGCCGACGGGCGCCGCGGTGCCCGCCTGGGCCGCCCCGATGCTGCCGCCGAGCGCGTTGCTGAGATTCGTCTGCGTATAGACGATGCCCCCCGTCACCGGACCGTACGTGTAGCTGACGCCGCCGCCGGCCGTGCGTTGCGTGCCCGCGGTGAAGGCCGCGCTGCCCGTGACCGCACCGGGACTGCTGGTCGAGGTCGCCAGGTTGTTAATGTCGTTGTTCAACTGGAGGTAGCCCACGGCGACATTCAGGCCGCCAAAGCGATAGCTGCCGCCCACGCTGTACGCACGGTTATTGGCAAACGCACCCGCCGTATTGGAGAAGCCATACAGGGCGCCGAACTTCAGGCCGCCGTAATTCGCACTCGTATACTTGACCGAATTGTTAATGCGGTCCGTGTTGTTGAAGTTGTCGTTATCGAAGGGATGGGCGGCAATCGTGCCGCCATAGGGCGACGCCACCAGCGAGATCGGCGCGACGAAGTCGACGACGCTGTCGTACTGGCGGCCGAGCGTGACCGAGCCGAACTGGTCGCTCGCGAGGCCGACGAATGCCTGGCGGCCGAACAGGCGGTTGTTCTGCCCGGCCGCGCCGTTGTTGAGGGTGAAGCCGTTTTCCAGCGTGAAGATGGCCTTGAGCCCGCCGCCGAGATCCTCGGCGCCTCGCAGACCCCAGCGGCTGCCGCTGACGGTGCCGCTCGTCTGCTGCCAGGCGCTATGGCCGGCCTGGTTATTGGTGTAGCTCACGCCTGCGTCGATCAGCCCGTATAGCGTCACGCTGCTCTGTGCCTGCGCCGCCGTTGCGAATGCGCTCGCGAGGGCGACAGCGATCATGGTCTTTTTCATGTTTTAAATCCGTCTTGATACGATGATTCCGAATGGCTTCAATGGCGTCGTAAAAGTCGAAAAGCCATTTATGGCCGGTCCGCCGAATGATTCGAGATTCCGGATAAATGCCGCTTCGCTTTTTTACAAACGCGCTTTTACAAAGCGCTCTTACAACCGATTTACAGCCGCCATAGAATGCGGCGCACCCGCGATCTCGTAAGGTCGTTGTTGCGATGAAAAGACATGAAGCATTGGCGCGCGTCAAGAATCCCGCCAGCGCGGCCACGACGCCCGGCGGCCCCCGCGCGGACACGCCCGGGCGAAGATGCCCCTGCGCGCGCGCCCGACGCCCGCGCCGCATCCCGGTTATCATCGCGCTCTTGTGTCCGCCGCCCGAGGCGCAGCCATTCGCGCAGATTCTCCGTCCGACAATGCCCCACACCTCCTTCGACGCCGTGCTCTTCGACTGCGACGGCGTACTCGTCGATTCAGAGCGCATTACGCATATCGTGCTGGTCCAGATGCTGGGCGAACTCGGCTGGACCCTCTCCGTCGACGAGGCGATGAGCATTTTCGTCGGCAAGATGGTGAAGGACGAGGCAGCGCGCATCGAACGGCACACCGGCGTTCGCATCACGGAGGCCTGGCTAGAGGGCTTTCGCGCGCGCCGCAACACGGCGCTCGAGCGCGATCTCGTGGCCATACCGGGCGCGCCGGTTGCCGTGCGCGCCGTGCATGCGGCCTTTGACGGGCGCATCGCGGTGGCCTCGGGCGCGGACCGCCACAAGGTCGAACTGCAACTGCGCAAGGTGGACCTGCTCGACTGCTTCGAGGGGCGCATCTTCAGCGGCCACGAAACGCCGCGCAGCAAGCCCCATCCCGACGTCTACCTGGCGGCGGCCGCGGGCCTGAACGCGGCGCCGCAGCGCTGCGCCGTGATCGAGGACACCGTGACGGGCGCGCGCGCCGGTCTCGCGGCGGGCGCCACCGTGTTCGGCTACAGCCCCGGCGCGCCGGGCCACAGCAGCGCCCGGGCGCTGCGCGAGGCGGGCGTCGCGCACGTGTTCGCGGACATGGCGCAATTGCCGGCCCTGCTCGCGGACTGGCGTTGCGGCGCATCGCCATGACCGCTTCGTGAAATTCGCCTGCCGGCGTGGCGTTCGCGTCACACGGGCGGCCAAAGCGCGGCATCGAAAGCGCACGCGCGCACGCATTGCCCTACCATCCGGGGATGGCGTCGCAGGCTGGAAAACGGTCGAAAGTCAGCCGGAAAAGATAGTTTGCTACCGAATCGATCTACGCTATCATCGCGCCGATGTCGAATCTTCATACCTTACGTCTTGCCGTCAGCAGCACGCTGGTCGTGGCTGCCCGCAAGTGGCGGCGCACGAGCCACGGCGCGCTGGCCGCCTATAACGTCTCCGAAGCCTGCGCCACGCCGCTGCTCACCGCCGGACGTCTTGGCGCAGCGGTGCGCCAGGTGACGCTCGCCGAGCACGTGGGCATCGAAGGCCCCTCGCTCGTGCGCCTGCTCGACCAGCTCTGCGCCGCCGGCCTCGTGCGCCGCGACGAAGACCCGGACGACCGCCGCGCCAAAACGATCTCGCTCACCGACGAAGGCCGCGCCGTCACCGCGAAGATGGAGGACGACCTGCGCGCGCTGCGCGCGCGCGTCCTGAAGGGCATGAGCCGCGCCGAACTGGAAACCGCGCTGCGCGTGCTCAACGCCTTCAACGCGCCGGACCCGGCCGACGCCCCCCTTCACATGACCGAAAGCTGACAGCGGCCTCATGACTTACCCCTCCATCCGCGACTGGCTTTTCTCGGTCAAGACCTTCGCCGCGTCGATGCTCGCGCTGTATATCGCGCTGGTGTTTCAACTGCCGCGCCCTTACTGGGCCATGGCGAGCGTCTATATCGTCTCGAACCCGTTCGTGGGCGCCACGCGCTCGAAGGCGCTCTATCGCGCGCTCGGCACCGCGCTCGGCGCCGCCGCCGCCATCACGCTCGTGCCGCCGTTCGTCGAAACGCCGCTCCTCTTCAGCGTGATCGTGGCGCTCTGGACCGGCACGATGCTCTATCTCGCGCTCTCGGACCGCACCGCGCGCAGCTACGTGTTCATGCTCGCGGGCTACACCATGCCGCTCATCGCGCTGCCCACCGTGAGCGATCCCTCCACGGTGTTCGACGTGGCCATCGCGCGGACCCAGGAGATCACGCTCGGCATCATCTGCGCGAGCGTGGTGGGCAGCAACCTCCTGCCGAGCCGGCTCGCGCCCACGCTCATCGAGCGCGCCGACGCGTGGTTCCGCGACGCCGCCTTCTATGGCCGCGAAACGCTCTCCGGCCAGATCGCGGGCAAGGCGCTTTCGGCCTGCCGGCAGCGCATGGCCGCCACCGTGAACCAGCTCGAATTCCTGCTGAGCCAGTTGAGCTACGACCACACGCATCCGGAAATCCTCGCGCGCGCGCAAGACCTGCGCGGGCGCATGCAGCTCTTTTTGCCGATGATCTCCGCGCTCGCCGACCCGCTCATCGCCTTGCGGCGCGATCTGCACACGTGGCCCGAGGGCCTCGATGCGCTGCTCGCCGACGCCGCGAAATGGTTCGACGCGCCGCTCCCCACGCGCGCCGCCGAGATCCGCGACGACGCGGGCGACCCCGTGGCCGAGAGCCTGCGCGCACGCGTGGCCGCGCTGCAACCGCCGCACGACGCGCTCACGAGCTGGGAAGGCGCATTGCTCTCGAACGCGCTGTGGCGGCTGGGCCAGGTGATCGACGTCTGGCAGGACTGCCTCACGCTGCGCGCGCTGATCGCACACGAAGCGGGCGCCTGGCGGCCGCGTTACCGGCACTGGCGGCTCGGCGGCACCGAGCGCTTCTACGACCGCGGCCTCATGCTGTTCTCGTGCCTCGTGCCGATGGGCGCGATTCTCGTGGCGTGCTGGCTGTGGGTCAGTTCGGGCTGGCACGACGGCGCGGGCGCGGTGACGCTCGCGGCCGTGGCCTGCTGCTTCTTCGCCGCGCTCGACGAGCCCGCGCCCATGGTGTTCCGCTTTTTCGTCGCCACCGCCGCGAGCGTGGTGTTCGCGGGCCTCTATCTGTTCGTGGTGCTGCCCAAGGTGCACGACTTCGCGATGCTCGTGCTGCTGTTCGCGGGACCGTTCATCCTGATCGGCACGCTGATCCCGCGCCCCGCGTTCAACATGGTGACGATGCTCGTGGCCGTGAACACGGCCACCTTCATCAGCATCCAGGGCGCCTACGAAGCCAACTTCTTCGTATTCCTGAACAGCAATATCGCGGGCGTCGCGGGCCTCCTGTTCGCCTATGTGTGGACGCGCGTCACGCGCCCGTTCGGCGCGGAGCTCGCGGCGCGGCGCCTGTTGCGCTCGAGCTGGACGGACGTGGCGCTTTCCGCGGGCACCGAGCCGATCGACGATCAGCGCAATCTGGCCTCGCGCATGGTCGACCGGCTCATGCAACTGCTCCCGCGCCTCGCGGCATCGGACGAGCACCGCCATCCGTCGATCGAGAGCTTTCGCGACCTGCGCATCGCGCTCAACGCACTGGACCTGCGCCGCTCGCGCCGCAAGCTCGACGGCGACGTGCCCGCCGCCATCGACCGCGTGCTCGCGGGCGTGAGCGAGCATTACGCGCGCTGCGCGCAGGCAAGCGAGCGCCAGAGCGCCCCGCCCGCGCTGCTCGCCAGCATCGACGACGCGCTGCGTCGCGTGGCCCGGCGCAGCCTCGCGCAGGAAGCCGCCGACGCCGGCGCTGCGGGCCCGGGCGGCGCAAGCGCGCCCATGCCGCCGCAAGCGCGCTTCTCGCAGCGCTGGCTGCGCGACACGCTGCACGCGCTGGTGGGCCTGCGCGTCTCGCTCTATCCCGCGCTGGTCGGCCAGCGCCCGGGCAGCGCCGCACCGGAGGCCAATGGATGAGCGCACAACCTTTTTATCTACTTTCGACACCCGCACCATGATCGGCGAAATCGACATCTTCGGCGTATTCGTGCCCGCCGTGCTCGTGCTGATGCTGATCGCGTACCTCATCAACGTCGTGATCGGCAAGGTGCTCACTCGCGTCGGCTTCTACCGGCTCGTGTGGCATCGTTCCATTTTCGATCTCGGCATTTATGTCTTCGTGCTGGCTGCCGTCATCATCGTGTCGCATCGCTTCGTGAACTAACGTGAACGTGAAAAAAACCTGGTTCTCCGCAGGACAGATCCTGCTGACGCTCATTGTCGTCGTCGTGGCCGCGCTCGTGCTGTGGCGCATCGTCAACTACTACATGTTCTCGCCCTGGACGCGCGACGGCCGCGTGCGCGCCGACGTGATCCAGGTCGCGCCCGACGTGGGCGGCCTCATCACCAACGTCGAGGTGGTCGACAACCAGCCGGTCAAGAAAGGCCAGGTGCTGTTCGTGATCGATCAGGCGCGCTACTCGCTCGCGCTGCGCCTCGCGCAGGCCGTGCTGGAAAGCCGCCAGGCCTCGCTTGCGCAGGCCAGACGCGAATATGCGCGCAACCTCACGCTCGGCAATCTCGTCGCGAGCGAAACGCTCGAAGAGAGCCGCACGAAAATGGACCAGGGCGAAGCCGCCGTGGCCGACGCCCAGGTGCAGGTGGACACTGCCAGGCTGAATCTGCAGCGCACGACCATCGTAAGCCCCGTGGACGGCTATCTGAACGACCGCGCGCCGCGCGTGGGCGAGTACGTCACGGCGGGCCGACCCGAGCTCTCCGTGGTGGATCTGCATTCGTTCCGCGTGGATGGCTACTTCGAGGAAACGCGCCTGCACGGCATCCATATCGGCCAGCCGGTGGAGATCACCGTGATGGGCGAGCCGCGTCCGCTGCGCGGCCATGTGCAGAGCATCGTCGCCGCCATCGAGGACCGCGACCGCCAGCAAAGCCCCAACCTGCTGCCGAACGTGAACCCCGCGTTCAGTTGGGTGCGTCTCGCGCAGCGCATTCCGGTGCGCGTCGCGCTCGACGAAGTGCCCGACGACTTCCGCATGATCGCGGGCCGTACGGCCACCGTCGCCGTGCAAGCCGAAGCGAGCGACAAACCGAAGAACAAGGCGGGCGCGAGCGGCGCCAATGCTGCGAGCGGTGCGATCGGCGCAAGCGGTACGATCGGCGCAAGCGGTGCAAGCGCCGCTGCGAATGCGGGCGCCGCCGCGAACACCGCTTCGAACCCGGGCGTCGCGCCCGCGATGGCGAGCGGAGCTTCGCAATGATGCGCCGCAGTCTCTGGCGCGCCAGCGCGCTCGCGCCGCTCGCGCTCGCGCTCGGCGCGTGCATGCACCTCGGCCCCAACTACAAGGTGCCGCAAGACGCGCTCGTGAACGCCCCGCTCGCGCAAGGGCCGATCGCGGGCGCCGACCACGCGCCCGTTTCGCAGGGCGCCGTGCCCAGCGACTGGTGGCGTCTCTACGACGACCCCACGCTCGACCAGCTCGTGCAGCAGGCGCTCGAATCGAACACCAGCCTGCGCGTGGCCGCCGCGAATCTGGCGCGCTCGCGCGCCGCCGTGGCGGTCGCGGAGCAGCAAGGCGGCTTCTCCGGTAACGCGAGCGCCTCGTTCCAGCGCGCCCAGGTATCGGGCGAGCAATATCTGCAGTTCAGCAAGGTGCCGGTGGGGAACCTCGGCGATCTCGGCCTCAACGTATCCTATGAGTTCGACCTGTTCGGCAAGCTGCGCCGCGGCGTGGAGGCGGCCCAGGCCGACGACGAGGCCGTGCTCGCCGCCGCCGATCTCGCCCGCATCTCGGTGGTCGCCGGTGTCGTTCAGGCCTATGTCGAATCGTGCTCGGCCGGCGAGGAGCTGGCCATCGCGCAGGAGTCGCTCAAGCTCCAGCAGCAGCGCGTGGCCCTCACCAAGCGTTTGCGCGACGCGGGCCGCGGCAACCAGCCCGACGTCACGCGCGGGCAGACCCAGGTGCAAACGCTCGCCGCCGACATTCCCCGCTTCGAGGGACGCCGCCGCATCGCGCAATACCAGCTCGCCATGCTGCTCGCGCGCGCCCCGGCGGATCTGCCGCCCGCGGTATTCGCCTGCAACCGCCTGCCGAAGCTGACCCAGCCGATCCCGGTCGGCGACGGCGCGACGCTGTTGCGCCGCCGCCCCGACGTGCGCGAGGCCGAGCGCCAGCTCGCCGCGTCCACGGCGCGCATCGGCGTCGCGATGGCGGCGATGTATCCGTCGGTCAGCATCGGCGCGGGCGTGGGCACGATCGGTCTCACCGACGACCTGTTTTCGTCGAAGACCAATAGCTGGTCGTTCGGACCCCTGATTAGCTGGACCTTCCCCGTGAACGGCCAGCGCGCGCGCGTGCAAGGCGCCCAGGCGGCCACGGCGGGCGCGCTCGCGCACTTCGACGGCGTGGTGCTCAACGCGCTGCGCGAAACCCAGACGAGCCTCGCCACCTACGCCGCCGACGACCAGCGCGCCGACGCGCTGCGCACCGCGTACGCTTCCGCACAGGAGTCCGCCGACGAAACGCACCGCCTCTACGCGGCGGGCCGCGAGTCGTTCCTCTCCGACCTCGACGCCACGCGCACGCTCACCAGCGTGCATGCCCAGGTCGCGTCGGCCGAAGGCCAGGTGGCGCTCGATCAGGTGAAGCTGTTTCTCGCGCTCGGCGGGGGATGGCAGCCGGACCAGGAGAAGCCGGCGCCGGCGCTGCCGGGGCAGGCGGATTCGGGCAAACCGGCGCAAGCCGAGGGACAGCCCGCGCAATAGGTCAAGCGCGCCGCGCGGCCCGCGCTCATCCCTGCGGCCCGAGCGGCAGGCTCAGCATCAGGCGCGTGCGCCCCGGCGCCGACTCGATGCTGAACGCGGCGCCCAGGCGCGCCGCCCGCGAGCGCATGCTGCGCATGCCCGCGCCGCCGGGCGCCGTCTCGCCCGCATCGAACCCCACGCCGTCGTCCTCTATCGCGAGGCTGAGCGCGCCGCCTTCGCAGCGCAGCGCCACTTGCGCGCGCGTGGCGCGGCTGTGCTTGAGCACGTTGGTCAGCGCTTCCTGCACGATACGCATGAGATCGAGGCCGTGCGCGCCCGAAAGACGGCAGGCGTCCAGGCCTTCGAGCGTCCAGCCGCACGCGATGTCCTGCTGCTCGAAAAGCCGCATGAGCCGATGCCTGAGCGCGCCGATCTGCGCGGCAAACGCCTCGTCGCCGAGTTCATGGCTCGACGCCGCATCGACGATGATGCGCAGATCGTCGCGCAACTCCTTGAGTATCGAAAGCGAGCGCCCCGCCGGCAGCACCGGGTTCGCGTACTCGTGCTCCGCAATCGCGCTCACGAGCGTGCCGCCGAGTCCGTCGTGCAAATCGTGCGCGAGTTGCACGCGCTCGGCCAGGCGCGCGTTCGCGATCTCCAGTTCATGCTGGCGCGCGAGCGTCTGCGAAAGCTCGCCGCGCGCCTGCGCGATGCCCTGGTTCAGGTCGTCGTTGTAGCGCTCCACGCGGCGCAGCGCCGTCACGAAACGCCACGCGAGCATGAGCGCCATCGAGATCATCTGCAATTGCGCGGTCAGCGCGCTGTAGTAGAGGTTGTCGTCCAGCACGCCGAGGAACGACAGCAGATCGTGCGCGCCGGCCGCGAAAAACACCGCCACGCTCACCGCCACAATGCGCTGGTCCGCGCGCCCGCGACGCCACGCGAACGCGAGAAATACGCCGCACGTCATGAAGAAAACGACGGCTTGCGCGCTCGTGGAGACATCGCGCGCAACGCCGATGTCCGCCTGCGGCACGAATGCGAGCGCCAGCGCGCCGAACGCCACGAGCGCCCAGAGCACGCGCTCGATGCGCGGCAACCGCCGTTCGCTGTAACGCACGATGAACATCGTGAACGACGCGGTATAGACGAGCAGCGCCACCGAGTTCGCGCGTTCCCAGCCATGCGTGCTCGCAAATGGCCAGGGCGTGCTCGCCACCTGGTTGAGCGCGACCCACCACCACGCGAGCGACATCGCGCTGAACCAGCCATAAGCCGATTCGCCGGGACGCATGAGCCACAGCGAAAGAAAGAAGCAGCCGAGCGTGGCGGTGACCGCGAGGCTCACGAGCTGCAGGTCGTAGCGCATCATGTGCGCGTGGGCCCAGGCCACGGCCAGCGCGTGCGGATCGCCGATCGCGACGGGGCCCAGCCCCGGCTGATAGGCCGAAAGGCCCGAGACGCGCACGAGCAGCACGTTCTTGCCCGCATGCAGGAGCGGCGCGGGCAGGCGCACATAGCGCGGGGTGTTCCAGGCGCGCGTGAGCGGCTCGACGAGCGACGCATCGCGCTGCAACAGCGTGCCGTTGAGATAGATCGCGCCCGCCATGTTCAGATAGTCGACCAGCGCCGCGCACCCGGATGCGTCCGCCCCTCCCGCGCCCGCGGCGGGCTGCTCCCAGCTCAGCCGATACCACACCACGCCGTCGAAGCGGGGCCAGCGCGCGGCCCAGACATCGGGCAGCGTCACGTTCACCCAGCCCGTTGCGGGCGCACGCGTGGCGTCCCAGCCCGAGCGCGCCGCTTCGATATGCGTGAAGGCGAACGCTTGCGCCGGACCGTCGCCGGGAGAGGCCGCGCAAGCGGCATGGGAAAAGCAGGCGGCGCAGAATACGGCGCCCATGCAAGCCGTGCTACGGAGCCGGTATAGGCGCGCAGCGTTTGCGAACGTATGGACGAATACACCGAAGAGCAGGCGGACGCATGCAGCGAAGCCCCCATCGAAGCGCGCTGCGACACGCGCTTGCGGGCACGGTCCGGCACGCGCAGTCCGGCGCGCCGGACGCGAACCCCTCAGGGCAGCCAGCCATGAGTGCGCGCCTCGTAGACGGCCTGGGTGCGCGAATTGACCGCCAGCTTCTTGTAGATGTTCTTGATGTGGCATTCGACCGTCAATCTCGACAAGGACAGCACGTCCGAGATCTCGCGGTTGGTCAGCCCCTTGCCCACCAGCGCGAGAATCTCGATCTCGCGCGGACTCAGCGACGAAGACAGCGGCGCGGGCGGCGCCACGCCCGCCGTGCGCGTGGCCGGCCCCGCCCCGGCCATGTCGAGAATCCGCCGCGCGACGAAGGGATCGATCGGCGCCCCGCCGCGCAGCGCGCTACGGATCGACAACGCGATTTCGATGTCGTCGCGCTCCTTGAGCAGATACCCCGTCGCCCCAGCCTGCAACGCCGTGACGATGATCTGCTCGGTGCTCCACGCGGAGATTACCAGAATCGGCAAGGCGGGATCGCGCCCGTGAAGCGCGCGAATCAGGTCGATGCCGTTGCCGTCGGGCAGGCCCACGTCGGCGAGCACCATCGCGAAAGGCTGTTCGGCGAGCAGCGTCTCGGCCGCGCCGATACTGCCCGCGAAGTGCAACGCCTCCTCGTGATACCCCAGCCCGACGAGAATCGCGCGCAGGCGGCGCTGCGTGAGGGCGTCGTCCTCGACGACGAGCAATGGGCCGGGCAGCACCGATTCGCGCAGATCGGCAGGCGGCGGGCGGGTGAACGGATTCGCACCTGGATTCATGAGCGGGCAGGCGTTCTCGCGAGGCTAAGCGGCTTGAAGGCCGATGAATGACGTGGACGGCGCCGGCCAACGGCGCGCGGTGTCATAGCTTCGCACACCTCGCGCATGGTGCGTAGCGGGCAGGCCTACCTGATTCCAGGTATTGCCGCTGCACGCGCAAACGCTTCAAATGCGTATCGAATCCGCCAATGATCAGACAGAACGCGTCGCCCCGGCCCACGGCGCCGGGCGGGACGACCCGCCTCGAACGGACACCGGATCGAACCGGACGGCACGCACGGCGGTGGCCAACGCCGCCGCCCGTGCGCGCCCCATCGACGATGAGACCATGAATCACGCGAGAAAAAGAAGCCGGCGCGCCTCGAGCCCGGCCTGGTGCGAGGATCACTACGGGCTGCAGCTCGCGCGCGGCAGCTCGCATATTGCCAGCACGCTCACGCCAGCCACGCGCGCAAGCGCCATCGCCGAAGTCATCGAGGAATTCGAAACGCTATTCGGGCTCGACGACTTGCCGAGCTTTCTCCAAGCGCTCGCGCAGCGCCTCGAAAATCGTGGCGCGCACGAAGCGTCGGCCGAAGTGGCCGAGATCCTGCGCCGCGCCATGCGAAAACGCTAGCGCGCGGCTCAACGCACCATCCGCACGGGCGCCGAGTAGCTGCTCGCCGCACCGCTTTGCGACGTGCCTTCCATCGACGGCCCATAGCCGCCGTTGTCGCGCGCGTCCAGACGCGCGCGGGCCGCCTGATAGTCCGAGGGATAGAACGGCGAAACCACGTTCGGCCGCCAGCCCACCGACTCGAGCGCCTTGAGTTCGTTGCGGACCTGTTCGCGCGTGACCGGACCATTTTCGGCTTGCGACTGGGCGAACGAAACCGCCGGCACCGCGAGCACGGCGGCAAACGCAACGGCCTTGATAAGCGACTTCATGACAGCACCTCCGGTAACTTGAAGTATCGGCCGGGCACCAGCCGCGAACCGTTGGATACAGTCTAGAAAGCCCGCCGCGCGGAATAAATGGCGGTGCGGCGAATTCACTGTTTTCGCAGAACGTATAATCGCGCGCTTCATCACCGTGACTCATAAGCTTCTTTCCGCAAGGCATAAAGCGGCGCGGCACGCAGCCTGCAGACGCACGCGCACTGGTGCAAGATAGGCGCTTCGAAAACCTCGCGAAGGAGGTAGCGATGGCGACATGGAAGCCGGACCCCAGCTTTTATCCCTCCGCGCGCCTCGCGGCCACGGCGACGCCGGAAACGCTCGCATGGGTCGCGAGCTTCGATCCCACGAGCCGCGTGCCCGACTCGCTCGACGTGGTCGACCTGAACCTCGCCTCGCCCGAATACGGCCAGATCGTCCATCGCCTTGCGATGCCCAACACCGGCGACGAGCTCCATCACTTCGGCTGGAATGCGTGCAGCTCGTGCCTGTGCCCCAATGCGCCGCACGCGCATACCGAGCGCCGCTACCTGATCGTGCCCGGGTTGCGCTCGTCGCGCATCCATGTGGTCGATACGAAGCCCGACGGACGCCGCCCGAAAATCGTGCGCGTACACGAGCCGGAAAGCGTCGCGCAGCGCGCCGGCTATACCCGGCCGCATACGGTGCATTGCGGGCCCGATGGCATCTATGTGACGGCGCTCGCCAATGCCGAAGGCGAAGCGCCGGGCGGCATCTTCCTGATGGACCACGAGAGCTTCGATATCCTCGGCCAATGGGAAATCGAGCGTGGCCCACAGCAGCTTGCCTACGACGGCTGGTGGCATCTCGGCTACGACACGCTCGTGACGAGCGAATGGGGCCTGCCCGCAAGCTTCGAAAACGGCCTCGTGCCCGAAGTGCTGCTCGGGGGACAGTACGGCCACCGGCTGCACTTCTGGGACCTGCACACGCGCCGGCACAAACAGGTGCTCGACTTCGGCGCGGAAAACCAGCTCGTATTCGAATTGCGGCCCGCGCACGACCCCACGAAACCCTATGGCTTCGTGAACTCCGTCATCAGCCTGAAAGATCTTTCGGCCTCGATCTGGCAGTGGTACCGCGAAGGCGATCAATGGGCGGCGCGCAAGATCATCGAGATTCCCGCCGAGCCCGCCGACCCGGACGCACTCCCGCCGCTGCTCAAGGGCTTCGCCGCCGTGCCGCCGCTCGTCACCGACATCGCGCTCTCGCTCGACGACCGCTTTCTCTACGTCGCGTGCTGGGGCACGGGCGAGTTGCGCCAATACGATGTTTCGGACCCCGAACATCCTCGTTTGACAGGCAGCGTCCGCATCGGCGGCATCGTTGCGCGCGCCACGCACCCGCGCGCGCAAGGCCGGGCGCTGAACGGCGGCCCGCAGATGGTGGAGGTGAGCCGCGACGGGCGGCGCGTGTACTTCACGAATTCGCTGTACGGCGCCATCGACGCCCAGTTCTACCCCGACGGCATCGACGGCTGGATGGTGAAGCTCGACGCCGCGCCCGAAGGCGGGCTCGGCTGCGACGAACGCTTTTTCGTGGAATGGCCGAAAACGCATCGTCCGCATCAGATCCGGCTCGAAGGCGGCGACTGTTCGTCCGATTCGTACTGCTATCCCTGAGCGCGCGGCACACAAGGCAAGGCGCGAGGCGACACGGCATGGGCGGTCTCTTTGGCACGACGTTTGGCACAAGCTATGGCACCTTCGGCGCGCACTGGGCCGCCTGGAGCGTCGTGGTGGCCAGTGGCGTCTTTCACGGCGCGAATCCCGCGATGGGCTGGCTCTTCGCCACCGCGCTCGGACTGCAGCGCGGCAGCCGCAGAGCCTTGCTGCTGGCGCTGCCGCCCATCGCGCTCGGCCATGCCGCGTCCATTCTGCTGTTCACGAGTTCGGTTGCGTTGCTGGGCGCGTGGCTGCCGGCGCTGATGCGCAGCGGCCTGCACTGGGCGCTGGGCGCGCTGCTGATCGGCTGGGCCGCGTGGCAGCAGGTGCGGGGCCACCGCCATCGCGCGCGCGTGGGGATGACCGCCGGCTTTCTCGGCCTCGCGGCATGGTCCGCGCTGATGGCCACGCTGCATGGCGCCGGCCTCATGCTCGTGCCGGCGCTGCTGCCGATGTGCGGCGGCGCTGGGGCGAGCGGCGCTGCGGGCGCAGGTGCGGCTGGGCCGCTGGCGCTGTCCGTGGCGTTCACTGCGCTGCACACGCTCGTCACGCTGGTGACGACCGCTGCCATCGCGCTCGCGGCCTATGAATATGTGGGACTCGGCGTGCTGCGGCGCGGCTGGGTCAACTTCGACTGGCTCTGGCGCGGCGCGCTCGTGGCCACCGGCACGCTGATGATCGCGACAGCGTGAGCGGTGCGCGCGGGCCCGTCCATTACATGCCCGCAGGAAAATCCGTCCCCAGACGCCATGCGCCATGCGCCATGCGCCGCCGATGATAGCGATAACGCACAACGCGCGCAGGACCCGCCCGCATCCGCGCGTACCCGGCGCATGGCCGAAGCCGTGATGGACACCCAGCGCGAGCCGCGCAAGCCATGTACCATACGGCGCTCGCACTCGACTGCATTCGCTGGAGAAGAACCCGAACATGTCCACCGTCACCACGCCCGAAGCGCCCGGCGCGGCCGCCCTCGGCACTGAAAACCCCACTCACGCCCATCACGCCGCCGCTGCGAGCCGCGCGCTCGAAGCGCGTTACGGCACGCCCTGGAGCGCGCCGCTGCCCGGCTGGAACGCGACGCTCGACGCGCTGCTCGCGCATCGCTCGGTACGCAACTACACCGACCAGCCCCTGCCCGCCGGCACGCTCGAAACGCTGATCGCCGCGGCGCAATCGGCCTCGACCTCGTCGAATCTGCAGACGTGGAGCGTGGTCGCCATCGAAGACCCCGAGCGCAAGGCGCGGCTGTCGACGCTCGCCGCCAACCAGTCGCAGATTCGCGAAGCCCCGCTCTTTCTCGTCTGGCTCGCCGACCTCAACCGGCTCGAAGCCGCCGCGGCGCGCACCGGCGCGAGCGCGGAAGGCCTCCATTACCTGGAGACGCTGTTCGTCGGCGTGATCGACGCGGCGCTGGCCGCGCAGAATGCGGTGGTCGCGCTCGAATCGCTCGGCATGAGCGCGGTCTATATCGGCGCGATCCGCAATCAGCCGGAACAGGTGGCCGCCGAACTGGGGCTGCCGCCGCGCGTGCTGCCCGTGTTCGGCCTGTGCGTGGGCTACGCCGACGAGTCGCGGCCCACGCAGGTGAAGCCGCGCCTGCCGCAGCCCGTTGTCCTGCATCGCGAGCAGTACGATGCGCCTTCGCAGCAACACGGCATCGCCCAATACGACGACGCGATGGGCGCGTTCCAGAGCGCGCAGGGCCTCAGCGCGGCGGGCTGGACCGCGCGCTCGCTCGCGCGCTGGCGCAGCCGCGAGTCGCTGCATGGCCGCGACCGCCTGCGCGATGCGCTCCACGCGCTCGGCTTCGAGTTGCGCTGAAGCCGCTCGCGCGCGCCGATCCGATCGAGCTCGTTGAGCGCACAACCAGATTGCCATTGAACGGGCAAGCGAAGGAGCAACGCAGATGAAAATCGCCATCATGGGCGCGGGCGCGGTGGGCTGCTTTTACGGCGCCATGCTCGCTCGCGCGGGACACGACGTCGTGCTGATCGGCCGCGCACAGCACGTCGAAGCCATCGAGCGCGAGGGCCTGCGCCTCGAAGCGCAGCGCTTCGACGAGCGCATCGGCCGCCCGCATCTCACGGCGAGCACCGCGGCGTCCGCCGTGGCCGGCGCCGATCTCGTGCTGTTTTGCGTGAAGTCGACCGACACGGAAAGCGCCGGCGCATCGATCGCGCCGCACCTGCGCGCCGATACGCTCGTGCTCGCGCTGCAAAACGGCGTGGACAACGCGGCACGCCTGCGCACCGTGATCCCGCAGGACGTCGCGGCCGCGGTCGTGTATGTGGCGACGGAGATGGCCGGCCCCGGCCACGTGCGCCATCACGGGCGCGGCGAACTCGTGATCGAGCCGGCGCGCGGCAGTCTGGCCGCCGCGCAGGCGCTGATCGACGCGGGCGTGCCCACCGAGATCTCCGCGAACGTGCGCGGCGCGCTCTGGGTCAAGCTCATCGTGAACTGCGCGTACAACGCGCTCTCGGCGCTCTCGCAGTTGCCTTATGGGCGCCTCGTGCAAGGCGCCGGCATACCCGACGCGATGCGGGACGTGGTGGCCGAATGCGTGGCCGTGGCGCGCGCCGACGGCGTGACGCTGCCGCCCGACGTGGATACGAGCGTGCGCAGCATCGCCGAAACCATGCCGGGGCAGTACTCGTCCACCGCGCAGGATCTCGCGCGCGGCAAGCGCAGCGAGATCGATCATTTGAACGGCTATGTCGTGCGGCGCGGCGCGGCGCTGGGCGTTGCCACGCCGGCCAACCGCCTGCTGCACACGCTCGTGAGACTCGTCGAGGACAAGGCGCACGGGACGATCTGATCCGTACGCCCCGGTGCATTTTGGTACGCTCCGATGCGCTCCGATGCGCTTTCGCGCAAGCGCATCACGCGCCGGACGCTTCGCGTTCGAAAACAAGCAGCGTCGAAGTCGCCGACGCGTACAGCTTGCCGGCGGCGTCCGTGATGGTCGCCTCGGCGAAGGCGGCGCGGCGCCCGAAGCTCAGCACGCGGCCCTCGGCGCGCACGAGACCGGTGCTCGCGGTCATGGGCCGGTGATAGGCCACCTTGAGCTCGAGCGTCGTGTAGCCCTGGTTCGCCGCGAGACGCGAATGCGCGGCGCAGCCGCAGGCCGAATCGAGCAGCGTGGCCGCATAGCCGCCATGCACGGTGCCGATGGGGTTATACGCGTGCAGCCCCGGCACGCTTTCGAAGACCACGCGGCCCTCCTCCACTTCCGCGAGCTTGAAGCCCAGCGTTTCGCCAATCGGCGCGCTGCGGCCGCTCGCGAGCATGCGCTGCAGTTGTTCGAGGCCGGTCAGGCCGGCAGGTAGTTCGGCAACAAGGTTCATGGAATTCGTGTCTCCGTCGGGGGATGGCGCGGCGCGCCCGGATGCATTCGAATGCACTCGGTACGCCGCCGTCCCGACATGGTAACGTGCCGCGAACGATCGTGCTTAAACTATCCTGCATAGCGGAAAACACGCTTTTATCCGCATTCGACCCCGCCACGGCCTCAATACGTTTCGAGGTGCAGCCGCCCTTCGCGCTTGAGCCGCTCCCACAGCGCGTCCCACGCCATGCCATGCGCCTGGGCGATCTCGCCGAGCGCCTGCAGCACGCCGTCTTCCATGCCCTTGAGCCCGCACACGTAGACGTGGGTGCCGCCGTCCTCGAGCAGGCGCGCCACATCCACGGCCCGTTCGCGCATCGCGTCCTGCACGTAGCGCCTCGGCTGCCCCGGCGTGCGCGAGAACGCGAGATTCGTGTCGATGAAGTCCTTCGGCAGATTCATTAGCGGTCCGAAGTAGGGCAACTCCTGCTGCGTGCGCGCGCCGAAGAACAGCATGAGCTTGCCCGTCGCGCCCTTGAGCCTGCGCCGGCGCCGGTACTCGGTCATCGCGCGCATGGGCGCGGAGCCGGTGCCCGTGCAGATCATCAGCAAATGCGAGTTCGGATGATTCGGCATCAGGAAGGTGTTGCCGAACGGGCCAATCACGCTCACCACGTCGCCCTTCTTCAGATCGCACAGATAGTTCGAGCACACGCCGTCCGTGGCATTGCCGCTGTGATCGCGCGTCACGCGCTTCACGGTGAGCGAGACGTTGTTGTAGCCGGGCCGCTCGCCGTCGCGCGGACTCGCGACCGAGTATTGGCGCGCGTGATGCGGGCGGCCAGCGGCGTTCGCGCCGGGCGGCAGAATGCCGATCGACTGTCCCTCGAGCACGGGAAACGGCAGAGTGCCGAAATCGAGCACGATGTGGTGGATGTCGCTTTGCGCGGCGGCGTCCGTGAGCCGGTAATTGCCGACCACGGTGGCCGTGGTGGGCGCCTTGTGCGTGTACAGCTGCGCATAGGGCCGCGCCGCCGACCACGGCGGCATGGTCGAGCCGCGCACCATGTCCGAGCCGGAGCCCGGCGCTTCGTCGCCGTCGTTCGATGGGGCGGAAGCTTGCGGCGCCTGCGCTCCGGCCGATGCAGCAGACGCCTCGGGAGCATTCACGGTGGGGTTCTGCGTGGGCAACTCATCCCAGCCGAATTGCTCTTCGACGCTATAGGCCTCGGCCTTGAGCACGTTGCGCCAGTTGTCGATCGCGCCGGTCGGGCACGGCGGCACGCAGGCCATGCAGGCGTTGCAGACATCCGCTTTCACGACGTAATTGACGCCGTCGTGCGTGATCGCGTCGATCGGGCAAGTCTCTTCGCAGGTATTGCAGCGAATGCAGATCTCGGGATCGATCAGATGCTGCCTGAGAGTCTCCACGGCAACCGGAGCGTTCATGATGGCCTCCCCCAACCCTCAACCACCGTTCAGTTAAAGCGCACGTACTCGAAATCGACGGGCTGACGATTGACGCCCAGCGCAGGCGGCGCGATCCAGTTCGCAAACTTGCCCGGCTCCACCACGCGGCCCATGAGCGATGCGACATAAGCGCGGTCCTGCGGCGTCGGCAGCCACTTCGCCTCGTTCGCGGCCCATTGCGCCTCGTCGATCACATGGCCATCGGGCGCCACGCGCACGCCCGCGAAGGTGCCGATCTGGCGATTGAACGCCTTGTGCGGCACGCTCAGGCGAACGTCGATGCCGGCCTTCTCCAGCACCTTGTTCCAGCGGTTCACGCCCGCTACGGAGTCCTTGATATAGTCGTCGCGCAGCACTTCGTTCATGGCGTTTAGCATCGGCACCTCGCGTTCGACGAGCTTGCCGTCCCGCACGTCGAGCAGGCAATACGTCCGGCCTTCGAGCCGATGGTCGTCGTCGCGCTTCGTTTCCTCGTAGCGGCCCTTCAGGCCCGCGCTGTAGAACGTGGCCGCGTTCGACGAGTGGTCGGCGCCGAACAGGTCGATCGTCACCGAGTAGTGGAAATTCAGGTAGCGCTGGATCGTTTCGAGGTCGATCACGCCCGCGGCGCGCAAGCGGTTCACGTCGTCGGTCTTGAGCTCGTTCATGATCTGCGCGGTACGCTGCACCACGCGCGAGACGCCCGACTCGCCCACGAACATGTGATGGGCCTCTTCGGTCAGCATGAACTTCGTGGTGCGCGCGAGCGGGTCGAAGCCCGATTCGGCCAGCGCCGAAAGCTGAAACTTGCCGTCGCGGTCGGTGAAGTAGGTGAACATGAAGAACGCCAGCCAGTCGGGCGTGCGCTCGTTGAAGGCGCCCAGGATGCGCGGGTTGTCGTCGTCGCCCGAGCGCCGTTCGAGCAATGCTTCGGCCTCCTCACGACCGTCGCGGCCAAAGTAGCGATGCAGCAGGTAGACCATCGCCCACAAATGCCGCCCCTCTTCCACGTTCACCTGGAAGAGGTTGCGCAGGTCGTAGAGCGACGGCGCCGTCAAGCCCAGATGACGCTGCTGCTCGACCGAGGCGGGCTCGGTGTCGCCCTGCGTGACGATGATGCGGCGCAGGTTCGCGCGGTGCTCGCCCGGCACGTCCTGCCACGCGGCCTCGCCCTTGTGCGCGCCGAAATGGATCTTGCGCTCCGCCTCGCCGGGCGCGAGGAAGATGCCCCAGCGGTAATCGGGCATCTTCACGTGATCGAAATGGGCCCAGCCCCCGGCGTCCACGCTCACCGCCGTGCGCAGATAGACGTCGAAGCCGTGCGAGCCCTCGGGCCCCATGTCGCCCCACCACGACAGAAAATTCGGCTGCCACTGCTCGAGCGCCCGTTGCAGCGCGCGGTCGTCGGCGAGATTGACGTTGTTGGGGATCTTTTCGCTGTAGTCGATGGTGGACATATCGGTTCCTTGCGGCTATGGCGGGCCGGCTGCGTCACACGCGAGCGAGGTCGAACTGCGCCTTGCTGCCCTTGCCGTACACCTTGAGGGCGCCCTTTTCGCCTACCGCGTTGGGGCGATTGAAAATCCAGTTCTGCCACGCGGAGAGCCGGCCGAAAATCCGCGTCTCCATGGTTTCGGGTCCGTTGAAGCGCAGATTCGCTTCGAGGCCCGTGAGCGCGTCGGGCGACATGGCCGCGCGCTCTTCGAGCGCGATGCGAATCTCGTCGGCCCAGTCGATGTCGTCGGGCGCGGCGCTCACGAGGCCCAACTGCTCCGCCTCGAGCGGCTTCACCGGCTGGCCGATGCGCGCGCGCGCGGCGTCGAGCGGCCCGGCTTCGCCATAGAAGCGCCGCACCAGACGCGACTGATGCGTGACCATCGGATACAGCCCGAAATTTGCTTCGGATAACGTAATAGCGGGCTCTTCGTCCTGATTGGAAGGCAGCGCGGCCATATAGCTGCGGTCGGCGGCGAAGGCAAGCTCCGCGAACGTGCCGGCGAAGCACGAGCCCGGCTCGATCAGCGCGAAGAGCGAGCGCGACGAGACGTCGATGCGCGCGAGCGTGCGGCGCAGCATGCCGACGGTCTCGCGCACGAACCAGTGGTCGCGGTGTTCGAGCAATGCGGCGTCGGCGGCCAGCACGCCGCGTGCGTCGCCGGCGGTCTTGAAGATCCACGTGCCGATCTCGAGCTCGTTGGTCCGCATCGTGAGGATCGCATCGTCGAGTTCGCGGGCGAACTGCAGCGGCCACCATGCGGCGCCGGCCGCGACGATCGCGTCGATGCCTTCGGGCAGCGGCGCTTGCGCGAGGTCGGGCGCTTTTGCCGTGAAGGTGGCCGTGCGCTTCGCGCGATCGATCGACACCTCGACGCTCGCGTAGCTCAGGCCGTTCGCGTGCTCTTTGCGCTCGATGCGCGTGAGCGCGA
>Ga0164242_10001325_pt1 | contig 29266 bp, 24 predicted proteins | sample OricomgcompostMG_FD_108783 | JGI IMG/M metagenome (GOLD analysis project Ga0164242, IMG submission 108783) | Miracle-Growth compost microbial communities from Emeryville, California, USA - Original compost - Miracle growth compost (MG) ...
ATCGACGGCCGCTCCGGCGCGGGCAAGACCACCCTCGCCGCCACGCTCGCCAACCAATTGCGCAGCCGGGGCCACAGCGTCACCGTCTTCCACCTCGAGGACGTCTACACCGGCTGGCACGGGCTCACCGGCGGGATCGGGGTCTACGTGAGGGACGTCCTCACCCCGTTGCGGGCCGGCCGCACGGCACGGTGGCACGCCTGGGACTGGACCCGGGACGCGCCCGAGGAGGAAGAGCGCAGCACCCGGCCGAACGACGTCGTGCTCTGCGAAGGCGTCGGAGCCGGCGCCGCGGAAGCCCGCCCACTCCTGGACGCCACCCTCACGCTCGTGGCGGATGCAGTGTCGCGCAAGCGGCGCGCCCTGGCCAGGGACGGGGAGACCTACGCGCCGTTCTGGGACGTGTGGGCCGCGCAGGAGGAACTCCTCCCCGCCCCGGCGGAGGGGCCACTGGACGCCACCCTGGACGCCGAGGACGCCGCGACGCACGCCCTGGACTGGGCACTCGCTGCCCTCGCAGCAACAACGCCCATAGCCTGAGAAGCTACTGCAGCACCGCCGAGAGCCGGCCCGCGTTGTCGAGCCAACGCTGCGTGGCCGGGCGGGCGTCCCACTCCTCGCGCGTGAGCAGCGTGCACTCGCGCTCGTAGCCGTCCATGATCTCGTTGAGCCGGTTCACCGACGCGGAGCCGAGCAGCATGGTGGTGATCTCCGCGTTCAGGGAGAAGGAGCGCATGTCGAAGTTGGAGGAGCCGAACACGGCCACCGCGTCGTCCACCGTGAAGCACTTGGTGTGCAGCACCATGGGCTCGCGGTAGCGGTGGATGCGCACGCCGGCGTCCAGCAGCCCGGAGTAGTAGGACTGCTGCGCGTGGTTGGTCAGGGAGTGGTCCCCCTCGGCGCACACGTAGAGGTCCACCTTCACGCCACGCTGCGCCGCGGTGGTGAGCGCGTAGAGCAGGGAGTCGTCCGGGACCAGGTACGGGGAGGTCAGCCGGATGGCCTGCTGCGCGTTGTAGATGAGCGTGTTGAACAGTCGCAGGTTGTTCTCCGACGGGAAGCCGGGGCCGGAGGGCACCACCTGGGCGGTGACGTGGCCGGGGCGCTGCGTGAGGTCCCCTTCCAGCTGCCCGAAGAGCTGCTCGCCGGATTCCAGCATCCAGTCCGTGGCGAAGACCAGGTCGAGGTGGTCCACGAGCGGCCCCTCGATCCGCGCCAGCAGCTCCACCCACTGCCGCCCCACCTTGTGGGCGGACTTGCGCTTGTAGCCGGGCTCGATCAGGTTCTGTGAACCGGTGAAGGCGACGCGGCCGTCCACCACCACGATCTTGCGGTGATTGCGCAGATCGGGGCGGCGCCAGCGCCAACGCAGCGGGGCGATCGGCAGCATCCGGTACCACTGGATCCCGGCGTCCGTGAGGTCCTTCTTGAGCTTGCGGTAGCCGGGGATGCGCCAGGAGCCCATCTGGTCGTACAGGAAGCGGACGGTCACGCCGCGCGCCGCCGCCCTCGCCATGGCGCGGAACACGGGACCGGCGTAGTCCGGGTCATCGCCCACGATGTAGAACTGCACGTGCACGTAGCTCTCGGCCTCGTCGATCGCCTCGGCCACCTGGTGCAGCGAGCGCTCGTAGTCCGTGGAGAGCTCCAGCAGGTTCCCCGTGGTGGGAGGGAAGGAACCCAGCGTCCGGTTGAGCCGGATCGCCGAGTGCACCCAGTCCGGGTGCTGCTCGGAGACGACGCCCTCGGACGCCTGGGCGCGCGTGGTCTGCAGGATCTGCTCGTTGATGGCCGCCTGGTTGCGGCGCCGGCGCGAGTTGAGCTTGTTGGAGCCGAAGAGCAGGAAGAAGATCAGCCCCACGTAGGGGATGAAGAAGATGGTGATCAGCCACGCGAGCGCGGTGGTGGGCCGCCGGTTGCCCGGCACGATGCCGAGCATCAGGATGCGCACACCCACGTCGATCGTCAGCACGATGACGGCGACCCAGGTGGGCCACGTATCGGGTACAGAACCCCAGGTGAGCATCCACCGGCCTTTCGCTTCCGCACCGCGCCGCGGTATGGGCACCGCGACGCTTGACGTGAACTGTGTACCCGAGTCTATCCGCGGCGGTTACCGTGTGCTCATGGAGGTTGCGGTGATGCTGGGGACCCGGCCGGGGTCCGCGCGCCTCGTGGACGTGACGCGGCCGCAGCTGCTGTTGACGGACCGGGCGGCCACGCGCGGTGACGGCGTCTTCGAGTCGCTGTTGTTCCGGGGCGGTCGCGTCCGCGCGCTCGAGGCGCACCTGGAGCGCCTGGCCGCCTCGGCCGCGGCGCTGGACCTGCCGGTGCCTGCCGCGTCGGTGTGGCGGGAGGCGCTGGAGCTGGCGCTGGGCGCCTTCACGGGATCCGTGGAACCTGCGCTGCCCGACGCCGCCGGGTCGCGTCCCGCGGGCGGTGCGGCTGCCGCGGTGGGTGCGTCGGCGGGCGGTGCGGCAGGTGCGTCGGGCACGTCAGCGCCGGGGCACTCGCCGGCTCCCTCGGCCGCGTCGGGGCCGACAGGAACCGGACCGAGCGAAGCGACCGTGAAGCTCGTGGCCTCGCGCGGGCCGGAACACCCGGCACCGGGGAGCGACGGCGGCACGTACTGGGTGAGCGTGACTCCCCTGCTGCGCGGTCCGGCCCGCGGCCCGGAGAACGGCCTGGCCGTGGTGCTGCTGGAGCGCGGCGTGGATGCCGAGCTGGCCAGGCGGGCGCCGTGGCTGCTGGCCGGGGTGAAGACCCTCTCGTATGCGGTGAACCTGGCGGCGCAGCGATGGGCCAGGGCGCAGGGAGCGGACGATGCGGTGTTCGTGACGGCGGACGGGCAGGTGTTGGAGGGCGCCACGTCCTCGGTGCTCGTGGCGCGGCGAGGCGAGGACGGCCGGGTGCTCCTGCGCACGCCGGAGACCGAGGCGGGCATCCTGGCGGGGACCACGCAGTCGGCGGCGTTCGAGGCGGGCCTGCTGGCCGGCTGGGACGTGGAGTACGGCGCGCTGCGGCGGGAGGACCTGCTCGCTGCGGATGCGGTGTGGCTCGTGTCCTCGGTGCGTCTGGCCGCGGCCGTGACGAGCGTGGACGGTGCTGCGGTGCGTTGCGATCCGCAGCTGCACCGGGTGCTCTCCGCAGGATTGGAGCAGGTGCTGTGAGGTCGGTGAGGTCTGTGACGTCGGCAGAACGGGAGGATGCTGTCATGAACGAACCACGCGTGCTGGTGGTGGAGCACGAGGAGAACGCGGGCAGCGCGTTCGTGGGCCGCACGTTGCGGGAGGCCGGAGCGTTCCTGAGCACGGTGGGACCGGACACCGAGAGGCCCGTGCCGGAGAGCCTGGACGGTGTCGACGGCCTGGTGGTCATGGGTGGCGTGCCCGGTGCGGAGGACGACGAGCGGGCGCCGTGGTTGCCCGCGGTCCGCGCCAGGATGGCCGAGGCGGTTCAGCAGGACGTCCCGGTGCTGGCGATCTGCCTGGGTGCCCAGCTGCTGGCGGTGGCGACGTGCGGCGCCGTGGCGGATGCGGCGACGCCGGAGGTCGGCGTGCAGGCGTTCTCCCTCAAGGCTGCGGCGGCCGAGGACCCGCTGCTGCGCCACGCGGCCGCGGAGCCGGAGGTGCTGCAGTGGCACTCGATGGAGGTCTCCCGCCTGCCGCAGGGCGCGGTGGTGCTGGGCAGCAACGCGGCGTGCGCACACCAGGTGTTCCGGATCGGATCGGCGTGGGGCTTCCAGGGGCACATCGAGGCGGACCCGACCACGGCGCGTGGCTGGTGGCACCCGGACTCGGAGGACTCCCTCCCGGAGGCGCTCGGCCTGGACGGGGAAGCCGTGGTCTCACGCTTCGAGGCGAGCGTCGAGGCCCTGCACGCGCAGTGGGCGCCGGTCATCGGGGCCTGGCTGGAGCAGGTCCGCGTAGCGCGCGGACGCGCCGCGGAGAGCGACCACGCACCGGCCTGAGTACGTCTGCGGAGGAAATGAGTACGTCCTCCGAGGAAACACGTAGCCCCGACCGTTTACATGCCGGAAACCCATGTGCGAACATGGGCTCGTCAGCGCACATCGGGAGGACGAAGATGACCTCGCGCATACCAGCGATCAAGCGGAGCAGCACAGCACGCGCCCCGCAGGACGACGCCTCATGTAGACCCGCCGTGGCGGTGAGCCGGTCATGTTGATCACGCCGGAGGAAGTGGTCTTCGAACCCTTCGCCACCTCACGCCACGGCCGCCGCTACGACCTGGACATCGTGGACGACATGTTGGACACCGTGGTCGGGGCCATGCGCACCGGCCGCTGCCCCGTCCACGTGCGGCTGCCCATGAAGCAGGCCGGCTTCCTCGCGGAGGGCTACGACTACAACCAGGTGAACCGCTTCCTCAAGCGCCTGCGCGCGCAGGGCACCATCACCTACTGAGCTCCGCGCCGGAGCGAAGGAGCGGCCGGGCCCGTCCGGGTCCCGACCGCTCACCGCCCCGCTACGCGAACTCACCAGACGAGCGACCAGGTCCCCGCCGCGAGCGCGGCCGCCACGGCCAGTCCGGCCACGAGCACGCACCCGAGCAGCAGCGCCACGTCCGCCGCGCCGGTCCGCACGGGCCTGGCCCAGGACCGCCCCGGCGCCCCGAAGCCCTTCGCGTCCATGGTCACCGCGAGCCTGGTCCCACGCCGGATGGCCTGCACCAGCAGCGCGAACACGAGCGAGAAGGATCCGCCGCCGCCGATCCCCCGTGCCCGCCGGGCCCCGGCCAGCACGCGCCACTCCTCCGTCAGCAGCCCACCGAGCCGCAGCGCCCCCAGCGCGCCGAGGACGAAGCGCTCCGGCAGCCGCAGCCGCACGGCGAGCGCGTCCGCGAGCCGGGTGGCGTCCACGGAGCCCAGCAGCACCACGGCAGGCACGGCCACCGCGAGCGAGCGCAGTCCCACGAGCGCTCCGGAGTACAGCGATCCCGGCGTCACGGTCAGCCCGATGAAGTTCAGCAGCACGGGCCCGGAGTCAGGCGCCACGAGCGCGGTCCCCCACACGGCCACGAGCCCGCCGAGCACCAGGGCCAGCGTGAAGAGCAGCAGCCTGCGCCCCGAGACGGCGGAGAACGGCAGCGCCACGAGCGACGCGGCCAGCACCACGCCCGCGGTCACCGGGTCGAGGCTGAGCACCACGGGCACGTTGAGCACCAGCGCGCCGAACAGCACGGCGAGCGGGTCCTGCCTGGCCAGCCACGCGCGCCGCGGCACCGCGGGCAGGGCGTCGGTCGGGATGGACCTGGCCACCATGACACTCATGCCGCCACCTCCTGCGCTCGCCCGTCCTGCACCAGCACGCGGCGCGCGTCCAGCGCCTGTGCGAAGGCCTCGTCATGCGTCACCGCCACGATCGCGGTCCCGGCGCGCACCTGCTCGCGCAGCAGCGTCACCAGGTCCGCCCACGTGATGGCGTCCTGCCCGAACGTCGGCTCGTCCAGCACCAGCAGCCTCGGCTGCGCGGCCAGGGCCGTGCCCACGGAGAGCCGCCGCTGCTGCCCGCCGGAGAGCGTGTACGGGTTCGCGTCCGCCACCTGCTCCAGGTGCAGCCGCTGCAGCAGCCCGCTCACGCGCGCCTGGACCACGTCGGCCTCGACGCCGGCGCGGCGCGGGGAGAAGGCCAGCTCCTCCCGCACGCTGCGGGTGACGAACTGGTGCTCCGGGTCCTGGAACACCATGCCGATCCTGGTCACCAGCTCGCGCGCCGAGAAGCGCTCCGGTTCGTCCCACCTGGCCCCGGCGCGCAGCAGTTCCTCGGCGCGCACGCGGCCAGCGGCGGCCCTGGCCAGCCCGGCCAGCGTGAGCGCCAGCGCGGTCTTCCCGGCGCCGTTGCGTCCCAGCAGGCACACGGCCTCGCCCTCGGTGCGCGTGCGGTCCACGCCGGTCACGGCCGGTGTCACGCGTCGCCGCGCTGCCCGACGCCGCGGGAGCGCCTGCCTGCTCGCGCCCAGTCCCAGCGCGGTGAGCAGGGGCGCCCCCGTGGATCCGGGCGCGAACGGACGATCCGCGAGACGGGGCCGGACACCAGGCACCCACACGCCCGCCGCGGTGAGCGAGGCCACGACCTCGTCGTCCCCGAGCAGCCGGGCCGGGACGCCGTCCGCGATGACGCCGGCGGGGCCCCCGCCCTGCTGCTCGTCGCGGCCGTCGTCCCGCGTGCCGAGCACGAGCAGCCGGTCCACGCCGGGCGTGCCGTCCTCCGGGTCCACCCAGAGGTCCAGCCGGTGCTCCACGAGCACCACGGTGGCCCCGGCCTCCCGGGCCGTGCGCAGCACCACGCTGCGCAGTTCGCGCGCACCGTCCGGGTCCAGATTGGCCGTCGGCTCGTCCAACAGCCACAGCCCTGGCCGCATGGCCAGCAGCCCGGCGATGGCCAGGCGCTGCTTCTGCCCGCCGGAGAGCGCCGCCGTGGGGTGGTTCAGCGGGAAGTCCCCCAGGCCCACGGACGCCAGCGCGGCCCGCACGCGCAGCCAGATCTGCTCCGGCTCCACGCCCAGGTTCTCCGCGCCGAACGCCACGTCGTCCCCGATCCGGGAGAGCACCACCTGCGTCTCCGGGTCCTGCTGCACCAGGCCCGTGCCAGGTACCCGGCCGGCCGGTCCGGAGATGCTCAGTTCGCCCAGCAGTCGCACACCGTGCGCCGCCGCGTCCTCCGCAGCCGGCTCCTCGTCCGGCTGCAACAGCCCGGCCAGGGCCTGCAGCAGCGTGGACTTCCCGGCCCCGGAGGGACCGGCCAGCAGCACGATCTCCCCCGGTTCCACCGAGACGTCCAGTCCGGCCAGGACGGGCTGCTCCCGTCCGGCCGGCGTCACCCCGAAGCCCGCCAGGCGGATCGAGGCGCCGCCGGACGTCACCCCCTTCGCGGCCGCGCCGCCCGCCTCGACGGCATCGGAGGCCGCGCCACGGGGACCCGCGGCAGGCGAGGCGTCGGCGGGACGTGACCCAGCGGCGTCGGGCAGCGAATCCACCCGCACCGCGCTCACCGGCCCGAGACGGTCTCGCGGTGGGCGCCGCGCGAGCGCACCGCGGAGAGCACGCCCGTGGCCGCCAGGCCGCGCGTCAGCCACCACATCAGGGCGCCGAACACGAGGGCGGAGAGGGTGCAGAACGCGGTGTACGCCCACAGCCACGAGGTGGGGTACTCGGGGTACCAGCGCATCAGGAAGGAATCGTTCAGGCCGCAGGCCAGGCCGGCGAGGGCGCCGGAGAGCAGGCCCACGTCCAGGCCGAAGCGGCGGTAGCGACCGGCCAGCGCGATGCCCAGCTCCGCGCCGAGGCCCTGCAGCACGCCGGAGACCAGCGTCGTGGCGCCGAAGGAGGAGCCGAGCAGCGCCTCCAGGACCGCGGCCACGAGCTCCACGAACAGCGCGGCGCCGGGGCGGCGGACCACCAGGCCGGCCAGCACGCCGGGGAAGATCCACAGGCCGGTGGTGAGGCCGGAGGAGGGCGGGAAGCCCGCGAAGAGCGGGTCGAGCAGGTGGTGCGTCCAGCCGATGATCGCGAAGATGACGCCGCCGGCCACGGCCAGGACGGCTGCGACGACGATGTCCACGGTGCGCCAACGCAGCGGAGCGGTGGGCGCGGCGGCCTTGAGGGTGGTCATGGTTCCTCCTTGGGTCCAAGGAGGGGAGGTGCGCCGTGTGCGCGCCTGAGAAGCTCGACTCCCTAGCGCCGGTACTAACCGGATCAGGTTCGAGGGTCTGCGGTCTCCACCGCACTCTCAGCACCTTGGGCCGGGATGGCCGGGTGCTCCCCTGTCGTGATGTTGCAGTCCCCGAGCATACCCGTGCGCCCGGCTCCGCTGCCGCGGTGTGACGCCGGGCGGGTTAGGCTGGCCGCAGTCCTGCAGCCGCACAAGGGAGTTGTCCACGTGAAGCCGTTGATCAAGCTCGTCTCCACCGTCGTCTCCGTGATCGGCGGGATCGTCGGGTCCAAGCTGCTGGAGACGGTCTGGACCCAGCTCACCGGTGACGATGCGCCCAAGAAGAAGAACAAGGAGGCACGCTCGGAGCAGTCGCTCGTGCGCGTGGTCGGCTTCGCCGCCGCCTCCGCCGCCACGGCCGCCCTCATCAAGGTCGGCACCGAGCGCGGTGCCGACAAGCTCGTGGCCCGCACCAAGTCCCGCCCCGAAGAGGTCTGAGCGCACTGTCCGAACACGCCGCGGGCGGGTAGTTGGACACACGGCGGGTCCGTTCCCGCCCTTGGGTCCGATTGCCCGCCCGTAGCCGGTTCGGCGACCGGTCACCTGCCGCGGGTCCACGCACCGTTCGTCGCGGACGCTCCGTGCACGACGGCGTGTGGTGACCTTGCCTGCGCACCGTGACCACGCGGCGTCGGGCACGTCGATGACCCGCAATTTCTCATTTGCCACTCCAATGGCGTGGCAAATGAGAAATTGCGGGTCAGTTGCTCAGGGGCGGGGCGGCTGGTCCGGCCCTGGCTCGGGATCCGACGCGTGGCCGGGCTCGGCACCCGGAGCGTCCTGCGGGGTGTCGGCGTCGCGTGAGGCGTCGGCGGCGGGCGCACCGGCAACGCGGTGCGCCGGGTCCTCCCCGTCCTCCCGCTCCTGCGCGGCCGCGACGACCACGGCCAGGTCGTCCTGCACCAGCGTCTGCGGGCGCAGGTGCTTGGAGCGGTAGGCCGCCCGGCCCACCATGTGCGCGGAGACCGGCGCCGTGATGGCCTGCAGCACCCAGATCAGCACCAGCACGGGCACCCACACCCACTGGTGCACGTGCACGGCCAGCGCCATGACCAGGCACAGCAGTCCAAGCACCTGCGGCTTGGTGGCGGCGTGCATGCGCGAGAGCAGGTCGGGGAAGCGCAGCAGGCCGATCCCGGCGGCCAGGGACATGAGGCAGCCCACCAGCAGGAGCACGGAGACGACGATCTCCTCGATCACGACTCGCCCTCCTCACGGCTGGCCACGGTGCGCGCCACCGTCACGGAACCGAGGAAGGCCACGGCCGCCACGACCAACACGAACGGCACGCTGATCAGCTCCCTGGTGGCCACGCCGCGCAGCAGCAGCGCCGAGGCGATGACGACCAGCAGCACGTCGGACGCGATCATCCGGTCCAGCAGCGAGGGCCCGCGCACCAGGCGCACCACGGAGGCCAGCGCACCCAGCCCGAGCAGCACCCCGCACACCCAGAACACCACGGTCAGGATCACGGCTTCCCCTCCTCGTCCGTCTCGTCCGGGGCGTGCCCCGGCGTTCCCCCGAGCATGCTGCGCGCGGAACGCGCCGTGAGCGCGCGGCGGGCGGAGGCCATCTCCACGGCCACCCTGCGGTCCTCCTCGCGCAGCTGCTCCAGCTCCTCCTTGGTGCCCATGACGCGGATGAGGCGGCGCTCCGTGTCCAGGACATCGGCCAGGAAGCGCTCCGCCTCCTCGGCGGAGTTCACGTCGAGCACGTGCAGGTAGAGCGTGGAGTGCGCGCGGTCCACGTCGATCACCAGTGAACCGGGGATCAGCGAGGTCACGTGGCCCACGGCCGTGATGATGAGGTCCTCCCTGGTCCGCAGGGGCGCCTCCACCACGGCATTGCGCACGTCGGGCCCACGGCGGATGGACGCGATGAACACGTGCACAGAGCCGCGGACGATCTGCCAGAGGAACCACACCATGAAGCTGGCCCCGCGGATCAGGTCCAGCCGCCCCGAGAGCCGCACGGGCGGCAGCCGGAAGGTGCGCACCAGGAGCAGGGCGATCGCCGCACCGCAGATCAGGGTCGCGGCGGAGAAGTCCTGCCACAGGGTCCCCCAGACCAGCACCAGCCACACCAGCAGCGGCAGCTCGATCCAGACGCGGTGCCAGCGCCGGCGCCACGACATGCGCGCGTGCATCAGTGCTCACCTCCCGCATCGGACCCGGTCCCGGACCCGCCGTGGTGTGCAGGCACGTCATGCCCGCCCAACACGGCCTCGATGTACTGCTGCGGATGGGTCAGTGCGTCAGCTGCCCGGTCCGCGTAGCCGAAGAGCGGCCCAGCGAACACGGTCAGCGCCACGCCCACGGCCACGAGGGCCCCGGTGCACCAGACCATCCCGGAGGGCAGCACCGCCACGTCGCCGCGGTCGGAGAAGCGCGACTCCGGGCGGTCAGCCACCACCTGGTAGGTGCGCACGCGCGAGCCGTCCTGCGCCTCCGCCATGAGCAGGAGCGGATCGGGGGACTCGGCCTCCGAGGCGGGGCGCCAGAAGCCGCGGTTGAAGACACGGGCCACGGCCAGCAGGGTCAGCAGCGAGGTGACCATGCCACCCACCACGAGCGTCCAGGCCAGCCAGCCCCCGTCCCGCACCGCAGCGTCCACGAGGCCCAGCTTGCCCAGGAAGCCGGAGAACGGCGGGATGCCCGCCAGGTTCATGGCCGGGATGAAGTACAGCACGGCCAGCAGCGGCGCCACCTTGGCCAGGGAACCGAGCCGGTCCAGGTTGGAGGAGCCAGCCCTACGCTCCATGAGGCCCACCACCAGGAACAGGGAGGTCTGCACCACGATGTGGTGCACCACGTAGTAGATCGCGGCGGCCAGCCCGGCCCGGCTGCCCAGTCCCACGCCCAGGATCATGAAGCCGATGTGGCTCGTGAGCGTGAAGGAGAGCATGCGCTTGATGTCCGTCTGTGCCACGGCGCCGAGGATCCCCACCACCATGGTGGCCAGTGCCACCCACAGCAACAGGTCGTCCAACCGGTCGTCGGGGAAGAGCAGCGTCTGCGTGCGGATGATCGCGTACACGCCCACCTTGGTCAGCAGGCCGGCGAACACGGCCGTGACCGGCGCGGGCGCCGTGGGGTAGGAGTCCGGCAACCAGAAGGAGAGCGGGAAGACGGCGGCCTTGATCCCGAACGCGCACAGCAACATCAGGTGCAGCACCGTCTGCGTTCCCGCCGGCAGCTCCCCCAGCTTCACGGCCAGGTCAGCCATGTTCACCGTGCCGGTGGCCCCGTAGATCATGGCGATCGCGGTGAGGAAGAGCAGCGAGGAGACGATGGAGATGACCACGTAGGTGGTGCCGGCCCGCACGCGCTCGGGCGAACCGCCCAGGGTGAGCAGCACGTAGGAAGCGGTCAGCAGGATCTCGAAGCCCACGTAGAGGTTGAACAGGTCCCCGGCCAGGAAGGCGTTGGACACCCCTGCCACCAGGATCAGGTAGGCGGGGAAGAAGATGGACACCGGCCCGTCGTCGTCCCCGTCCGCCGCACCCTGGCTCGTGGCGTAGATCAGCACGGCCAGGGAGACCACGGAGGAGACCACCAGCATCAGCGCGCTGAACTGGTCCACCACCATCGTGATCCCGAAGGGAGGCGCCCAGCCGCCCAGCAGCACGGCGGTGGCCCCGCCGTCCCAGACGGAGGCGAGCATGAGCGACTCGAGGGCGAGCACCACGGCCACCACGGCGATGGAGATGATGCGCTGCGCCACGGCGTGCCGGCGCAGCAGGAACGTGCCGGCCGCCCCGAGCAGGGGCAGCACCACGGCGACGGGCGCGAGGGAGGCGATCCAGCTCATGCGTCACCACCCTCCGAGTCGCGCGGGCCGGTGCGACGCACGCGCACGTCCTCGGCGTCCACCTCGACCTCGTCGCGGCGGGAGAGCCACCAGGAGCGGTAGATGAGACCGAGCAGGAACGCGGTCATCGCGAAGGTGATGACGATGGCCGTCAGGATGAGCGCCTGTGGGAGCGGATCGGCATATTTCTCTCCGGGTATGTTCGGGTCCACGAGCGGCGCGGGCCCGGCCACCCCGCCCATCGCCAGGATGAGCAGGTTGATGCCGTTGCCCAGCAGGATCAGGCCGAGCAGCACGCGGGTCATGGACCGCTCCGTGAGCAGGTAGATGCCGCAGGCCATGAGCACGCCCATGACCACCAGCAGGGTGATGTTCACGCTCATGCCGCTCCTCCCTGGCTGTCGTGGTGTCCTGATTCCGCCTCGCCCTGCGCCGTGCGCGGCGCCGTCCGCGCCGCACTCCCCGGTGCCTCGATGCCCGACGCCGCGCGGCCGGCTCCCGCCGGCTCCGGCGCCTCGGCAGCGGCACCCGGCACCACGACGTCGGGCGCAGCCTCCCGCACGCCGTGCACGGGCCAGGAGGCCGGGGCCGTGCGGTCCGCCGCGACCACGTCGCGGCGGTGGTCGATCTCGGCACCGAGCGAGGTGAGCACGTCGAGGACGAGGCCGATGACGATCAGGTAGACGCCGAGGTCGAAGAAGGTGCCGGTGACGAAGGTGTGCTCGCCCAGGAACCAGAACTCGATGGAGAGGGACTGGAACACGGCCCCGCCGAAGGCCAGCGGCGCGAGCCCGGTGACCGCGGCGAGCGCCAGGCCGGAACCGAGCAGCGTGCCCGGGCCCACGCGGATGGCCTCGAAGAGCTCCACGCGCCCGCCGGCCAGGTAGCGCAGCGTCAGCGCGAGGCCGGCCACGAGTCCACCGGCGAAGCCGCCGCCCGGGGTGTTGTGCCCGGCCAGGAGCAGGTAGACGGAGAGCAGCAGCAGCGTGTGGAAGAGCAGTCGCGTGACCACCTCCACGATGATGGAGCGGCGCTCGGGGGCCAGGGTGCGTCCGGCCACGAGCCAGCTGGTGCGCGGCTCCTGGCCCGCCACCCCGGCGAACACCGCGGCGATGCGGCGGGGCACCCCGCGCGGCAGCGTGCGGTCCACGGAGCCGGGCTCCACGTCTGCCGCGCGCCGGATGCGATCGCCTCGACCCACCACGAACACGAGCGAGGCCACGCCCGTCGCGGCGGCGGTGAGCACGGTGATCTCCCCGAAGGTGTCCCACGCGCGCAGGTCAACGAGGGTCACGTTGATGATGTTGCGCCCGTGCCCGCCCTCATAGGCGAGCTCCGCGAAGCGTTGCGAGATGGGGGCGGCGGAGCGCGAGGTCATGGCGATCGCGGCGATGGCCATCATGGCCAGCCCGAAGCCGATGGAGACGATCCAGCGCACGGCCTTGGAACGCAGCCGGCCCGTGCTGCGGCTGCCCGGCTCGCCCGGGCGGTCCATGCGGGAGGGCAACACGCGCAGGGCGAGGACGATCGCGACGAGGGAGACGGTCTCCACGAGCACCTGCGTCAGGGCCAGGTCCGGGGCTCCCTGGAACGCGAAGACGGCGGCGATCCCGTAGCCGGTCAAGGAGACCATGAGCACGGCCATGAAGCGCTTGGAGGAGCGCACGGCCCACACGGCGCCGACGATGATCGCCGCGCCGGCCAGCAACTGGCCCGCGTTGTCCGCGATCCGCAGCGCTGCGACGTCGGGCCACGGCGTGGTGGCCAGGACCGCGGCGGTGGTGGGGACCACGAGGGCGGTGACGAGGATGACGAGCACGTAGTAGCTGAGCTGACCGCGCTGCACCGCACCGGTGACCAGGGTGGCCAGGCGGTCGGTCCCCGCCACGGTGCGCGCGTACACGTCGCCGGCGTCCGGCACCCGCGGCATGCGGGCCTGGAGCGCCTCGACGGGGCCGCGGGCCAGGAACAACACGGTACCGATCACGAGCGTGAGGGCGGTGAGGCCGAGCGGCAGGGTGAGGCCGTGCCACAGGGCCAGGTGCGGCATGGGGCCGGGCAGCTCGTGCGCGGCCGGGGCCAGCAGCGGCTCCAGCAGCTGCGGGCGGATGCCGAGGACGAGCGTCGCAGCGCTCAGGAGCACCACGGGCACCCCCATGGCGGCGGGGACGCGGTGGCTCTGGCTGTGCCGCTCCCCCGGCTTGGTGGCGAACGCGCCCCACACGAAGCGGGCGGCGTAGGCGAAGGTGAGCACCGAGCCCGTCACGATCGCGGCGAGCAGCCAGGCGATCCCGGCCGGCCCGAAGCCGAGGGTGCCGAGGTGCGCCACCGCGTCCAGCACGGCCTCCTTGGCCACGAAGCCGAGCGCGACGGGCACGCCGGCCATGGAGGCGGCGGAGACGATGGCGCACACGAGCAGCACGGGGTGGCGGCGCCAGAGCCCGGAGAGGGCGCGCAGGTCCCTCGTGCCCGCCACGTGGTCGATGATGCCCACGATCAGGAAGAGGGCGGATTTGAACAGGCCGTGGGAGAGCAGCAGCACCGAGCCGGCCAGGGCGGCGGAGGCGCTGCCGAGCCCGGTGACGAGGGTCAGGAAGCCCAGCTGGGACACGGTGCCGTAGGCCAGGACCAGCTTCAGGTCGTGCTGGCGCAGCGCGCGCCAACCGCCCAGCAGCAGGGTGCCGATGCCCAGGGTGATGACGAGGGGACGCCAACCCGGACTGTCCGCGAAGCCGGGGGCCATGCGTGCCACGAGGTACACGCCGGCCTTCACCATGGCCGCCGCGTGCAGGTACGCGGAGACCGGGGTGGGGGCGGCCATGGCGCCGGGGAGCCAGAAGTGCAGCGGGATGAGCGCGGACTTGGAGAAGGCGCCCACCAGCAGCAGGATCACGCTCGTGGTGACCACGGGCTGGCCCATCAGCTCCGGTGCGCGCTCCAGGATGGTGGAGATCCGTCCCGTGCCCGCTGCGGCGGTGAGGCCGATGACGCCCACGAGCATGGCCAGGCCGCCCGCCGTGGTCACGAGCAGCGCCTGCAGGGCGGAGCGGCGGGCCGTCTGGCTTCGCCGCTGGAAGCCGATGAGCAGGTAGGACAGGATGGTGGTGATCTCCCAGAAGACGAAGAGCACCACCAGGTCATCCGCCGTGATGAGCCCGAACATGGCGGCAGCGAACGCGGTGAGGTTCCCGGCGAAGCCGCCCAGGCCCTCCTCGCTCCCGTCGAAGTAGCGCGCGCAGTAGACCAACACGAGGGTGCCGACGCCGAGCACCAGCAGACACAGGATGGCCGCGAGGGCGTCGAGGCGCAGGTCCAGCGCCACGGAGAGGGTGGGGATCCATTGAAGGTGCACGCCGGGCGGGGCGTCCGCGGCACCGGTGGGGGCATGTTGATCTGCGTTCAGGGCGGCTGGCAGGCGGGCGATCAGCCAGGCGAAACCACCCGCCGGTGCCAGGGCGAGCACCAGGAACATGCGGGGACCGAAGCGGTTCACGAGGGCCGGGGCCACGAGCGCCGCCACGAACAGCGCGGCAAGGACCTCGAGCACCAGCGCGTCTCCTGTCGTCGGCGTACGGCGTGGTATCCAGTCTATCGGTTGGCGGATACCCTGCCCTCATGAGCTCCTCCGGCGCCACGTCCGCCGCCCCCCTCCCCCTGCTGCGTGACCGCCGGATCGTCGCGTGGGCCCTGTGGGACTGGGGCTCCGCCGCGATCAATGCTGTGATGACCACGTTCGTCTTCACGGTCTACCTCACCTCCAAGCTCTTCGGTGATCCCGACACCAACGCCTCGACCCTGGCCACGGGCCTGGCCATCACGGGCGTGGTGATCGCCGTGACGGCCCCCGTGCTGGGCCGCCGGGCCGACGCCGGGGGCCGGCGCAAGTTCTGGCTCGGCATCCACACGGGCGTGATCGTGGTGGCCTCCGGGCTGTGCTTCTTCGTCCGCCCGGATCACGCCTACCTGCTGCTCGGCGTGGTGCTGCTGTGCGGGGCCACGCTCGCCTCGGAGCTCTCCGCCGTGAACTACTTCGCGATGCTGCCGCAGATCAGCACGCAGGAGCGGATGGGCCGCGTCTCCGGCTTCGGCTGGGCGTGCGGCTACCTGGGCGGGATCGTGGCCCTGGCCGTGGTCCTCTTCGGCTTCGTCCAGCCGCTCGTGCCGTGGGCAGGCGGCTCCGACACCGACAGCCTGAACCTGCGCCTCGTGGCCGTGTTCTGCGCGGTCTGGACGCTCATCTTCTGCACGCCCGTGTTCTTCGCGGTCCCCGAGGTGGCCGGCACCCCGGGCCCCAAGGTGGGGCTCCTCGCCTCCTACCGCGACCTCTTCGCGACCATCGCGCGGCTGTGGCGCCAGGACCGCGTGACCGTGTGGTTCCTGGCCGCGCAGGCCGTGTACCGCGACGGACTGGCGGCCGTGTTCACCTTCGGCGGCGTGATCGCCGGGACCGTGTTCGGGATGAGCCAGTCGCAGGTGATCGTCTTCGCGATCGCCGGGAACGTCGTGGCCGCGGCCGGCGCGTTCCTGGGCGGTTGGCTCGATGACAAGGTGGGCCCGCGCGCCGTGATCGCCTGGTCCCTGGCCGGGCTGCTCGTGGCCGCCGTGGGCATCTTCCTCTCCCCCGGCCGCGCCGGCTTCTGGGGCTTCGGCCTGTTCATGTGCCTGCTCGTGGGGCCCGCGCAGTCCTCCTCGCGCTCGCTGTTGGCCCGGCGCACCACGCCGGAGACCGCGGGCGAGCTCTTCGGCCTCTACACCACCACCGGTCGGGCCGTGAGCTTCCTGGCCCCCACGCTCTTCGCTGCGGGCACCGCATGGGCCGTGGCCGCCGGGGTGGGCGGCGAGGGCTCTGGACAGGCCACGCGCTACGGCGTCCTGGGGATCATGCTGGTCCTCGCGGCCGGCCTGGTGATCTTCCTGCTCGGCCGCCCGCGCAAGGCCTGACGCCGCCTGCGCGTTCGCCGGCTGCGCACCGACGCTCCGCCGCCTGAACCGCAATTTCTGATAGCGACGTCCATTGGACGCGCACATGGGAAATCACGGTGACTTCGGTGCACGACGGCGTGTGGTGACCTCGCGCGCGGGGCGTCACCACGCGCCGTCGCCCAGCGTTCGCGACGCCGCCTTTGGCCGGCGCCGTCCGTCGGCGCGCAGGCGCTGCGGGGATCAGTTGGGCAGCTGCGTGCGGTGGAAGTTCTGGTGACTGCGCGAGGCCGTCGGGCCGCGCTGGCCCTGGTAGCGGTTCAGGTTCTCGCCCGTTCCGTAGGGGTGCTCGGCCGCGGAGGTGAGCTGGAAGAAGCACAGCTGGCCGATCTTGGAGCCGGGCCAGAGCTTGATGGGCAGCGTCGCGACGTTGGAGAGCTCCAGCGTCACGTGGCCGCTGAAGCCGGGGTCCACGAAGCCGGCCGTGGAGTGCGTCAGCAGCCCCAGCCGGCCCAGGGAGCTCTTGCCCTCCAGCCGCGCCGCGACGTCGTCCGGCAGCGTCACGGCCTCGTACGTGGAACCGAGCACGAACTCGCCCGGATGCAGTACGAACGGCTCGTCCGGGTCCACCTCCACCAGGCGGGTGAGCTCCGGCTGCTCCTGCGCCGGATCGATCACCGCGTACTTGTGGTTGTCGAAGAGCCGGAAGAAGCGGTCCAGCCTCACGTCCACGCTGGAGGGCTGGATCATCGAGGTCTCGAGCGGGTCGAGTCCGATGCGTCCGGAGTCCAGCTGGACGCGGATGTCACGGTCTGAGAGCAGCACGGGCCCTACGCTATATCGAGTCATCCCGACGGCGCTCGTGCGCCGGGACCACCTTCGTGAAAGAGGCGGAAACATGACGCAGCGATTACACCTGCCCCGCTGGGGCGCGGCCCTCCTCGTGGCCGCCCTGCTCCCGCTCGGCGCGGGATGCTCCGCGGGGACCGGCGCCGTAGCCGGTGTCGCAGCGGGCTCCGCCGCGACCGGGCCGGGCACGACGCAGTCCGCCACCGCAGCGTCCGGCACCGCGCTGTCCACCGCAGCGCAGGCCACCACGGTCTCCGCCGCCCCCGCGGCCACAGTCCGCGCCACCCACCTCTCCCGGCGCACCTCGGCGAACCTGAACCTGCGCCGCTCCCCGTCGCTCAAGGCAGCCAGGATCCTGGTGATCCCGAAGGGCACCACGCTCACGGTCACGGCCACGAGCGCCGGCTTCTCCCGCGTGAGCTACAAGGGCCACACTGGCTGGGCGACCTCGCGCTACCTGGTGGCCCCGCCCAAGAAGGTCTCGCACCCGGCGATCCCGCGCTCCGCCACGAGCTACGGCGTCCTGGTGAACAAGCGTCGCGCCCTCTCCCCGCGCAGCTACGCCACGCGCGACCTGGTCTCCGTGCAGGGCCAGAAGATGCGCAAGACGCCTGCCGCCGCCCTGAAGCGGATGATGACGGCCTCCTCCAAGGCCGGCCTGCGCCTCGGCACCACGTCCGGCTACCGCTCCTACGCCGCGCAGAAGTCCCTCTACGCGCGCTACCAGCGCAGCTACGGCAAGGCGTACGCGGCCCGCTACGCCGCCGTGCCCGGCACCAGCGAGCACCAGACCGGCCTGGCGATGGACCTGAAGGCCGTCAACCGCTCCGGCCACACGGTGGCGCCCTTCGGCTCCACGGCGCAGGCGACGTGGGTGGCGAGGAACGCGTGGAAGTACGGCTTCATCGTCCGCTACCCCGCCGGCGCCTCCTCCGTGACCGGCTACTCCTACGAGCCCTGGCACGTGCGCTACGTGGGCACCAAGGTCTCCACCACGATGCACTCCAAGCACATCGCCACGCTCGAGGCCTACTACGGGACCAGGGGCTGAACCCTCCCGTGACCCAGCCCCCGGAACACCGCGCGCCCGGCCCGCCGCTGGGCGAGCGCGTGGTGCGCTGGGTCCTCGCGGCCAGCGTCGTGGTCATCATCGCCGCCGTCGCGGTGATCGCGCTCAAGCTCGGCGCCCGCCCCGATCCGGCCGCCTCGGCCGCCGGGTCGCCAGTGCCCGACGCCGCGGGCTCGCCCGCCGCTGCCGCCTCACCTGCCGCGGGAGGTGAGGCGGGCACGCAAGCCGGCCAAGCGACGTCGGGCAGCGCCCTCCCCGCCCGCGTGACCAGCGCGGCGCCGCACCCGAAGGCGCCGAGCGACCCGGCGGACCTCGGAGTGCTCGTGAACAAGCGCCGCCCGCTCTCCCCCGTCAGCTACGCGCCGAAGGACCTCACGTACATCGGCAGCGAGCAGCTGCGCAAGGACGCGGCCGCCGCGCTGACGCGGTTGCTGGAGGGCGCGCGCAAGGCGGGGCACCCGCTGAACGTGATCAGCGGCTACCGCTCGGCCAAGGACCAGCAGGCCGTGCACGATCTGTACGTGCAGCGTTCGGGGTCCAAGGTGGCGGATTCGCTCTCCGCGCGGGCCGGGTACAGCGAGCACCAGACCGGGCTCGCCGCGGACCTGAGCAATGGCACGTGCGAGCTGCGCGCGTGCTTCGGCGACACGGCGGCCGGGAAGTGGATCGCGGCGCATGCGCACGAGTACGGGTTCATCGTGCGCTACGAGCAGGGCCAGGAGAAGACGACGGGCTACCGCTACGAGCCGTGGCACCTGCGCTACCTGGGGCCGGAGCTGACGAAGTCCTATCTGGCGTCGGGTGCGCGTTCGCTCGAGGAGTACTACGGGCTCTGATCCCCGGCGCGGCCGGGCCCGGGTGTGCCTGTAGCGTGGTGGGAGCAGGGCCGGAGTGCGGCCCGCAGCATCGACGTCGTCTGGAGAGACATGAGCGAGCAGGCAGGCACGCCGCAGGATCCGTCCGAGGACGGGAAGGTCACCGAGGGTCAGGTCCAGGACGGGCAGGTCGCCGACGGCGAGGCGCCCGTCGAGGACGAGAACGAGCCGTTCAACGACGTGGAGCGGGCCATCGTGGACGGCGCGGAGGGGCGCAGCAGCACCAACGACGTGCTCTCCGTGATCGTGGGCTCCCCGCTCTTCTTCCTCACAGCGCAGGAGGTGCAGGACACCTCGCAGAACGTGCAGCCGCTGATCCTGCAGGGCCCGGACCAGCAGCCCGTTCTCGCGCTGTTCACCCACCCGGCGCGCGTGGCCCCGCAGTTCATCGAGTCGGCCCCGTACGCGGTGTCCATCTCCGGTGCGGAGGCCATCAAGCAGGCCGGCGAGTTCGGCGTGGCGATCAACCCGGGCCACCCGATCGGGCTCGTGCTCGATGCTCAGAACGTGGCCACGGTGCGCGAGGTGCTCGAGGCGGACTGAGCGCCTGCGGCATGACGTCGCCCGATTGGACTAGCGACCCGGGTGGCAGGCTATGCTGTTCCAGGTCGTCCCGGTGCGAATCGGGGCGGATGCGGCTGTAGCTCAATGGTAGAGCGCACGCTTCCCAAGCCTGATACGCGGGTTCGATTCCCGTCAGCCGCTCCACGATTCAGCTCCCAGGCGGGGCCCCACACCAGTAGGTGTGGGGCCCCGCCTGCTTGCTGCAGGTCGGTCCCACTCGGTGAGGAGAGAGATGTTCGGCGTCCTGGAGGGCTACGCAGCGATCTGGGTGGTGATCGGCGTGGGCTACCTGGTGGGCCGTCGCGGCACCCTCGGTTCACAGGGCCGCGAGGTCCTGAACATGCTCACCTTCGCCGTGGCCTCCCCCGCGCTGCTCTTCACCACGCTGGCCAAGGCGGACCCGTACTCCGTGATCGGGCCCCAGCTGCTCGTCGCCGGCGCCTCCGCGTTCGTGGTGCTCGGGCTGTACTGGGTCATCACGGCCCGCTGGCTCAAGCGGGACAAGGCGGAGCGGACCATCGGCGCCATGTCCGCCTCCACCGTGAACTCCGCGAACCTCGGCCTGCCGATCGCGGCCTACGTCCTCGGCGACACGGCCCTCGCCGCGCCGGTCATCCTCTTCCAGCTGGCCGTCTTCACGCCCCTGAACCTGTCCATGATGGACGCGGCGACGCACCGGGCCGGGCGCGGCGTCCTCGGCGTCGGCAAGGGCTTCGTCACCAACCCCATGATCGTGGGCTCCCTGGCGGGGCTGCTGGTCTCGCTGCTGCACCTGCACGTCCCGGAGATCATCATGACGCCCGTGGACCTGCTGGCCGGCGCGTCCGTGCCCGCCATGCTCATGGCCTTCGGCATCTCCCTGGTGGGCTCGCGACCCCTGCGCAAGGCGGCCGGTCGGCGCAGGGACGTGTGGGTCGCCGCCGCCCTGAAGCTCATGGTGCACCCCGCCGTGGCCCTGGCGATCGCCATGTTCGCCCTGCACCTGCACGGCAAGGAGCTCTACGCCGCCGTGGTCATGGCCGCGTTGCCCACCGCGCAGAACATCTTCGTGAACGCCTCGCGCTACGACGCGGGCGTCACGGTCGCCAAGGACACCGTCCTGGTGACCACGGTGTTGGGGATTCCTCTCATGTTCGTCGTGGCGGCGCTGTTCGGTTGACGCACGGTGTCCCTACACTGGCGCCATGACCGAGAAGACCTCTGCGCAGGACCGTGTCGCCGCGATCAGGGACGGCTACGCCACCGACGCCCCAGCCCTGACCCTGGGCGCCGCCGTGGTGGAGGACGAGATCCACGCCGACGCCCCCGTCAAGCTCCCCCTTGGCATGATGAACCGCCACGGCCTCGTGGCGGGCGCCACCGGCACGGGCAAGACCATCACGCTGCAGGTCATGACGGAGCAGCTCTCCGCGGCCGGAGTGCCCGTGTTCGTCGCGGACATCAAGGGTGACCTCACGGGCCTGATCACGGCGGGCGAGGGCAGCGAGAAGCTGCTGGCCCGCACCAAGAGCGTGGGCATGGACTGGTCCGCCTCCGCCTTCCCCGTGCAGTTCCTGGCCCTGGGCGGCGACGGGAACGGCACCCCGGTGCGGGCGTCCGTGACGTCCTTCGGGCCCCTGCTGCTCTCCCGCGTCATGGACCTGAACCAGACGCAGGAGTCCAGCCTGCAGCTGATCTTCCACTACGCGGACCAGCGCGGACTCCTGCTGGATGACCTCAAGGACCTGCGCGCCGTCATCACCCACCTCACCTCGGACGAGGGGAAGGCGGACCTCAAGGAGCTCGGCGGACTCTCCTCCGCCACGGCCGGCGTGATCCTGCGCGGCCTGGTGAACCTGGAGGCCCAGGGGCTCGACCAGTTCTTCGGGCTCCCGGAGTTCGATCCGGCCGACCTGCTGCGCACGGACGCGAACGGTCAGGGCATCATCTCCTCGCTGGAGCTGCCGACGCTGCTGGAGAAGCCGCTGCTGACCTCCACGTTCATGCTCTGGCTGCTGGCCGACCTCTTCCACGACCTCCCCGAGGTCGGGGACGCCGAGAAGCCCAAGCTCGTCTTCTTCCTGGACGAGGCACACCTGCTCTTCGACGGCGCCTCCAAGGCGTTCCTGGAGCAGATCGAGACCACGGTGCGGCTCATCCGCTCCAAGGGCGTCGGCCTGTTCTTCGTCACCCAGAACCCCACCGACCTGACGCAGGACGTGCTGGGGCAGCTGGCCAACCGCGTGCAGCACGCCCTGCGTGCCTTCACGCCGGATGACGCCAAGGACCTCAAGGCCACGGTCTCCACGTACCCCAAGACCGACTACGACCTGGCCGAGGTCATCACCACCCTGGGCACGGGCGAGGCGATCGTGACGGTCATGACCGAGACGGGCGCGCCCAGCCCGGTGGCCCGCACCAAGCTCTTCTCCCCGCGCTCGCGGATGGGCGCCTCGGACGCCGCTGCGGTCCAGGCGGCCGTGGCCGGCTCCGAGCTGCAGGGCAAGTACGCCACGGCGCAGGACCGCGAGTCAGCGTACGAGAAGCTGCAGGACGCACCGGCGGCCGGCACGCCGTCCGGTGGAGGCGCGCAGGACGAGGAGGCCGCGAAGATCGAGCGGGACATCAACGGCGACGGTGGGCTGACGCTCCCGCCGGCGCCCGCGCCCAAGCAGCGCTCCTCGCGGGCTGCCACCCCGGGCGACCAGTTCGGCAAGGCCGCGGCCAGCGTGCTGGAGACGCTCGGCAAGGAGATCGTCCGCGGCCTGTTCGGCACGTCCCGCTCGCGCCGCCGCCGCTGATCGGCCCCGCAACTTCTCATCTGCCAGTCCATTGGACGCGCACGTGAGAAGTTGCGGTACCTCCCCCGCGAGATTCCCCCTGTGCCACGCCATTGGCTTGGCACAGGGGGAATCTCGCGTGCACGACGGCGGGTGGTCACCGCGCGCACGGTGACCACCCGCCGTCGGGCACGGAACTGCACCGTGATTTCTCAGATGAACGTCCAATGGCCGCGCAGATGAGAAGTTGCGGTTCTCAGGTGCGGTCGGGGTCGGTCGGGCCCGTCTCGGGATCCGGCCGGCGCGGGAACAGGTGCCCCGGCCCGGCCAGCCGCGGCCACACGCGTTCGCGGGCCCGCGCGGAGTAGTAGCGCCAGCGCGTGCCCATCTGCCCGCGGTGGTGGCGCGCCCAGTAGAGGACGGCCCACGCTGCCACGAGGATGGACAGGCCGCAGCCGAGGGCCATGGACCAGCGCCCGCCCAGCTTTTCGGCCACCCAGCCCATGATCGGCGCGCCCAGTGGCGTGCCGCCCTGGACCACCATCATGTACAGCGCCATGACGCGGCCGCGGAACTGCGATGGCACCGTCATCTGCACCGTGATGTTCGCGGAGTTCAGGAAGGTGATGGACGCGAAGCCGACGGGGATCAGCAGCACCGCGAAGACCCAGAAGCTGGGCATCCAGGCGGCGGCCACCCCGAAGACACCGAACGCGAAGGCGCCGCCCACCGCGTACTTGATGCGAGAGCCCTGGCGCCTGGCCGCCGTCAGTGCACCGGCCAAGGTCCCCACGGCCATGATGGTGCCCAGCCAGCCGAAGTCGGAGGGCCCGCGGTGGAACACCGAACTGGCCATGACCGCGTTGTAGACGGGGAAGTTCAGCCCGAACGTGCCGATGAAGAACGCGACGACGAAGACGAGGACCAGTTGCGGGTCCTTGAGCACGTAGGCGATGCCCTCGCGCACCTGCCCGCGTTGGCGCACGGCCCGCACGCCGGAGCCGTGGAAGCGCTCAGGGTGCAGCATGAACAGGGAGATGATCACGGCCGCGTAGCTACCGGCGTTGATGACGAACATCCAGCCCGTGCCCACCGCGGCGATGAGCAGCCCGGACACGGCCGGGCCGGCCAGGCGGGCCATGTTGAAGCTCGTGGAGTTCAGGGAGACCGCGTTGGGGACCAGGGTGTGCGGGACCAGGTCGTTGACGAGGGCCTGGCGCGGCGGGTTGTCGAACGCTGCCACCACGCCGAGCGCGAAGGCGAGCACGTACACGTGCCACAGTTGCGCGGTCCCCGTGAGGACGAGGACGCCGAGCGTCAGGGCGATGAGCCCGGAGATGGTCTGCGTGATCTTCAGCAGTTTCAGGCGGTCCACGCGGTCCGCCACGACGCCCGCGTAGGGGCTGAGGATCAGGATGGGCAGGAACTGCAGGCCGGTGACGATGCCGGTCGCGGTGCCTGAATTGTGGGTGAGCTGGGTGAGGACCAGCCAGTCCTGCGCGGTGCGCTGCATCCAGGTGCCGATGTTGGACACCAGGGCGCCGACGAACCAGACGCGGTAGTTGGGCTCGGAGAGGGAGGCGAACATGCGGCTCATGCGAGCCTCCCGAGCCCCCAGCCGCGTTCTCGGGTGTCTGGCGTGCGTTTCGCGGGTGCGCGGGTGCTCATGCCGTCCTTCGGTGGGAAATAGGGAGGTAACCCCCATGATGCCACCGCGCGCCCCTCCCGGGGAAGGGCGCAGCTCACGCCGAGCGGCGCGGGATCAGTTGATCCCGCGCAGATCCAGGTCCAGGTGGTCCTCGCCGCCGTCCTGCTGCAGCACCGGGATCCCCCAGTCCTGCTGGTACAGGTGGCACGCGGCGTGGTCCGGGATCTCCTGCCCCTCCTCGCCGTCACACGCAGCGGCCCGCGCCGTGATGTGCAGGACGCCCTCGGGGACGTCCGGGTTCAGCTGCAGCGTGCGGGTCAGGCCCTGTGAGGTGCCTGCGCCGTCCAGGAGCAGCTCCTCCGGGGACGCGGAGATCTTCAGCTGCGTGGGATCGCCCCAACGCTTGTCCAGCTTCTGCCCGGTGGGCGCGGCGAAGCGCACGGTGAGCTCGTGGCTCCCCGGCGCCACCGCGGTGCGCGGGCGCTGGGAGGCCGTGGCCCCCTCGTCCACCACGGCCACCTCGTGCGGCAGCGGCAGGCGCAGAAGCTGGTGGCGGTTGGTCTCCACCACGACGAGCACCGGGTCGCCGTCCACGCTCGTGTCCACGAGGACCTCGCTCGGCTCGGCCAGGTCACGCGCCAGCGTGCCCACGGTCCCGGAGGCGGGGTCGTAGCGGCGCACGGCGCCGTTGTAGGTGTCGGCCACGGCCAGGGAGCCGTCCGGCAGCACGGCGACGCCGAGCGGGTGCTGCATCCGCGCCTGGGCCGCCTCCCCGTCGCGGTAGCCGAAGTCGTAGAGGCCCTCGCCCACGGCGGTCTCGACGCGGGCGACCAGGCCGTCCTCGCCGAGGCGCAGCACGCGCAGCGCGGAGGACTCGGAGTCGGCCAGCCACACGTCGCCGTTCCCGGCCACGGCCAGGCCGGAGGTCTGCGCGAACATCGCCTCGGACGGCTCGCCGTCCAGCAGCCCCTCGATCGCGCTGCCCGCCTCCACGGTGACCTCGCCCGTGACCGGGTCGAAGCCGAAGATCTGGTGCGTGCCGGCCATCGCCACGAAGGCGCGCCCCGCCACGGGGTTGTAGACCACGTCCCACGGGCTGGAGAGGGAGATCTGCAGCGGCTCGCTGCCGAGCACGCGGGTGAAGCCCTCGGCGGTCCTGGCCCGCTCGGCGTCCAGCAGGCGCTGCACGCCGTTGCCCGCCACGGTGCGCACGGTCCCGGTGGCCAGGTCCACGCCGCGCAGGCGGTGGTTGACCGTGTCAGCCACGAGCACGTCGTACCCGGCCTGCTGCGCCACGGACGCGGGCAGCACCGCAGCACCCTGGGGCTCGTCGAAGCGCGCCTCGTCTGCGCCGCCGTCCACGTGCCCGCGCGAGCCCTCGCCGATCACCTGCTCCACCGTGGTGGCGTCCGTCCCGAGGACCACCAGGCGGTGATGCCCGGTGTCCACCACCAGGAAGCGGCCGTCCGGCAGCTGCACGGCGGAGCCGGGGAAGCGCAGATCGCCCTCGCGGGCCGGCGGTGCCACGTACGGGCCGTCGCCGCGGTGCAGCGTGCCCTTGGCCTCGTGCTCCGCCACCAGCTCGGTGAGGAAGGGCCGCAGGCCGGCCACGTGCCCCTCACCGGAGAGGTGGGCCACGATGTTGCCCTCGGGATCCACGACCACCAGGGTGGGCCACGCCCGCGCCGTGTACGCCTGCCACGTGCTCAGCTCCGGGTCATCCAGGACCGGGTGCGTGATGTCGTAGCGCTCCACGGCGGAGGCCAGCGCGTCCGGGTCGGCCTCGTGCTCGAACTTGGGCGAGTGCACGCCCACCGTCACCAGCACGTCGGAGAACTCCTCCTCCAGCGGGCGCATCTCGTCCAGCACGTGCAGGCAGTTGATGCAGCAGAACGTCCAGAAGTCCAGCAGCACGATCTTCCCGCGCAAGGCCGCCAGGTCCAGGGACTTGCCGCCGGTGTTCAGCCACCCCCGCCCGGTCAGTTCGGACGCGCGCACGCGCACGGAGGGGGTCACAGGGGTCTGGGTCACGGGAGGAACCTCATCGCTTGTCGGCTGACGTATCGCTGATGTCAACCAGTCTAGGGACGGCGCTGTTCCCGCGCCCACCGCGTGACGCGAGATGGCCTCGGGACGTCACCACGCGGCGTCGGGCACGGGATGCGCTGTACGTGCCTTCACACGGTGCACGACGCCGGCTGCGCGCCGTGGCCACGCACGGCACCGTGGGTGCCTGCTCAGGGGCGCGTCTCGTGGCGGTCCCTGGCCGCCATCTGCGCCAGCATCTCGTTGTAGGCGTGCAGCTCGGCGTCCCCGGTGCGGTCGGCCTCGCGGTCCTTGCGGCGGGTCTCGCGCTCGTCGGACCGCGACCAGCCCACGGCCACGCCGATCGCGAGCAGCAGGGTCGGCACCTCGCCGATGCCCCACATGAAGCCGGCGCCGAGGTGCTGGTCGTCGATCGCTGCCAGCCCCCAGGTGCGGCCCATGTTCCCGAACCAGTCCGGCTGCGAGAGCACCTCGGTGGACATGAGGGAGATGGAGTAGAAGGCGTGGAAGACCATGGTGGCCAGCAGCATCACCAGGCGCATGGGATAGGTGGCGCGGTGCGGCAGCGGGTCCAGGCCGATCATGTTCACCGCGAAGATGTAACCGGTGAGCAGGAAGTGGGCGATCATCAGCTCGTGCCCCACGTGGTAGCGCAGGGCCAGGGCGAAGACGTCGGTGCCGTAGAAGATGATGATGGATCCGGCGAAGTTCACGCCCGCGAAGATCGGGTGCGTCACCACGGCAGCGAAGCGCGAGTGCACCAGGGTGAGGATCCACTCGCGTGGGCCGCGCGTGCCGTCCGTGCGGGAGGACATGGCCCGCAGCGCCAGGGCGATGGGCGAGCCGATCACCAGGAACAACGGCGCGATCATGGTCAGCGCCATGTGGTCCACCATGTGCACCGAGAAGAGCACCTCGGCGTAGACCGCGGGCGCGCCGGAGGTGATGTAGAAGAGCACCACCAGGCCCACCATGAAGGAGATCAGCCGCAGCGGGTTCCACTTGTCCCCGCGCCGGCGCAGCCGCACGAACCAGCGCACGTAGAGCACGCCGAGCGCGATGATGACGGCCAGCCAGAGCCAGTCGAAGCGCCACACCGTGAACCACTGCTCCTGCCCCAGGGCGGGCGGCAGCTCGTAGCCGGTGAGGCGGCGGGCCGGGCTCATGTCCGTGGGCGGATCCGTGGAGATGGGCGGGGCGGTGCGCGCCAGCGTGGTGGCCAGGCCGAGCACGGCGCCCATGAGCACGGTCTCCACGGCCACGATGGACCAGGCGGCGCGGCGCACGCTGAGCACGCCCTCGCGCAGGCGGGGGATGATCCAGCGCCGGTGCAGCAGCCCGAGCAGGCCGAGCACCAGGGAGAGGAAGAACTTGGCGATCAGCAACGCACCGTAGGCGGTGGCCAGCTGCGCGATCGTGTGCACGCGGATGTAGGCGGACGCGATCCCGGAGCCGATCACCAGCAGGATGGAGGCGGTGGCCAGCTGGGAGAAGCGGGCCAGGACGTCGGCGGCCATGGCGTGGTCCTGGACCGGCTTGGAGCCGGCCTTGGAGTCGGTCTTGGCGCCCGGCTTCCGGCCGGCGCTGCGCGTCACGGAGGGCATGCGGGCCCCGAGCAGGCCGGAGGTGACCGCGAGCGCGCCGATGCCGCCCGTCCAGATGCACACGCCGAGCAGGTGCAGCCCGATGCTGTTCACGGCGCCCCAGTGATCGTCGCCGCCGGAGGCGTGGCCGATCAGGGCCAGCGGGACGATGCCGCCGATCGCCAGGCCCGCGGACCAGGCCAGCCCGGCCGGGGAGCGCAGCGCGAACGCGAGCGTGGTGACGAGGGCGGCGAGGACGGTGACGGCCGCCCAGGCCTTGCCCTGGTCGAAGGTGGTGAGGAACTCGCCGAGACCCTGCGTGAAGGTGGGGTCCGCGCTGATGGGGATCGCCGAGGCGTCGGAGTAGCTGAGCACGGCCACGGCGGCGGCCGCGAGGGTCCACACCGCAGCGGAACCGGCGGCCACCGACAGCACGCGGTTGAAGGCGGGCTGCACGCTCCCACTGTCCGTGCTGGTGCTGCCCGGCTCGGCGCGATGCGGCCTGGTGGTGCGCGGGAGCACGGCCACCACGAACACGAGGCAGCCGATGGTCAGCGCCATGGAGCCGTCATGGATCATGCGGGCGATCGGCAGACCCCAGCGGGTCAGCGCGCCCGGGTCGCCCAGTGTGGAGGCGGCCGCGGAGCCGGAGAGCCAGAGCGCCACGATGGCGACGATCAACGCTACGGGGATGGCCGGTAGCGCGATGGCTCGGGCAAGGCGGGGGTGGTCCTCTGCCCCGATGCTGCTCATGCTGCGACTTCCTGGATCGGGGACGGCGCGGATCGGCGCCGCCCTCCAGTCTACGGCGCGTAGAACTCGCCCGCTCCCCCGCCGGGTGAGGGATGCGGCACGGCAGGTGGCGGCGCTTCGCCGGGTGAGGCGCACCCTGGTGCGGGGCGCACGCGGGCGAGCCCGCGGCGTCGGGCAGGGCCCTGGTTCCGGTCGCGGGGCCGACCTCGCAGCCGGCCCCGCTGTTCGGGAGCAGGTTCCGCCGCGTCCGGGGGCTCATTCCCGACCGAAGTTGCTCCCGAACGGCCCGCAGACAGCGGAAGTTGCTCCCCAGTGCCGCTGCCGGGGGGATACGGCGGAGACGGCCACGGTTCGTGACTCACCTCTGACCGCTAAGAGTGGTTCTTAGTGGTCACAAGTGAGTCATGAACGGCCTCAGGCTGGGCGGCAGGACGGTGCCCGACGCCGCGGGGCTGGGTCCTTGCGCGGCGCCCGGCGCCGTGCGGCCGGGTCTCGCTCGGTGGCCGGCCCGGGAACGACGGAACCCGCCGCCCCAGGCAGGGGCGACGGGTTCCGTCGGTGCGCGGGCGTGGCTCGCGCGTGCTGGCTCACTTGCCGGAGGCGGCGGCCTTCAGCTTGGAACCGGCGGTCAGCTTCACGGAGTGGCCGGCCGGGATC
>Ga0164242_10001326_pt1 | contig 29259 bp, 28 predicted proteins | sample OricomgcompostMG_FD_108783 | JGI IMG/M metagenome (GOLD analysis project Ga0164242, IMG submission 108783) | Miracle-Growth compost microbial communities from Emeryville, California, USA - Original compost - Miracle growth compost (MG) ...
AGGTGGTAGTACGGCTCGTCGCCGACCAGCGCCTGGGACACGATGCGCGCGCGCGGCGTGACGCCGAGCTCCGTTGCCTTCTGTGCCGACATCAGCATCACCGCGGCGGCGCCGTCGGAGATCTGCGACGAGGTGCCGGCGGTGTGAAGGCCTCCCTCTGCCACGGGCTTGAGAGTCGCGAGCTTGTCCAGCGTGGTTTCTCGCAGGCCCTGGTCGCGATCGACGACCTTCGTCTCGCCGGTCGGCTTGCCGTCCTCCCCGAGCACGGGCGCCTCGATCGGGGCGATCTGGCTCTTGAAGCGCTCCTCGGCCCACGCCCGGGCGGCGTTCTGCTGGGAGAGCACGCCGAAGGCGTCGAGGTCCTCGCGTGAGATGCCGTGATCACGTGCGATGCGGTCTGCCGCGGTGAACTGGTCGGGCAGGTCGATGTCCCAGTCGTCCGGCCGGGGTACGCCGGGGCCGCTCATGACGTTGGCACCGAGCCCGACCCGCGACATCATCTCGACCCCGCAGGCGATCCCGATGTCGATGGCGTCCGCGGCGATCAGCCCGGCAATGAAGTGGTTCGCCTGCTGGGCGGATCCGCACTGGCAGTCGACCGTCGTCACGCCGGCCGTGTAGGGGAGGCCCTCGGCGAGCCACGCGTAACGGGTGATGTTGCTGCCCTGCTCGCCGGCCTGGGTGACGCAACCGCCGATGACCTGCTCGACGAGCGTCGGGTCGACGCCGGCGCGGGCCATCACCTCGCGTTGGACGTGGCCGAGCGTGGCCGTCGGGTGGAGGCCGGCGAGCCAGCCGCCGCGCTTTCCGATCGGAGTCCGGACGGCCTCGACGATCACCGCTTCGCTCATGACGTGCCCTTCGAGAAGTCAGAGAGTCCCCAAATTTGAGGCTCTACTTTCGAAGTAAAACACGTTCTAGTTTTTTCGGCCAGAACTGTTGACGCCCCGTCAGATCCGAGCAAAATGAGAACACGTTCTCGTTGCCCGAAAGGCGCTCTCTGTGACCGATTCGCTCGCTGACATCGACCTCTGGGACATGGACCAGTACACCGAGGCCATCCCCTATGAGCAGCTGCGGAGGTTGCGAGCCGAGGCTCCGGTCTTCCATCACCACGACCCGCAACAGCCCCACGGCTTCTGGGCGATCACCCGTCACGAAGACGTTGTGTTCGTCTCCCGCAACCCCGAGATGTTCTCCTCGCGCGAGAAGACCGCGCTGATCACCGAGATGATCGAGGAGCAGATCGCCCAACAGCAGATGTTCATGCTCAACCAGGATCCGCCGGAGCACACCCGCACCCGCAGCCTGGTCAATCGCGGCTTCACGCCGCGGATGATCGCCAAGCTCGAGGAGCGCATCCAGGACACCTGCGACGAGATCGTCGAGCAGGCGGTCGCGAAGGGCGAGGGCGACTTCGTCACGCTGTGCGCCGCGGAGCTGCCACTCATCGTCATCTCGGAGCTGATGGGAGTGCCGCTCGAGGACCGGCACAAGGTCTTCGACTGGTCCAACCGCATGGTCGGCGGCGACGACCCGGAGTACGGCGTCACCGAAGAGCAGCGCCTCGACGCGGCCACTGAGATGTGGGCCTACGCAAACGCCCTCGCCGAGGAGAAGCGCAAGGACCTCAAGGACGACATCGTCTCCAAGCTGATCAGCCCGGACGAGGAAGGCAACGTCCTGTCCGAGCTCGAGTTCGACCTGTTCTTCATGCTGCTCGGCGTCGCGGGCAACGAGACGACGCGAAATGCCATCTCGGGCGGCATGTACGCGCTGATCCAGCACCCCGATGAGTGGGCGAAGCTGAAGGCCGACCCGGCTCTGATCCCGAGCGCGGCGGACGAGATCGTGCGGTGGGTCACGCCGGTCCACCTGTTCCGCCGCACGGCGTTGCAGGATGTCGAGCTCGGTGGCAAGACGATCAAGAAGGGCGACAAGGTCGTCATCTTCTACACGTCGGCGAACCGCGACGAGTCGGTGTTCTCCGACCCTGACGTGTTCGACATCGCCCGCGAGCCAAACCCGCACGTGGGCTTCGGTGGCGGTGGTCCGCACTTCTGTCTGGGCCGCCACCTCGCCAAGCTCGAGATCGAGTGCTTCTTCCGGTCGCTGCTCGAGCGGGTCGAGCGGGTCGAGCTCGTGAACGAGCCGCGTCGACTGCGCTCGAACTTCATCATGGGCATCAAGGAGATGACCGTTCGATTTGTCCCGGTCGGCGCATGAGCACGGAAGTTCTGACCGCCCCGCATCTCGTCGAGTACACCTACACCCGCTCCACCGGCCCCGCGATCGGCGCGTTCCTCACCGGACTGCGTGACAAGAAGATCGTCGGTGTCCGCAGCGCCGATGGTCGAGTCATCGTGCCGGCGATCGACTACGACCCGGTGACGAGCGAGGACCTCTCCGAGTACGTCGACGTTGCCGACACCGGTGTCATCACGACGTGGTCGTGGAACGGCAAGCCGTCAAAGGGCCAACCACTCGACAGGCCGTTCGCCTGGGCGCTGGTGAAGCTCGACGGTGCCGACGTCGCATTCCTCGCTGCGGTCGACGCCGGCTCGCCCGACGCCATCTCCACCGGTGCGAAGGTCAAGGCGCGCTGGGCTGATGAGCGAGTCGGATCGATCCGTGACCTGGTCTGCTTCGAGGTGACCGCGTGAGCGCCGAAGCGCCCGAGGCTCCGGGCCCGGTCACCGTCGTCGAGACCCCGATCTCGCTCGACTTCTCCTACACACCCGGCGTCGCGGCGTCGCGCTTCCTGCGCTCACTCGAGCAGGGCAAGCTCGTCGGGCAGCGCTGCCCGCGCTGCCTGAAGGTCTACATGCCGCCGCGTGGCGCGTGCTCGATGTGTGGCGTCGCGACCGACGAAGAGGTGGAGCTGTCGGGCAAGGGCACGGTGACGACATTCTGCGTGACCCGGATCCCGAGCCCCGGGCTGGAAGCGCCCTACGTCTCCGCGTGGATCTTGCTCGACGGCGCGGACATCACCTCGATGTTCCTGATCCAGGAGATCGACCCGTCCGAGGTTCGGCTCGGGATGCGGGTCGAGCCGGTCTGGGTCGACGCGGGTGACCGCAAGTCCGACCTCGGAAACATCAAGTACTACCGCCCGCTCGACGAGCCGGATGCCGACTACGACACGTACAAGGACTACGTCTAATGCGGGACTTCAACCGGCCGGTTGCGATTGTCTCTTCGGCGTCCTTCGAGACGCCGAGCGAGCCGGCGCGCAACGAGGTCGAGATGCTGCTGCCGGTCATCCAGAAGGCGATGGCCGACGCCGGGCTCACCCAGCAGGACATCGGCTTCACGGTGTCCGGGTCGAGCGACTACCTCCAGGGCTTCCCGTTCGCCTTCGTCGGCGCGCTCGACGCGGTCGGGCCGTGGCCACCGATCCGCGAGTCGCACCTCGAGATGGACGGCGCCTTCGCGCTCGCCGAGGCGATCGCGGTGCTGCAGCATGACGGGATTGACACCGCGCTCGTCTACGCGTTCGCGCGGCCTTCCCGTGGTGAGCTCGACCGCACGCTGGCGTTGCAGCTCGACCCCTATACGGTTGCGCCGCTCAACCCCGATGGCCGCGGTCTCGCCGGGTTGCAGGCGCAGGCGATGCGCGACAGCGGCCGGTTCGCCGACGTCCCCGACGTCCCGCCGACGTACGTCGCCGATGGTGCGACCGCTGTCGTCCTCGCGGTGGGCGACCGTGCGAAGGAGCTCACGGCGAACCCGGTGTGGGTCACCGGTATCGACCACCGGATAGAGGCTCCGGCGCTTGGCGTCCGCGACCTGACGACCTCGGTCTCCGCCAAGGTCGCCGGGGAGCACGCCGGTGCCGCGGGTGCTGAAGCGGCGTGGCTGCACACGCCGTACCCGCACCAGGAGCTCCTGCTGCGAGAGGCGCTCGGTCTTGGCGACAGGCCGGCCCACTGCGCAGCCGGCCCGATGATGGTCGGCGGTCTCGAGCGGTTCGCCCAAGCGTCGCGCGCCGTCGCGGCCGGCGACGTGAGCAAGGCGGTCGCGCACGCGACCAGCGGTCCGTGCCTTCAGCAGAATCTGGTCGGCGTTCTCGAAGGCGGTGCGAGATGAGCAAGGTCGCGGTCGTCGGAGTCGGCCAGACGAAGTACGCCGCAAAGCGGCAAGACGTCTCGATCGCAGGGCTCTTGCGCGAGGCCGCGAAGCGCGCCCTCGATGACGCGGGCATGACGTGGTCGGACATCGACGCGGTCGTGATCGGCAAGGCGCCTGACATGTTCGAGGGCGTCATGATGCCGGAGCTCTACCTGGCCGATGCCCTGGGCGCGGTCGGCAAGCCGATGATGCGCGTGCACACCGCGGGAAGCGTCGGGGGATCGACGGGTGTCATGGCGACGCACCTCGTCGAAAGTGGCGCGCACAAGCGAGTGCTCGTCGTCTGCTTCGAGAAGCAGAGTGAGTCCAACGCGACGTGGGCGCTGTCCATCCGGCTGCCGTTCACCGGCGGCAGCGTGACGGGGGCGGGTGGCTTCTTCGCGCCGGTCATCCGCGCCTACATGCGTCGTGCCAACGCGCCCGACGACATCGGCATCAAGGTCGCCGTCAAGGACCGGCTCAACGCGCTGAACAACCAGTACGCGCATCTGAAGATCCCGGACATCAGCGAGGAGATGGTGCGCGAGTCCCCGATGCTCTGGGACCCGATTCGCTACCTCGAGACCTGCCCGTCGTCAGACGGCGCGTGTGCGGTCGTGCTTGCCGACGCCGACACGGCGAAGGCGGTGAAGAACCCGCCGGCGTGGATCCACTCGACGGCGATTCGCAGCGAGCCGACGATGGGCGCCGGTCGCGACGTCGTGAACCCGCATGCGGGTCGCGACTGCGCGAAGGAGGTCTATGCGAAGGCCGGAATCACCGACCCGCGTCGCGAGCTCGACTGTGCCGAGATCTACGTGCCGTTCTCCTGGTACGAGCCGATGTGGATGGAGAACCTCGGCTTCGCTGCCGAGGGCGAGGGCTGGAAGATGGTCGACGACGGCAGTACGTCGATGTCGGGCGACATGCCGATCAACCCCTCGGGGGGTGTCCTGTCCTCCAACCCGATCGGCGCGTCCGGCATGTGCCGGTTCGCCGAGGCGGCACTGCAGGTTCGTGGCATGGCAGGCGAGCACCAGGTGCCCAACGCCAGCCGTGCTCTCGGACACGCGTACGGCGGCGGCGCGCAGTTCTTCGCGATGTGGGTCGTAGGGAGTGACCCGCTCAGTGAGTGAGTACCTCCAGCTCGACAAGAAGATCTGCATCGTCACCGGGGGATCCCGGGGGATGGGCGAGTGCACCGTGCGGCGGCTGCATGCCGAGGGTGCAACGGTCATCGCGGCCGACATCCTCGATGACGAAGGCAAGGCGCTTGCCGAAGAGCTGGGCGAGCGGGTTCGGTACGTCCATCACGACGTGTCGTCGGAGGATGGCTGGGCGGCGCTCGTCGCCGAGGCCGAGCGTGACTTCGGCCGGCTCGACGTCCTGGTCAACAACGCCGGCATCCTGCTCTTCAATGCGATCGCCGACACGCCACTCGAGGAGCTTCGCAAGATCCTCGACGTGAACCTGATCGGCACCTTCCTTGGGATGAAGCATGCGATCCCCGCGATGAAGCGCGCGGGCGGCGGTTCGATCGTGAACCTGTCATCCACGGAGGGGCTTGGCGCGACAGTGTTCTGCGGCGCCTATACCGCGAGCAAGTTCGCGGTTCGCGGCATCACGAAAGTGGCGGCAATCGAGAACGGCCGGGACAAGATCCGCGTCAACTCGGTCCACCCCGGCGGCATCGACACCCCGATGACGCGTGCGGTCGTCGACGACGAGGGCCGCAAGTACATCGCGAGCCGCGTGGCCGGTTTGAAGCGAATGGGCACAGCCGACGAGGTCGCGAAGGTCATCGTGTTCCTCGCCAGCGACGCGTCGTCGTACATGACTGGAGCCGAGCTCGCCGTCGACGGCGGCGCGACGGCCAGCGCCGGGTTCTGAGTAGAGGGGAAGAGGCACCATGCGGATCGCCTACACCGACGAGCAGCAGGCGCTGCGCGACGAGCTGCGCGAGTACTTCAAGACGATCGTCACGCCGGAAGTGACGCAGGCGATGTCGCACGGCGGGCTCGGCACGCCGGAGTGCATGGCCGCGGTCCGCAAGATGGGCCAGGACGGCTGGCTCGGGGTCGGCTGGCCCAAGGAGTACGGCGGCAAGGGCTTCGGGCGCATGGAGCAGTTCGTCTTCTACGACGAGGCGCAGCGGGCGGGCGCTCCACTGCCGTTCTTGTCGATCAACACGATCGGCCCGGCGATCCAGCAGTTCGGGTCCGAGGAGATGAAGAAGGACATCCTGCCGCGCATCCTCGGCGGCGAGTGCTTCGTCTCCATCGGCTACTCCGAGCCCGGCGCAGGAACCGATCTCGCTGGTCTGAAGACCTCGGCGGTGCGCGATGGCGACGAATGGGTGATCAACGGCCAGAAGATCTTCACCAGCCTCACCGACCACGCCGACTACATCTGGCTGGCGGTCCGGACCGACCCCGACGCCGGCAAGCACAAGGGCATCTCGATCATCCTGGTGCCGACCGACTCCGAAGGCTTCTCCTACACCCCGATCAACACGATCGGCGACCACGCGACATACGCGACGTACTACCAGGACGTCCGGGTGCCGGTGTCCAACACGGTCGGTGAGATCCACGGCGGCTGGAAGATCATCACCACTCAGCTCAACTACGAGCGCATCTCGCTTGCCGTCCCGGCGCACCTCGAGAAGAACTACAGCGAGGTGCTGAAGTGGGCGCAGCAGACCAAGCTGCCTGACGGTCGACGTGTCATCGACCAGGAGTGGGTGCAGGTCCACCTCGCTCAGGTGCGTGCGCGGCTCGAGGCGCTGCAGCTGCTCAACTGGAAGAACGTCTGGCAGGACAGCGTCGGGCAGGTGTCGATCGCCGACTCCTCGGCCGTGAAGGTCTACGGCACGACGCAGTACTGCGAGTGCTACGGCTTGCTGCTCGAGGTGCTTGGCGCCGCCGGCGTCCTCAAGGGCGACTCGCCAGGGTCGCTGCTGGCCGGCCGCCTGGAGCGGTCCTACCGCGGCACGTTGATCCTCACCTTTGGCGGCGGCACCAACGAGATCCAGCGAGATCTCATCGCCATCTTCGGCCTCGGCATGCCGCGGTCCTTGCGATAGCCGATCCGACGAGAAGAGAGATAGACGATGGACTTCGCATTCTCCGAGGACCAGGTCGCGCTGCAGGCGCTTGCCCACGAGATCCTCACCGAACAATCGACCCACGAGCACCTGAAGTCACTCGAGGCGGCAAGCAGCAACGGCTCGGTGTACGACGCGCAGCTGTGGAAGCAGCTCGCAGCCTCCGGCCTCACCGGCATCGGCGTACCTGAGGAGCACGGCGGCGCGGGCCTCGGCTTCCTCGACCTCGCGGTCATCTTCGACGAGGTCGGCCGAGCCGTTGCGCCCGTCCCCGCGGTCGCGACGCTCGTCACCGCCTACGTGCTGTCGCGGCTGGCGCCCGACGCGGTCGCCGCCCTGCTTCCGGGCGTCGCGTCCGGGGACACGCTGCTGACGACCGGCTTCGGCGATGTCCTCGATCTCACCGCGCGCAAGGATGGCGACACCTGGGTCCTCGAGGGCGAGAAGGGCTTCGTTCCCTACGGCGCCGAGGCGGACGTCGTCGTCGTACCGGCGACGAGCGACGGCAAGACCGTCCTGGTGCTCGTGCCGAAGGGGACGGCCGGCGTGACCGTCACCGAGCTGCACACGACCAACCACGAGCCGCAGGCGCTGCTCGTCTTCTCCGGGGCAGTGCTCGACGCCTCCCAGGTCGTTGCGGACGGCGGCGAGATCTACGCGGACCTGGTCCGTCACCACACGGCGGCGCTGTCGATGGTCGCGGCCGGCGTCGTGAAGGCGGCGCTGGAGATGACCGCCAAGTACACCTCGGAGCGCGAGCAGTTCGACAAGAAGATCGCCTCCTTCCAGGCGGTCGGGCAGCGCGCGGCCGACGCGTACATCGACGCGGAGATGATCCGGCTCACGGCCATCCAGGCTGTCTGGCGCCTCGACGAAGGTTGGCCGGCCGACGAGGAGATCGCGATCGCGAAGTACTGGGCGGGTGACGGCGGCATGCGCGTCGTACACGCCTGCCAGCACTTGCATGGTGGAATCGGCGTCGACCTGGATTACCCGGTGCACCGCTACTTCATCTGGTGCAAGCAGATCGAGCACGAACTCGGCACACCGACCCGCCAGCTGCTCTCGCTCGGCGCAATGCTCGCCGCAACACCGGCCTAAGGGGATCGCACGTGGAGTTCAACCTCGGCGACATCTTCGAGTCGCTCGTCGATGTGGTCGGAGAGCGCGAGGCGCTGGTCTGTGGTGACGACCGGCTGACCTACGCCGAGCTGGAGGCGCGTGCGAACCGTCTCGCGCACCACTTCCTGTCGATCGGCGTACAGCCGGGCAACCACATCGGCGTCCAGCTCTACAACGGCGTCGAGTACGTCACGACGATGGTCGCCTGCTTCAAAGTGCGCGCGGTCCCGGTCAACGTCAACTACCGGTATGTCGAGGAGGAGCTGCTCTACCTCTTCAACGACGCCGACCTGGTCGCGCTGGTTCACGACACCGAGTTCACGCCGCGGATCAACGCGGTCCGGGATCGGGCGCCGAAGCTGAAGAGCTTCGTCTCGGTCGGCAGCGGTGACGTTCCGGAAGGTGCCGTCGACTGGAATGACGCGCTTGCCGCCCAGTCATCGGAGCGGGAGGGATTCCCGCAGCGCTCCTCGGACGACCTCTACATCATCTACACGGGCGGCACGACCGGCATGCCGAAGGGCGTCATGTGGCGCCAGCACGACATCTTCTACGCCGGAATGGGCGGGGCGGACCCGGTCGGTACGCCGGTCAGCACTCCAGAGGAAGTTGCGGAGCGCGCGCCGAACCGTGGTGGGCTGGTGATGTTCCCGGTCGCACCTTTGATGCACGGTGCGGCGCAGCTCGCGACGTGGATCGCATTCCTGCAGGCATCGAAGGTGATCCTGGTCAAGAAGTTCGACCCCGTCGAGGTGCTCGAGGTCGCGAAGCGCGAGGGCGTCAACTCGCTGTCGATCGTCGGTGATGCGATGGCGCGGCCGATGGCAGAGGCGCTCGCCGGCCCGCTGAAGGGAATGGAGCTGCCGGGGCTGTTCGTCCTGAGCTCGGCCGGCGCGATCTTCTCCCAGACCGTGAAGGACATGCTCAAGGAGCACCTTCCCAACGTCGCACTGATGGACAACTTCGGTGCGTCGGAGACCGGCTTCCAGGGGACCGGCAAGGAAGGTTCGAGCCCCGACGCCGGGCTGAAGTTCACCGTCAACGACCGCACCACCGTGCTCGACGAAGACCTCAAGCCGATCGTTCCCGGCTCCGGCAAGGTCGGCCGCGTCGCGCAGCGAGGGCACGTGCCGCTGGGCTACTACAAGGACGAGGTCAAGACGAAGGAGAGCTTCGTCACCGTCGACGGCGTCCGGTACGTGTTGCTCGGTGACGCTGCCACGATCGAGGAGGACGGTGCGATCGCCGTACTCGGCCGGCACTCAGTGTGCATCAACACCGGTGGCGAGAAGGTCTTCCCGGAAGAGGTCGAGGCCGCGCTGAAGGCGCACCCGGCGGTCTATGACGCGGTCGTCACGGGCGTGCCCGACGAGCGGTTCGGGCAGAAGGTCACCGGCCTGCTGCAGATCCGCCCGGATGCGGTCGCGCCGACGCAGGAGGAGATCGCGGAACACTGTGCGACGCGGGTGTCGCGCTACAAGGTGCCCCGGCTGGTCTTCGTCGTACCGGAGATTCGCCGATCCCCGAGCGGCAAGGCGGACTACCCCTGGGCCGCGTCGACCGCGAAGGAGCTCTTGTCGGCGGCGGCGGGGAACTGAGCATCTGATGCCGTCAACCCAGGCTGAGAGCGCCCGCGAGGCGCCGGCCGCCCAGGTCGCTCGTCGTGAGCGGATCCTCGACGCCGCGGTCGGGCTCGCGAGCGAGGGAGGCTACGACGCCGTCCAGATGCGCGAGGTGGCCGAACGCGCCGAGGTCGCGCTGGGAACGCTGTATCGCTACTTCCCCTCCAAGGTGCATTTGCTCGTGTCAGCGCTGGGCCGGACCTTCCAGCAGCTTCGGGACAGCGTGCCGGCCGGCGCGAACGGCACGCCCGAGGAGCGGACGTATCGCGTCGTCGCTCATGTCACGCGCTTTCTGGCCAAGAACCGCCGGCTGTCCGGTGCGATGGTCAGGGCGCTGATGAGCGCTGAAGCCGATGCCGCTCAGGAGGTGGAGGCCGTCGGCGACATCCTCGTGGGCTTCATCGCCGGAGCCGCCCACGACGTCGGCGCGACCCCTACCGACGTAGACGCGCTGCACGCTCACATCATCGGCAAGGTGTGGCTGATCGACGTCGTCACGTTCCTGTCCGGCCGGATGACCGTCTCCCAGGTGCTGGAGGACCTCGAGGCGACGATCGCCCTCGTCATGACCTCCTCCCCGAAGTAGCACACCAAGTCGTTCACGCGAGCCACTTCTGGGGTCAGTGTCCGATTCGAGGGCGGCATCATGTGCTACTTCGGGGCCGCTCGAGCGTTGTGGCCGGCGCGGTCGGCCGCTTCGGACCGGTGCACGGCGCGAAGAAAGCGCTCCACCGCCCGGATCACGTGTGCGCTGCGAATGGATGCGAAGACGTCGAACGCGTGTTGCGCACCCGGAAGCTCGGCGTAGGCGACGACCGAGTGTGAGCTCTCACGCAGTCGCCGTACCAGCTCGCGCGCCTCGGCGACATTGACCAGCGAGTCGCTGCGGCCGTGGATCACGAAGAACGGCGGTGCGTCTTCTCGGACCAGGGTCAGCGGCGATGCGGCCCGCGCGAGGTCGCGGTCGCTGGTCTTGAACAGTGTGGGGGCGAGGAAGTGTCGGTACTCCCGTTCGCCGGCCTTGGTGTCGAGCAGGTTGGCGAGGTCGTACACGCCGTAGAACGGCACACACGCGCGCACCGAGGTGTCGACGTCCTCGAAACCGGGCTGGTACTGCGGATCGTTCGCCGTCAAGGCGACCATCGCGGCGAGGTGCCCACCCGCGGAACCGCCGGTGACGACGACGTACGACGGGTCGCCGCCGTAGTCGGCGATGTTGCGCCGGATCCAGGCGAGTGACTGCTTGATCGCGACCAGGTGCTCCGGCCAGGTGGCCTTGGGGGACAGCGGGTAGTTCGGGGCGACGCACACCCAGCCACGGGCGCTGAGGTGGGTCATCAGCGGGAGGCCCTGCTCCTCCTTGTTACCGATCACCCAGCCACCGCCGTGGATCTGCAGCAGCACAGGTCGGCCAGAGCCGGCCTCGCGCGGCTGGTACACGTCGAGTCGTTGTCGCTTCCCGGCCGCTTCGCCGCCGGCGTAGGCGATGCCACGGGTGCGCTTCACGTCTGGATGCCGAGTCCGCCAAGGCGTGAGCACCTGACGCCAGGGCGTTGTGAGGTCGGCCTTGTCCGGGGCCGGGTCCAGTCGGGCGAGGTAGTCGGAGCCCAGTGCTTCGGCGAGGGCGTCCTCGACCACCTTGCGAACCTTGAGGCCTTGCGCGATGAGGGTGATCAGCCCGGCTGCTGACACCGCGTTGAGTCCTAGCGCGATCTTGTCGTCTCGGCTGAGGCGGCGGCGTTTGGCGAGCAACAGCGCCTTGGAGCCCGCCGCGGTCACCATCAGGTTCTGCGGAGCGAGCTCGGTGGTAAGCCAGCCGGCGAAGAAGCTCGGGATCGCCAGGGGATTTCCGCTCGGGAACGGGCGGAGCGCGTTCAGCGTCAGCCCCGCACCGAGTGCGGACAGGCGAACGAGCCGCTTTCCCACGTGGTCAGTCTGCCAGGTTTGATCCGGCGGCCCCAGACGCGACGTGATGTCTGCCGTATCGCCGCCGCCTCGCATTACGTTCATATTCGAGCAAGGCCGGCGTTCTACTGACGGAGGCCAGCTTCAGGGGGAGGGTCCATGTCTTGCAGGTTGTCGTCGGTCGCAGCGCTGATTGTCGTCGCTGGTTGCCTTGCGTCCTGTAGCTCCGGAAGTGGCAATGGCGCAGGTGCGGCGATCACACTTGCCGGCCATCAAGCCGCCACGCGGACCGCAGGTCACCACCTCACTCTCGACCCGAGCCATGACTACGGCAACGAGTACGCCGACGGCCTGCTGCCCGTCGGTGACGGCAGGTATCGGACGGCCGGGGCCAAGAAGGGCTACGTGTACGCCTGCGCGACGTACGCGCAGGCGCTGTCCCGGGGTGGTGGCGGCGCTCAGGAGCGAGGGCCGTGGTTCACCGACGACAACAGCAAGTACGACATCAACAAGAAGTCTCATGTCCAGGGCCGGGTGCACTGGGACTCCGAGCACAGCTTCACGACCGAGCACGGCAAGCGAAAGGTCGCGACCAACGATCTCCCGACGCATACGAGCGGGGTCTTTCCGGTCGACAGCTCCGACCCGGCGTACCAGTACGACCGCAACCCGAACCAGATCAGCGCGCAGTCGATCTCGCTCGAGCTGCCGAAGAACCCGAAGTACGGGTCACCCCGCTGCATGGGTGGCGTGGTCGGGGTGATGAAGACCGGCGTGATGCTGTTCAGCGCGCTCGACGCCGGGGGGCGTGATGCGGGCGCGTGGGAGGTCCAGGACAACTGTGACGCGCATCCGCAGATGAGCGGTACGTACCACTACCACTCACTGTCCACCTGCATCAAGAAGGTGAGCGTCCACCACGTCATCGGCTGGGCACTGGACGGGTTCCCGATAACCGGACCACAGGTTCACGGGTCGACCAACGTGCTGACCACCCGCAACCTCGACGTTTGTCACGGCATCACCAGCAAGGTGAAGATCGCCGGTGAGCCGGTCACGACCTACCACTACGTGATGACCGAGGACTACCCGTACTCGCTGAGTTGTTTCCGTGGTACGCCGGTGACGACCGGGCCGGTCGGGTAGGCGAGGAGCTTGTGACCTGACGGTCCGTCAGGTTTTCCGTAGGATCCCGCCATGCAGCGACTCGGTGGCATGGACTCGGCGTTCCTGTACTTCGAGACGCCGACGATGCACATGCACGTCGGTGGCCTGATGCTCGTTGACGTATCGAAGGCGAAGAAGCCGTACTCGTTCGAGGACTACCGCGAATACATCGCCTCTCGGCTGCATCGGGTCCCGCCGTTTCGGCGCAAGCTGGCGACCGTTCCGCTGAACCTCGGCAAGCCGTCGTGGGTCGAGGACCCCGACTTCGACCTCGACTACCACCTGCATCGCGCCGTCGTACCCGCGCCGGGCGGCGATCGGGAGACGGCTGATGTAGCGGCGGACGTGCTGTCCCGACAGATGGACCGCAACCATCCGCTCTGGGAGATGTGGATCGTCGAGGGTCGCGCCGACGGCCTGATCGCGATCGTGAGCAAGGTGCACCATTCGGTGATCGACGGCGTCACCGGAGCCAACATGATGGCCGAGCTGTTCGATCTCGAAGCGGCCCCGGCGCCTGCCGCCGAGCCGGTCGTCGACAGCTGGGAGCCGGAGCGCAGGCCGAGCGATCTCGAGCTGCTCGGCCGGTCGCTCCTCGACATGGTGGGCCGCCCGGTCGGGGTCGTGAAGCTGCTGCCGAGCACGGTGATGGGGGTCGGGAAGCTCGCTCGGCGCCGAGGTGGCGGCGCTCCAGGTATGCCCGCGCCGTTCCGCGCGCCACGAACGTCGTTCAACGCGACGGTGACGGCTCATCGGACCGTCGCGTACACCCACGTGTCGCTCGATGACCTGAAGACCATCAAGAAGGCCTTCGACGTCAAGATCAACGATGTCGTCATGGCGGTCTGCTCTGGGGCCTTGCGGAAGTACCTGACCGACCGGGACGAGCTACCCGACCGGTCGTTGATCTCCGCGATCCCGATCTCGGTTCATGCCAGCAGTGAGGACAAGGACGGGACGACCAAGATCTCGATCATGTTCGCGAGCCTCGCGACCGACGTCGACGATCCAAGTGAGCGGCTGCGACAGATCGCGCGGACGAACGAGGGTGCGAAGGCGGACCACGAGCTGGTCGGTGCGCACATGCTGCAGGACTGGGCGGAGCACGCGGCGCCCAACACCTTCTCGTTGGCTGCTCGGATGTACTCCGGACTGAGGTTGGCAAACCGGCACCCCGTCGTGCACAACCTGGTGATCTCGAATGTGCCGGGGCCGCCGATCCCCCTCTACTTCAACGGTGGCCGGCTGGTGGAGCTGCACCCGCTTGGTCCCGTGATGGACGGTGCCGGACTCAACGTCACGGTGCTGTCGAACATGGACGCCATCGGGTTCGGCTTCATCGCCTGTCGCGAGCTGATGCCGGAGCTGTGGGATCTGGCCGACGCCATTCCCGAGGCCGTCACCGAGCTCCTCGAGGCGGTGAAGACGATCGAGGCCGCCTCGGCGGCTAAGCGGCCGGAGTCCGTCGAGTCCGCCGGCTGATCGACTCACACGCTTCCAGCAACACCGGGACGAACTCTTCTGCGCCCAGCACCAGACCGGCGTGGCTGCCGTCGAACTCGTAGCTGATCGCACCAGGAATCGCTGCCGCAAGGCTGTGCTGCCGACGGGTCGGGATCGCGCGGTCACGGTTCGCGACGATCACGCTGACCGGTACGTCGACCCGCTTGATCCACGCCGCTGAGTCGAACCGACCGATCGCGTCCATTGCCGCGAACAGCGCCCAGGGACTCGTGCTGCGGAACTCCGCCATCGCCCACGGCCCGACCTTTGCCGCGTCGGCGGTCAACGCAGCCGGGGTATCGGCGAGGCGTGACGACCGCCGCTCCATGCCGAGGCGGGCCCGGGTGGCGAACCGGTTCATCGCGACGCCGGTGAGCCCGAACCACAGTCGCTCTTGAGCGGTGCCGCGGAAGTTGCGCGCCGTCGCGGCGAGCACCATGCCGTCGAGGCGGGCGCGGTGCCGGCGCCATACGAGCTGCGCGATCGCGCCACCCATCGAGTAGCCGGCTACCGTGAACTTCTCGACGCCGAGGGCGTCAGCGACCGCGACGACGTCATCGGCGCAGTCCTCGAGGCTGAATGCCTCGGACCGTATGCCGCGGCCATGCCAGCGCTGGTCGAAGGCGATCACACGGAAGCGTTCGGAGAGCGCGGGCATCGACGGGTACCAGGACAGCGCGGCGGTGGTCGCCAGCGCGTGCACGAGGATCAAGGTCGGGGCGCCAGGTGGGCCGGGCAGGTCGATGACGCAGGTGCGCCCGCGCCCCGGCAGCTCCAGCGGCACGCCGGGTGCCAGGTCACAGGGAGCCGCTGCCTTGGCGATGCGTCCGAGAGCAGCGGTGACCGAGGGCGTGATGCTTGCCATTGGCTAGCAACGTACCTGCTGGGAAGGCCGGGAGTGAGGACCGGATGGCCCATGTCGCGCGAGGATCTGGCCCGCCTGCCGGCGGTTCATGGGGGTCTGTCGCGAAAGTGGAACCTGTTCTAGTATTCCTCCGTGCGTCCCGCAGCGCTCGCCGTCTCCGACGAGCAGACAGCCCTCGCGGCCGCGGTACGCGGCTTCGCTGAGCAGGCCAAGCTCGCGGGGGCCGCCCGCTTCGCGGCGGACAGCGATACCGAGGCCCTCCCGGACGCGTGGGCGGCCGTCGCGGCACAGGAACTGCTCGTATTGCCCTTCGACGCCAAGGTCAGCGACCTCTGCGTAGCCATCGAGGAGTTCGGGCGTTCCCTCGCCCCCGGACCGATCGTCCCGACCCTTCTCGCGGCGTTGCTCATCAAGCAGTACGGCGCGGCGGAGCTGCGCCGGACCGTTGCGGCAGGACTTCGCGACGGCAGCTTCTCGGCGGCCGTGTCGATCAACGGTCATGTGCTCGGCGGCGCCGCCGTCGGCGCCGTCGTCATGCCGGTTGACGGGCGTTGGTACGTCGTCGACACCGACCGGCTCGACGTCACCTCCGCGACCGGCATCGACCCCACCCGGCGGATCGCGCAGGTCGAGGGTGCGAAGCCCGACGAGTCCCGGCTGCTCGCCGGTTTGGTCGACGACGAGGTCGTGGCGACCGCGGCCGTGCTGCTCTCGGCGGAGGCTACCGGTGTCGCGGGAGCCTGCCTGGACATCGCGGTCGAGTACGCCAAGGTGCGCGAGCAGTTCGGCCAGCCGATCGGCGGTTTCCAGGCGGTCAAGCACCGCTGCGCCGACATGTTGACCAGCCTCGAGCTCGCCGGCGCCGCCGCGTGGGACGCGGCGCACGCTCTCGACAGCACCCAGCCCGGCGACCCGGCGCGGTCGCTCGCGATCGCCGTCGCGGGCGGCGTCGCCCCGCAGGCCGCGGTCGACGTGGCGAAGAGCCTTATCCAGGTGCTCGGCGGCATCGGCTTCACCTGGGAGCACGACGCCCATCTCTATCTGAAGCGCGCGATGTCGGTGCGGCAGATCCTCGGCCGTCGCAGCCGGTGGCACGAGGCCGCCAGCGCCCTGGCTCGAGCCGGCGTACGCCGCAACCGCTCGCTCGACCTCGGTGCCGAGGCAGAGGGGCACCGGACCGAAGCACGCAAGTTCCTCGCCACGCTCGACGGGCTCGATGATCTCGCGCGTCGCGTGGCGATCGCGGATGCGGGCTATCTCGTGCCGCACTGGCCGGTGCCTTACGGGCGCGGTGCCGGCCCGGTCGAGCAGCTTGTCATCGACGAGGAGTTCGCGAAGGCCGGCGTGACGCGCCCGGACCTCATCATCGGCAACTGGGCGCTTCCGACGATCCTGCAGCACGGCACCGATTCACAGCGGTCGCGCTTCGTCCCGCCGACGCTGCACGGCCGGATCAGCTGGTGCCAGATGTTCAGCGAGCCCGGCGCCGGGTCCGATCTCGCCTCGTTGTCGACGAAGGCGACTCGTGTCGAAGGCGGCTGGACACTGTCCGGACAGAAGGTCTGGACGTCAGCCGCTCGTACCGCCGACTGGGCGATCTGCCTGGCACGGACGTCCACGGGTGCGCGGCGTCATGATGGCATCACCTACTTCCTCGTGGACATGACTTCGCCAGGACTCGACGTACGTCCCTTGCGTGAGATCACGGGGGACGCACTGTTCAACGAGATCTTCCTGACGGACGTGTTCGTTCCCGACGACTGCGTGGTCGGCGAGGTGGACGGCGGCTGGAAGCTCGCCCGGACGACGCTCGCCAACGAGCGGGTCGCGATGAGCAGCGGATCGGCTTTCCCGTCCGGGATCGAGGAGCTGCTTGCGGCGCTCGCGCAGAGCGGCGACACCGATGATCCCGTTGCGCTCGAGCGGATCGGTGAGCTGGTCTGCGTGGCGCAGGCCGACGCGATGCTCGGGGTCCGGGCGACGCTCGCCCGCGTGTCGGGTACGGATCCGGGTGCCGCGTCGAGCGTCCGCAAGCTTGTCGGAATGCATCTGCGCCAGGACTCCGCCGAACTGGCTCTCGAGTTGCTTGGACCGCGTGCGACGTCGATGGAAGACGATGCACAACGAACGGTGCTGCGCCGGATGCTCTCCACTCGTTCGCTGACGATCGCGGGGGGCACCAGCGAGGTGCTGCACAACGTGATCGGTGAACGCATTCTTGGGCTACCTCGATAACCGGCTAAGGAGCACGCCACGTGACCGCTGACCTCAAGCTCGGTCTGATGCTGGGCTACTGGACCAAGGGGCCTGACGATGCCACCGAGGCGGTTCTCGCCGCGGAGGACGTCGGCTTCGACTCCGTCTGGACGGCGGAGGCGTACGGGTCCGACGCCTTCACGACGCTGTCCTGGTACGCCGCGCGGACGTCGCGGATCAAGCTCGGAACCGGCCTGGTGCAGATCTCTGCGCGGACCCCGGCGGCCACGGCGATGAGCGCGGCGACGCTCGACGGCCTCTCCGGTGGCCGGTTGATCCTCGGGCTCGGTGTCTCGGGACCGCAGGTGGTCGAGGGGTGGTACGGGCAACCGTTCCCGAAGCCACTCGCACGCACCCGCGACTACGTCGACATCGTGCGCCGGGTCTGGAAGCGCGAGGTGATCACCAGCGACAGTGAGCACTACCCGCTGCCGTACCCCGGGGGGACCGGCCTGGGCAAGCCGATCAAGCTGCTGATGCATCCGCTGCGTGACGACATCCCGATCCTGCTCGGCGCGGAAGGCCCGAAGAACGTCGCACTTGCGACTGAGATCGCTGATGGCTGGTTGCCGATCTTCTACCACGTCGAGCGCGGCGAGGAGCTGTACAAAGAGTCGCTCGCCGGTGCCCCGGAGCGTTTCGAGGTCGCCTGCCCCGTGACCGTCGCCGTCAACGACGACGTGTCCGCCGCGGTGGAGTTCGTGAAGTGGACGCTGGCCTTCTACATAGGCGGCATGGGCGCCGAGAGCCAGAACTTCCACCTCAATGTGATCGGCCGGTTCGGCTTCGCCGAGGAGGCCAAGGTGGTCCAGCAGCACTTCCTGGCCGGTGACCGCGAGGCAGCGATGCGCGCAGTGCCGGACGAGCTCGCCGACGGGATCGCGTTGTGCGGACCGCTCGACCGGATCCGCGAACGGATGCAGATGTGGCGCGACAGCCCGGTCACGACGATGCTCATCGGCGGTGTCAAGAACCCCGAGCACCTCAAGGCGCTCGCCGACATGGTGAACGGGTGAGTCGACTCGACGAAGCTCGCGTTTCGGCGCTGTTGGCGCGGGCTCGCCGCGACGTCGATGAAGGGGTCCTTCCCGCGGTACAGGTAGCGCTCGGCTACCAGGGTGAGATCGTCGCGTTCGAGACGTACGGCGCACCGGCGCACTCGCGCTTCGTGACGTTCAGCGTTACCAAGGCGTTCACCGGCGGGCTCACCTGGCTGTTGATGTCGGAGGGCGCGCTCCGTGACTCGACGCGGGTCGCCGAGGTGGTGCCGGAGTTCGCGGCCAACGACAAGCAGGATGTGACGGTCGAGCACCTGCTCACCCACACCGCCGGCTTCCCCCGGGCCCCGATGCGGCCCGAGGAGGGCGCCGACCGCGAGCAGCGGCGCAAGCGCCTCGCGTCGTGGCGGTTGGACTGGAAGCCCGGGACGCAGACCGAGTACCACCCGACGTCGGCGTACTGGGCGTTGGTCGAGGTCATCGACGAGATGACCGGCGCGGACTTCCGGCAGCTCTTTGCCGATCGGATCGCCGCGCCGTTGGGGATTCCGGGACTGACCCTCGGCGCCACCGGCGACGTCGTGCGGATCGAGAGCGTCGGAGTGGTCGGGCAGGACACCGAGACCCTCGGCGACCGGGTCAAGGAGACGGGCGAGGGCTTCTTGCTCCGGTTCAACGAGCCCGAGGTGCTGGCCAGCGGCGTACCGGGTGCGGGGGCGGTGGGCACGGCCTCGGATGTCGCGACGTTCTATCAGGCGCTGCTGCACAACCCGGGCGAGCTCTGGGATCCGCAAGTGCTCGCCGACGCGACCGGCAAGGTGCGCAACACGATGCCTGACCCGCTGTTCAACTGTGCTGCGAACCGGACGCTTGGCTTGGTGGTCGCCGGTGACGACGAGCGGGCGGCGGTGCGGGGGTTCGGCGCGCACACCTCGCCGCGGGCCTTTGGCTGCCTCGGTGTCGGTGGGCAGATCGCCTGGGCCGACCCGGAGACGGGCCTGTCGTTCAGCTACATCACGTCCGGCCTGGATGTCGACGTCGTCGCGTCGTTCACGCGCTCGGCGAAGATCGCCGGCTTGGCCGCCCGCTGCGCGCCATAGCGCAAAACGGGCATTCTGTTTCTGTGCAGGACACCAGGGCAGCCAGTCGCACCGCCGTGTTCGTCTGTCAAGCTCGCGCGCTCGCGCATGATCATCTCTCGGTCGAGAGGTTCCAGGACCCGATCGCCCGAAGCCTGCTCACGCCGGACGAACGTCTGGCCGTTGATCAGGCCGCGACGTACATTCGCTCCGACGGCCGACGTGCGGTCAACACGGCTCACGCGATCGCCACATGCGCCGAGGCCATGGTGCCGCGAACGGTTGCAGTCGACGATGCGATTCGGCGCACAGCTCATGGGCAGGTGGTCATCCTCGGGCTCGGGCTGGACTCGCGCCCTTATCGGCTTGAAGCCCTCGACGATGCCGTCGTCTTCGCGATCGATCACCCGGCATCCCTCGCCGACTCGACCGCACGCGCCGCAGACGCTCCGGTCATAGCCCGCAAGCTCGTCCGCCTCGCCGTCGACCTTGCCGGCACCGATCTGCAGACTGCGCTGGTAGGGACGGAGTTCGAGCCATCGATCCCGACGATGTGGGTCTGGGAGGGCGTGGTGCCGTATCTCACCCACAACTCGGTGAATGCGGTAGTCCGCAACATCGCTTCGCTGTCTGCGGCAGGCAGCCGCCTGGTCATCAACTACCAGGCTTCGTCACTCATCGACGTCGCGGGTCGGTGGGTGGCCGGCTTGCTCGCCCGCGTGCGTCATCTCGAGGATCCGTTTGCCGCTGAGCCGTGGCTCTCTCGGTGGAAGGCCGAGACCATGCGCGACATGTTGGAGCGTCACGGGTTCGTAGTCGAGTCGGACGAAGACCTACTGTCGGTGTCGGAGCGCCTCGGCTCGCGGGTGACGCATCCGCGCCTCGTGCGCAATGGGCGCGTCGTCGTGGCGCGTCGTTAGTCGAGCAGCGACGCGGCGACGAGCTCGTTGCAGTAGCGCTCGTCCCAGTTGTTGATCTGCATCGACTTCGCCCGCCGGAAGTAGAGCTGGATGTCGAACTCGACGGTGAAGCCGTTGCCACCGAAGATCTGCACCGCCGTTGCCGTGACCTTTCGGAAGGTCTGGCACGCGTAGCTCTTGGCCATCGGCGCCAATGTCTCGATCGACTGGTCCTCGGAGCGCGCCCACGCCGCCTCCCACGCCAGCGTCTGCGCGCCGTCGACGGTGGTGACGGCGTCGGCGAGGTAGTGCGAGATCGCCTGGAACGCGGCGAGCGGCTTGTCGAACTGTTCACGGGTGTTGGCGTAGTCCCTGGCCAGCTGCAGCGCCGCCCTCGCACCGCCGGCCGCCTGTGCGGCCAGCAGCGTTGCGCCGTCGAGCATCGTGGCGTGCCAAGCCGACCAGGCTTCGCCCGGCTCGTGTACGACGGCGGAGGCGGCAACGTTGTCGAAGTCGACCCGGAACTGCGCGTCCGAAGCGACGGTCAGTTGCTGCGTCAGTGTGACGCCGCTGGCCGTCCCGTCCACCAGCAGCGCGATGATGCCGGACTCGTCTCTGCCGCCATCGGTCCGGGCTAACACGATCATCGAGCCGGCCGCCTGTGCGAACGGCACGTGCCGCTTCGCGCCGCTGAGCTTCCAGGTGTCCCCGTCGCGCGTCGCCTTGAGTTGCACGCCTGAGGAAGCGAAGCTGTTGTCGGGCTCGAGGCTCGCGACGGTGACGACCGCCTCGCCTGAGGCGATCCGTGGCAGCAGGTCGGACTTCAACGACTCATTGACCGATCGTCCGACCAGTCCCGCGGCGAGCACGGCGCTGACGAGGTGCGGGCTCGGCACGATCGCCCGCCCGAACTCCTCGTAGACGACTGCAGCGTCGATCATCGACATGCCGCTGCCGCCGTACTGCTCGTCGATGACCAGGCCGGTCACCCCGAGCTCGCCGAGCTGCTGCCAAAGCTCTGTGGAGTAGCCGACCGGATCGTTCTCGAGCTTGCGGACGACGTCCAGACCGCAGTGTCGCTCGCAGGCGCGCCGGACGGAGTCGCGCAGCAGGTCCTGCTCGGGGGTGAAGTCGAGGTCCATGAGTTATGCGTCTCCTACGGCTTCCAGTTCTCGCCCTTGCGGGACCACGGATTGTCATCGGGTGCAGCGGGAAGTGCCACGCGCGCTTTGGCGGTCGTGCAGGTGCGGTCGCCGACGGCGACGGTGATGTCGATCCCGACCCAGCCGCAGCCGGCTTCGTCGGTCTCTGCAGACGTCACCGCACCGGTGAAGGTCATCGTGTCGCCCGGGAAGATCGAGTCGAGCATCCGGAAGCCGAGTTTGCCGAGGCGTCCACGGGGGCCGGTCCAGTCGGTGACGTAACGCTCGAGCCAGGCGGCCTGGTTGGGCGAGTTGAGGAAGATGTCCCGTACGCCGTTGCGCTGCGTCGCGAAGGCATAGTCGTGGTGCTGCGGCCGCCAGTCACGGCTGGCCAGTGCGCCGAGAACAACGGTCGTCGCGGTCACGTCGTACGACAGCGGGGGCAGCTCCTCGCCGACGGCGACCTGGTCGAAGGTGAGGACGGTGCCGGTGGTGGCGATGCTCATGCCGCGGCCTCCCGCCGGTAGCCGAACCCGGTCCACGACTCGATGCCGACCAGCTCGTCGCGCTGGTTGCGGTACTCGACGTCGATCACCCAGAACCGGCCGGTGCCGAGCTTCGTCTGCTTCTCCGGGCTCACTGAGCGCAGCTTCTGGCAGGTGCGCAGCACGTCGCCGACCCGGACCGGCTCGTAGTAGGTGACGGTGTTGTCGCTCATCACCGCCTCGGGCAGACCGAGCTTCTCCTTCAGGTCGAAATGGACCTGAAGCGGCATCGGCTGCACATCGCGGCCAGGGGCCCAGAAGTGCGGGCGAAACCAGTTGGAGATCATCGACGGCATCGCGATCGGCCCGCCGGTGAGCTCTTCGGCGACGGCCTCGTCCCAGAACAGCGGGTTGCCGTTCTCGACGGATGCGCAGGACGTCCAGATGTAGCCGCGCTCGACCGGGAACTCGCTGACCTCGTCGTACTGCGGTACGTCGATCAGCGCTGCGATCTCTGCGGGGACGTCTGACATCAGGCCACGGCTCCTTGCTTGCGCAACGCAGCGATCTCATCGGGGTTCACGCCGCACTCTGCGAGGACGGCGTCGGTGTCGGTGGTGGAACGGTCGGGCAGGTCGTACGACGCCGCGCGCTCGGCGCCCGCGAGGAGCGGGGTCAGCTGCCAGAAGTCGGGTGCGCTCGCCGGGTGAGCCGTGGCGATCGCATTACGCGCGGCGACTGCCGGATCGGCAGCGACTTCGGTCGCGTTGAGCACCGGGGACACGCAGGTGTCTGCGCCGGCCAGTAGTTCGACCCATTCGTCTCGGGTCTTGGTGGCAAAGGCGGCCGCGATTGACGCGCGGATGACGCCTTGGGCGGAGCCGTCCATCTGTGCGCTGATGCAATCGGGAGTGCCGAGCGCGTTGCAGAGGTTCGTCCAGAACTTCGGCTCGATAGCGGCGACAGCGACCCAGCCCCCGTCCGCGCAGCGGTACGTGTCATAGCAGGCGAAGCTGCCGGACAGCGGCGCGCTCTTGGGGTGCTGCGGTGCGCCGGTGGCGAGCACCTCGTCGACCTGTAGCGACATCAGCGCGAGCATCCCGTCGGCGACCGCGACGTCAAGGTAGGCGCCCTCACCGGTCCGGCCGCGCGCGACGAGAGCGGCAAGGATCGCGGCAACTGCCTGCAGGCCACCTCCGGCGCTGTCGGCGATCGTCGCGCCCGGCACCATCGGCTTGCCGTTCGGGCCGCGCTCACCCGTCGCGAGGAACCCGCTGACCGCGAGGTAGTTGAGGTCGTGGCCTGCCCACTGCGCGCGAGGTCCGGACTGGCCATAGCCGCTGGTCGAGCAGTAGACGATCCGTGGGTTGTGGCTCTTGACGTCGTCGTACCCGATCCCGAGCCGAGTGACGACACCAGGCCGGAAGCTCTCGATCACGACGTCCGCGGACTCGGCGAGCCGGAGAAACGTGTCGCGGCCGGCGTCGGACTTGAGGTCGATCTGGATCGTGCGGGTACCGCGACCTCCGCTGTAGTAGTGCGCCTTCGGAGTGATCTGCGTGCCGGCGTCCCGTGGCACCGGGCCGACCTTGGTCACTGCCGCGCCGTAGTCGGCCAGCCATCCGGACGCGCGCACCGCGGGACCGACGCTGGCGAGGTCCAGCACGGTGATCCCGTCGAGCAACCCGGACATGGCGTGAGGCCTAGAAGTTCTTCGGCAGACCGAGCTTGCGCCGCGCGATGATGTTCTTCTGCACCTCTGACGTGCCGCCGCCGATCGTGTCGAGCACGGTGTATCGGTAGGTCGACTCGGCGCGACCCTTCATCGGCGCTTCTTCCGTCCCGACCCGGAGCTGCGCACCCGGTCCGATCACGTCCATCGACGCATTGGCGAGGGCCTTGGAGAACTCGGTCGCGAACAACTTGTACTCACTCGCCTCCGATGTCGGGGCGGCGCCGCCGGCGACCGACTTCGCGAGGAAGCGCAGTCCGAGGCATCGGGCGACCTCGGCCTGCGTGGCGAGGGCCGCGATCCGCTGGCGGGTGACCGGGTCGTCCTTGAGCGCCTCACCGTCACGCTTCGCATGCCGGACGTGGTCGACCAGCAGATCGAAACGGGCCTTGGTGGGGGAGAGCGTGAACATCGTGAAGCGCTCGAGGTCCAGTGCCTCGGAGATGTACTGGAAGCCGCGGCCCTGCTCGCCGACGACGTAGTCGTTGGAGACGCGTACGTCGTCGAAGAACACGGAGTTGGTCCGCTCGTCACCCATCGTCCAGATGCCCTGAATCGTCAGACCCGGGTGATCCATCGGGATGAGGAACAGCGTGATGCCGGCGTGCTTCGGCGCGTCCGGGTCGGTGCGGGCGCCCACCCAGTACCAGTCGGCGAAGTGCGCCGACGTCGTCCAGATCTTCTGGCCGTTGAGCACCCACTCGTCGCCGTCGCGTAACGCCTGCAGCTGCATGGAGGCGGCGTCGCTGCCGGCATCCGGCTCGCTGTAGCCGACGGCGAACTCGACCTCGGCGTTGAGGATCTTGGGCAGGAACTCGGCCTTCAGCTTCTCGCTGCCGTGCCGCAGGATCGTCTTGCCGACGATGCCGACGCCCTTGCCGATCTGCGGACCGCCGCGGCGCGCGAGCGCCTCGTTGAGCAGGTACTCGTAGACGCCGTCGCCCTCCTGGCCGCCGTGCTCCTTCGGCCAGGTGATGCCCATCCACCCGCGCTCGGCGACCTTCTTCATGAAGGCGCGGCGCTCCGGGGTGTCGACGATCTGGGCCATGTTCTCGCGGGTCGGGTCGAAGACCTCGGGGTCTTCGTTTGCGTCGAGGAACGCCTCTACCTCGGCGAGAAACGCCTGCTGCTCGGGAGTGAAATCGAAGTCCACGCAGGCCACTCTAGTCAGAATCTGACGGGTCGTCAGAAACTCCCCACGACGTTCCGCCCACTGCCCCCCACCCGCCACCCGGGAGCGCTCCAAGGACGGCCGCGGGGCCCCGATTCCCCGGCGCAGCTTCCGAGACCGTGGTCACCTACGATCGGTCGCGATGGACTTTTCCCTGACCACCGAGCAGCTCGAGCTGCGCCGGATGCTGCGTGACGTGACGGCCGACCACTGCTCGTCGGCGCGGCTTCGCGAGGTCATCGCCACGCCGTCTGCCGAGGACACCAACCTCTGGCGACTGCTGACGCAAGAGCTCGGCCTGATGGGTGTCGCTGTGCCGGAGGAGGCGGGTGGCCTGGGCGGCTCGTTCGTCGACGCAGCCGTGGTGATCGAAGAGGCAGGCCGCGGGCTGTGGCCCACTCCGATCGTCACGTCGCTTGCCGCGGTCAGCGCGATCGGGAGGACGGAGGGCGTCGCCGACGTGCTCGCCGAGCTCGTGAGCGGTGAACATCGCGCTGCTGTCGTCGCCGGCGATGGCGTCACCGTGAGTACCGCCCGGCTGACCGGCGAGGTCGACCAGGTCATCGGCGCGCAGGACGCCGATCGGCTGGTCGTCGCGACGGGCGACGGGCTGTGGCTGGTCGAGTCGGCGTACTTCAAGGCGGACAGTCGGATCGGTGTCGACCGGTTGCGACCGCTGAGCACGGTAAGGCTTGCAGATGCGCGAGGCCGCCGGCTCGCCGATGCGACGGCGGCCGCCCGGGCGGTGGACGTCCTTCGGGTCGCGCTGGCCGTCGAGGCCGTCGGGGTCGCGCAGTGGTGTCTCGACACCACCGTCGCCTACCTCAAGACCCGTGAGCAGTTCGGGAAGCCGATCGGCTCGTTCCAGGCACTGGCCCATCGTGCCTCCGATCTGGCGGTGGACCTGGCGTCGGCGACCTCCACGGCGTACTACGCGGCCTGGGCCGTCGACGGGGCGCCCGACGAGCTGGCCGTCGTCGCGCCGCTCGCGAAGGCCGTGTGTGGTGAGGCCGCCTACCGGATTGCGGCCGAGACGATTCAGATGCACGGCGGCATCGGGTTCACCTGGGAGCACGACGCGCACCTCTACTTCAAGCGAGCGACCGGCCTGCGGCTGCTGCTCGGTGACAGCCACCAACAGCGCCAGCTCGTGGCGACGCGAGCGAGCCTGTTCGTCTGACGTCCCTCGACGGCCGCGCGTCCGCAACAGAGAATGCCTCGATGAGTGCGGAGGGGGTCTTCAGCCGGGTGCCGTCGGCGCATCGGCAGTGGATCTTCATCAACTCGGTGTTGATCACCGCCTTCGTCAACATCGTGCTCAACACCGGCCTTGCCGCTGCCGGCGCCCGCGGGCATCACGTGGCGTGGTGGACCAGCAATCCGTTCACGACCAACCTGCTCTACAACTCGCTCGGCACGCTGTTCGTCCTGCCGCTCTTGACGATGGTCGGCGTCAGCTCCGCGGTGGCGAAGGAGCGGATGGCGGGGACGCTCACCGCCATCGACCCGCCGTTCGCGAGTCGCCTGTGGTCCTGGATCTGCGTACCGTCCGCCTGGCGCAGGGGCGCCCGTCTCGGTGTCGTGACGTTTGCGACCCTCGCGCCGGCCGACGTCGCGGTCGTCCTTCTCGTCGGGCGTGATGGCGCCAGCGCACCGCATTTCGTGATGGTGCAGGTGCTGCTGTGCGTCCTACTCGGCGCGGTCATCGCTCCGCTGAGTGCGCTTGCCGCGATGTGCGAGCGGCCCGCTACCGCTTGACTCCTGCCGCGCGGCGTGAAAGACCAGTCCCGCGGGCATCCATCCCAGGGGGTGTGCGAGGAGGCAGCGGTCGTGACGATCGAGATCTTGGCGCTTGCCGATCACGAATGGGCCGTCCAGGTCCAGGAGGCACAAGGCAGCGACGTGACCTACCACAAGGTGAGAGTCGAGCCCGAGACCTCCACGAGCTTCGGGGTCGTGGATGAGGGGCTGTTCGTTCGTGAGGCGGTCGAGACCTATCTCGAGCACGGTCCGGCTACCGCCCTCCCGCACGACCTCACCATCGACTGGCTCGAGCGCAACGTGCCAGGCTTCCTCGACGAGCTGACCACTCGCCTGAGCTAATAGCGGTCGTGATCGGCCGACTGCACCACGTCATCCTGGACTGCCCGGATCCGACGGCGCTCGCCGAGTTCTACGCGGCGTTGCTCGGCTGGCCGGTGACGTATCGAAGCGACGACTTCTGCGTGGTGGCTCGCGACGATCACACGTCGGGCCTCGCCTTCCAGCTCGCTCCTGACCAGGTGACGCCGACCTGGCCCGACTCTGCTGTGCCGCAGCAGGTGCATCTCGACGTGATGGTCGACGACGTCGACGCGGCGCGAGCTCAGGTCGTCGCCATCGGGGCGCGGCACCTGGATGGTGACGTGTACGCCGACCCGGCAGGCCATCCGTTCTGCCTGATCCGGCGTCCCGGCTGGGCACCCCCGATCCAACAGCGGTAACGGTTAAGAAACCGCCGGGTGGATCAGCGTCTGGGGACCTTGGGACCCGTCACGCCCCAGTAGATCAGCCGGATCATTGCCTCACGGACATGTGCGAACGGGATGTCCCACGCTTCGAACCCACCCTGATGCCCCGCCATCTGCGGCAGCAGGCCGATCAGCGTGCCTGCCATCGCCATCGGGTCGACGTCGCTGCCCTTGCCCTGCACCTTCTCGATCTCGGCGGCGAGCGCCTTCGTCATCCCGTTGAGGATCAAAGTGCGGAGGTGGCGGAACCGGCGGTCACCCTCGGTGGAGAGCAGGTCGACGACGCGCAGCGTCGGGCGGTGGGTTCGGTAGAAGTCGAGGAACCCATCGACCAGCGCCTCGGCGCTCGTGACCCCGGCGGTGCCGGCCCACTGCCGACCCGCGATGAGGTCGACCAGGCGCTGGCCTTCCTCGACCGCCTGCTCGGCGACCGCGAGCAGCACGCTCTCGAGGTCGACGAAGTACTGGTAGAACGTCGCGGGTGAGGTGCCTGCGGCGCGGGTGATGTCGGTGACCTTCAGATCGCGGTACGCCGTGTTGCCGAGCAGGTCGATCGTGCACTCGACCAGACGCTTGCGGGTCGCCAGCCCACGACGGCCCGGGACGCGACCATCGACGGCACGCAGTGGCGGAGCGCCCTTCGCGCCCTTCGCGCGTCCGGCGGAGTCAGTCCGCGTACCTGACGCCGTTTCAGATCTGGCCACGGACGCGATCGTAATAGGTCGCGATTTCTGTCCCGCTGCTCATGCGTGTGCCGCCGCGGACAGGAACGGCGGCGGCTCGCCTCCGCCGTGCACGGCGAGCTTTGCGCCGGTGATGAAGGCTGCATCACTCGACGCCAGGAAGAGACACGCTGCGGCGACGTCTGACGGCTGCGCCATGCGCTTCATCGGGATCGTTTCCGCCACTCGTGCGATGCCGGACTCGTCGCCGTAGAAGAGGCCAGATTGCTCGGTCTCGAGATAGCCCACGACGATCTCGTTGACTCGGACCTTCGGTGCCCACTCCATTGCGAGCGTTGCGGTGAGGTTCGACAGTCCCGCCTTCGCGGCGCCGTACGCCGAGCTGCCGGGGGAGGGCCGATGCCCGGACAGGCTGCCGATGTTGATGATCACGCCGCCTTCGGGTTGCTCGCTCATCACCCGGTGGGCCGCTTGGGCGACGTACAGCGGCGCCAACAGGTTCAGGCCGACGACCTTGCCGATGAAGTTGGGTGAGGCGTCGGCGGCGGCCGCCGGAGGAGCGCCGCCGGCATTGTTCACGACAACGTCAAGACGGCCGAAGCGCTCGACGGCCGCGGCAACGACAGCACCCGCGGCGTCGGGATCACGAAGGTCGGCCGCGACGAATCCCTCGACCGGAGGATCAGGGGTGTTTCGGGCGCAGACGACGACGGCGGCGCCGGCAGCGCGAAACGCCACAGCGATGCCCCGACCTAGGCCCTTCGTCCCGCCGGTCACGAGAGCCACTCGGCCAGTGAGGTCCGTGGTCATCCGTATATGGTTGCACCGAATCTGACGACCCATCAGAAAGTCGGGCCTGTGGCTATCAGCACGTCGATCAGCGACCACGTCGCGCAGGTCGTCG